>Ga0169931_10000180_pt1 | contig 98985 bp, 89 predicted proteins | sample Kivu_15m_20L_FD_129675 | JGI IMG/M metagenome (GOLD analysis project Ga0169931, IMG submission 129675) | Freshwater microbial communities from Lake Kivu, Western Province, Rwanda to study Microbial Dark Matter (Phase II) - Kivu_15m_20L... | ecosystem: Environmental > Aquatic > Freshwater > Lake...
GCATCGTCGAGGAGCCGACCTCGCCCGGCCGCGGCCGCTGCCTGAAGTAGCCGAGCGACACGTAGCCCCACAGGTCGCGGTCGAGGTCGATCAGCACCGTGTTGGTCCGCGCGATCGCGTCGAACAGCTCGGCCATCCAGTCGTGCGGCTCGATCTGGATGGTCCAGGGATTGAACCGCAGCCCGAGCGGCCCCTCGACCACGCCGCGCGCGAACGTCTCCCAGTCGACGTCGGGGTACGCGGCGAGGTGCGCGTTGTAGTTGCCGACCGCGCCGTTCATCTTCGCCCGCGGCACGACCGCGGCCACGCACCCGCGCGCCGCGCGCAGCCGCGCGACCACGTTGGCGAGCTCCTTGCCGAGCGTCGTCGGCGAAGCCGGCTGACCGTGCGTGCGCGACAGCATCGGCAGGTCCGCGTGCCGGTGCGCGAGGCCGCGCAGCGCCTCGATCAGCGCATCCAGCGCGGGCAGCAGCACCGCGTCGCGCGCCGAGCGCAGCATCATCGCGTGCGAAGTGTTGTTGACGTCCTCCGACGTGCAGGCGAAGTGGACGAATTCGCAGGCGGGCGCGAGCTCCGGATCGCCGACCAGGCACTCCTTCAGGAAGTATTCGACCGCCTTGACGTCGTGGTTCGTACGGGCCTCGATCGCCTTGACCCGCGCCGCCTCGGCGGCGCCGAAGCCCTCGGCGATCGCCCGCAGGCGCGCGATCGCTCGCTCCGAGAACCGCGGGAGCTCGGACAGACCGAGACCGGACAGCGCGATCAGCCACTCGACCTCGACGCGCACCCGGTGGCGCACGAACGCGGCTTCGGACAGCAGGCCCCGCAGCGGCGCGAGGCGCGCGGCGTAGCGGCCGTCCAGCGGCGAGAGCGCCTCCAGTTCGAACGCCGCGCGCCCGGTCACAACAGGGTGTGGTTCACTCATGACGGCCGGATCCTAGCACCCCGAGCCTGTGTTATATACGAGACGAACCGCGGACTCCGGACCCACGAATGAAGCTGATCGGATCGGACACGAGCCCCTACGTGCGCAAGGTGCGGGTGGTGCTCGCCGAGAAGAAGATCGACTACCGGTACGAGCGCGAGGACGTCTGGTCGGCGGACACGACGATCGTCCAGTCCAATCCCCTGGGCAAGGTGCCGACGCTGATCACCGACGATGGCGCGGCGGTGTTCGACTCCCGCGTGATCGTCGAGTACCTCGATACCGTCACGCCGATCCACCGCCTGATCCCGCCCACCGGACGCGCCCGCGTCGAGGTGCGCTGCTGGGAGGCGCTGTGCGACGGCCTGCTGGACGCGGCGATCCTCGCGCGTCTCGAAACCCTCCGGCCCGACCCGACGCAGCGCAGCCCGGCCTGGACCGCGCGTCAGCTCGGCAAGGTCGACGCCACGGTCGACGCGATGGGCCGCGGGTTGGGCGACAAGGCCTACTGTTGCGAGGGCCGGTACACGCTCGCCGACGTTGCGGTCGGCTGCGCGCTCGGCTACCTCGACTTCCGATACCCGCAGATCGACTGGCGCGCCCGTCACCCCAACCTCGCGAAGCTCACCGAGCGGCTGTTCGCGCGGGTGGCCTTCGTCGACACCGCGCCGCCGAAGGCCTGAGCGACCGTCCCGGAATCGCCGCGGCGCCGGTACGCGCCCGGCTCAGCGAGCGCAGGCCCGGCCGCGCGCGACGTCCGGATCCGGCCAGCCGGCACGGGCCGCCCGCTGTAGGCTGCGGCACTGCGCCGCTCGGTCCGAGCCCCACGATGAAGCCCCGCGACCTCGTCGACCTGATGCTGCTGGCCGCGCTCTGGGGCGGCTCGTTCATGTTCATGCGGGTCGCCGCACCCGAGTTCGGCCCGGTCGCGCTCGCTCTGGTGCGGGTCGCGGTGGCGGCGGTGTTCCTGCTGTCGGCGCTCGCGTGGCTGGGTCGCCTCGGCGGGCTGCGCGCTCGCGCGGTACCGCTCGCGGTCGTCGGCACGATCAACTCGGCGCTGCCCTTCGTGCTGTTCGCATACGCGACGCTGACCCTCACCGCGGGCGCCGCCGCGGTCATGAACGCGACCACGCCGATGTGGGGCGCGCTGATCGCGTGGCTCTGGCTGCGCGAGCCGCTCGGCGCGGCCCGCGCCGCGGGGCTTGCGGTCGGCTTCGCCGGCGTGGTGCTGCTGGCGGGCGGCGGCGCGGGCGCCTGCACCGGCGCGAAGGCCGGCACCCAGGCGGCGGCGACCGCCGCCGCACTCGCCGCCGCGGCGTCGTACGGCGTCGCCGCGAGCTACGCGCGCCGACGCCTCGCCGACGCCGATCCGCTGCTGATCGCCGCGGGCAGCCAGGTGGCGGCGACGCTGGTGCTCGCGCCGCTCGCCGCGCTCTTCTGGCCGCCCCAGCCGATGTCCGGGTTCGCGTGGGCGAGCGCGGTGGTGATGGGGGTCGCGTCCACCGGCTGGGCGTACGTCCTCTACTTCCGCCTGATCGGGCGCGTCGGGCCGGCGCGCGCGATGACCGTCACCTACCTCGTGCCCCTGTTCGCGGTGCTCTGGGGCGCGCTGCTGCTCGGCGAGCGGCCGACCGCCGCGATGCTCGCCGGCGGGCTGGTCGTACTGGCCGGCACCGCGATCGCAACCGGCGTGATCAGGCCGCGCGCGCCGCGCTGACGGCGGGCGCCGGGAAGAAGCTGTCGGGACGCGCGCGCGACCAGAACGCGCGGAACACCGCCGGCTCGGCCTCGCCGTCGAGCAGTTCGCCGGGCTGCAGCACCGGGTAGACCGCGGACAGCAGCCGCGCCTCGTGCGCGTCGACCCGCCGAACGATGTGGTGCAGCCGCAGCTGCGACGGGTGCACCAGCCCGGCCGCCGCGATCAGTTCCGCGAGCGCCTTGAGCGTGTTCCGGTGGAAGTTCAGCACGCGCTCGGCCTTGTCCGGCACCACCAGCGCGCGCTGCCGCGCCGGGTCCTGGGTGGTCACGCCGGTCGGGCAGCGGCCGGTGTGGCAGCTCATCGCCTGGATGCAGCCGAGCGCGAACATGAAGCCGCGCGCGCTGTTGCACCAGTCGGCACCCATCGCCATCGTGCGCGCGACGTCGAACGCGGTCACGATCTTGCCGGCCGCCCCGAGCCGCACGCGATCGCGCAGCCGCAGGCCGACCAGCGTGTTGTGCACCAGCATCAGGCCCTCGTTCATCGGCGTGCCCACGCGGTCGATGAATTCGGCGGGCGCGGCGCCGGTACCGCCCTCCTTGCCGTCGATCACGATGAAGTCCGGCGAGATGCCGGTCTCCCGCATCGCCTTGGCGATCGCGAACCACTCCCACGGATGCCCGATCGCGAGCTTGAAGCCGACCGGCTTGCCGCCGGACAACGTGCGCAGCCGCTCGAGGAACCGCAGCAGCCCGATCGGGGTGTCGAACGCCGAGTGCGCCGCGGGCGACACGCAGTCGACCCACGGCTCGACGCCGCGCGCACGCGCGATCTCGGGCGTTACCTTCGGCCCCGGCAGCACGCCGCCGTGGCCGGGCTTGGCGCCCTGGGACAGCTTGACCTCGATCATCCGCACCTGCGGTTCGAGTGCGTTGTCCGCGAACCGGTCCGGATCGAACCGTCCCTCGGCGTCGCGGCAGCCGAAGTAGCCCGAGCCGATCTCCCAGATCAGGTCGCCGCCGTGCTCGCGGTGGTAGGTCGAGATCGACCCCTCCCCCGTATCGTGGGCGAAGCCGCCCAGCTTGGCGCCCTGGTTCAGCGCCCGGATCGCGTTGGCCGACAGCGCGCCGAAACTCATCGCGGAGATGTTGAAGACCGACGCGTCGTAGGGCTGCGTGCACACCGGCCCGCCGATCGCGACGCGGAAGTCGTGCGGGCGGACCGCCTCGGGACGGATCGCGTGGTTGATCCACTCGAAACCGGTCGCGTACGCGTCGAGCCGGGTACCGAACGGCCGCTTGTCGAGCGCCTGTTTCGCGCGCTGGTAGACGATCGCGCGCTGCTCGCGCGAGAACGGCACCGCGTCGGTGTCCGACTCGATCAGGTACTGGCGCAGCGCGGGCCGGGCCGCCTCGAAGAGAAAGCGCAGGTGGCCGAACACCGGGTAGTTGCGCAGCACCGAGTGGCGGGTCTGCACGCGGTCGTGCACGGCGAGCGCCGCGAGCGCGGCGGCGAGCAGCGGCCAAAGCCCCCCGACCCGGCCGTCGAGCCACGCCCAGGTCAGCACCGGGGCTCCGATCAGGACCGCGGCGGGAATCGCGTGGCGCAGGTGACGGAACATGCGGGTCCGCCGGGCGGGATGCGGTGGGGCGCAGTGTAGCCGAGCACCGTGACGGCGCGCCGACACCGGCTCGCGGACGCGCGCACGTTCAGGCCGACGCGAGCGCCGGCACGCGGGCCGCGGTGATCGTGCCACCGCCCAGGCAGACCTCGCCGCGGTACAGCACGGCCGCCTGGCCGGGGGTCACCGCCCACTGGGGCGCGTCGAAGACGACGCGCACGGCGCCGTCGCGGGCCGCGAGCAGCCGGCAGCGCGCGTCGGCCTGCCGGTAGCGGGTCTTCGCACCGAGCGTGCCGTCGTCGACCGGCGGCGTGCCCGCGATCCAGTGCACGTCGGCGGCATCCAGCGCGTCGGCGAGCAGCCAGGGGTGGTCGTGTCCCTGCACCACGTGCAGCGCGTTCGCGGCGAGATCCTTGCGCGCGACGTACCACGCCTCGCCGCTGCCCGCGCGCTGGCCGCCCACGCCGATGCCCTTGCGCTGGCCGAGCGTATAGAACGCGAGCCCCAGGTGCTCGCCGACCACGCGGCCATCGTCGGTGACGATCGGGCCGGGCCGGGTGGGCAGGTAGCGGTTCAGGAACGCGCGGAACGGCCGCTCGCCGATGAAGCAGATGCCGGTCGAATCCTTCTTCGCCGCGTTCGGCAGCCCGATGCGCCGGGCGATCGCGCGGACCTCGGACTTTGGCAGCCCGCCGACCGGGAAGACCGCGCGCGCGAGCTGCGCCTGCGTGAGCCGGTGCAGGAAGTAACTCTGGTCCTTGGTCGGGTCGACGCCGCGCAGCAGCTCGTGGCGCACGCCGGTGGGGGCGTGCGCGTCGTCCCCGGTGCGCACGCGCGCGTAGTGGCCGGTGGCGATGCATTCGGCCCCCATGCGCATCGCGTGGTCGAGGAACGCCTTGAACTTGATCTCGGCGTTGCACAGCACGTCCGGATTCGGCGTGCGGCCGGCGGCGTACTCGGCGAGGAACGCGGCGAACACCCGCTCGCGGTACTCGGCCGCGAAGTTCACCGCCTCGAGGTCGATGCCCAGCAGGTCGGCGACGCTCGCCGCATCCAGCCAGTCCTGCCGGCTCGAACAGTGCGCGTCGTCGTCATCCTCCCAGTTCTTCATGAACAGGCCGATCACCTCCCAGCCCTGCTCCTTCAGCAACCAGGCGGAGACCGCCGAGTCCACCCCGCCGGACAGGCCGACGACCACGCGTCGCGTCACGGCGCGTCGCGCGCGGCGAGCGCGCTCGGATCGGTCCACAGCAGCTCGAGCGGGTGGCGCCGGCCGGCGAGCCAGTCGCGGACCGTGCGCTCGACCAGCGGGCTGCGGTGGCGCTGCGGCTGCGCGAGGATCTCGTCCGGCGTCATCCACAGCGCCCGCACGATCCCGTCATCGAGCGCGCGCCCGGCGTCGTGACCGATCGGCGCGCAGACGAACGCGTGGCGCAGGTACGTGACGTCGACCGCCAGGCCGGGGTTCGAGTAGCGCGCGAGGTACACCCCGAGCAGCGCCTGCGGCGCGACCGACCAGCCGGTCTCCTCGAGCGTCTCGCGCACGCACGCCTGCGCGAGCGTCTCGCCCGGGTCCAGGTGACCGGCGGGCTGGTTGAGCCGCAGGCCGGCCGCGGTGTGCTCCTCGACCATCAGCAGGCGACCGTCGCGCTCGACCACCGCCGCCACCGTCACGCTGGGCTTCCACGTATCCACGTCCGGAGTTTACCGTCGCGCCGCGCTCCGCCGCCGCGGGGCCGTCATGGTGGAAACCGCTCGGCTCGGGTTATCCTGCGGCCCGAACGACGGAGATCCCCTGATGAGAATCGGAGTGCCGGCCGAGACGCGTGCCGGCGAGAACCGGGTCGCGGCCACGCCCGAGACGGTCAAGAAGCTGGCCGCGCAGCGCCACCAGGTGGTCGTGCAGTCCGGCGCGGGCGTGGCGGCGAGCGTGCCGGACGCGGCGTACGAGGCGGCCGGCGCAACCATCGGCAGCGCCGCCGATGCGTTCGGCGCGGACCTGGTGCTGAAGGTGCGCCGCCCGTCCGGCGACGAGCTGATGCTGATGAAGCCGGGCACCGCGGTGATCGGCATGCTGGATCCGTTCGACCGGGCCGGCCTCGAGCAGCTCGCCGGGCTGGGCATGACCGCGTTCGCGCTCGAAGCCGCGCCGCGCACCACGCGCGCGCAGAGCATGGACGTGCTGAGCTCGCAGGCGAACATCGCGGGCTACAAGGCGGTGATGATCGCCGCCAACGTCTACCAGCGCTTCATGCCGATGCTGATGACCGCCGCCGGCACGGTGAAGGCCGCGCGCGTGGTCATCCTCGGCGCGGGCGTCGCCGGGCTGCAGGCGATCGCCACCGCCAAGCGGCTGGGCGCGGTGATCGAGGCCTCGGACGTGCGGCCCGCGGTGCGCGAGCAGGTCGAGTCGCTCGGCGCCAAGTTCATCGACGTGCCGTACGAGACCGACGAGGAGCGCGAGATCGCGCAGGGCGCGGGCGGCTATGCGCGGCCGATGCCGGAGGGCTGGATGCGACGCCAGGCGGCGACGGTCGCCGAGCGCCTCAAGCAGGCCGACGTTGTGATCACGACCGCGCTGATTCCCGGCCGCAAGGCCCCGGTGCTGGTCACCGAGGCGATGGTTCAGACGATGAAGCCGGGCTCGGTGATCGTCGACATGGCGGTCGAGCAGGGCGGCAACTGCCCGCTGTCCGAGGCCGGCCGGACGGTCGTGCGCTACGGCGTGCACATCGTGGGCGAGACCAACCTGCCGGCGCTGGTCGCCGCCGACGCGTCGGCGCTGTATGCGCGCAACGTACTCGACTTCCTCAAGCTGATCGTGGACGCCGAGGGCGGTCTGAACATCGATCCGGACGACGACATCGTGAAGGCCTGCCTGGTCGCCCGCGACGGCCAGGTGCTGCGCGCCTGACCCCCGCGCGGCCCGCCGCTCCCTCCCCGCCTACGCCCCTGGGCCCACCCGCATGGACGCCATCAATCCCACCGTCGTCAACCTGATCATCTTCGTGCTGGCGATCTACGTCGGCTTCCACGTGGTCTGGAACGTCACGCCGGCACTGCACACGCCGCTGATGGCGGTCACCAACGCGATCTCGGCGATCATCATCGTCGGCGCGATGCTCGCCGCGGCTCTGACCGAGACCACGCTCGGCCGCACGATGGGGGTGGCCGCCGTGGCGCTCGCCGCGGTCAACGTGTTCGGCGGCTTCCTGGTCACGCGACGCATGCTCGAGATGTTCAAGAAGAAGGAGCCGAAGGCGCGCGCGGCGGAGGACACGAAATGACGGTCCGGGCGTTCCTCGTGCTGATGGTGTGGACCGTGCTCGCGGTGGCCGTCGGCGATCACTTCGCGCGCGACTTCGCCGCGCCCGGGCTGGAGCGCACCTTCGCGGTGCTGGTGATCACCGCGCTGATGGTCGCCCCGGTCGCCTGGCTGCTCGAGAAGGCGGGCTGGATCCGCGGCCGCTTCGAGTGGGGGCGGCGCCGGCCGTCCGGGGCCGCGCAGCGGCAGGCGAGCGGCGAGGGGGGCCGCTGACATGTCGATGAATCTGGTCGTACTGCTGTATCTGGTCGCCTCGGTGTGCTTCATCCAGGCGCTCAAGGGCCTGTCGCACCCGACCACGTCGATCCGCGGCAACGCGTTCGGCATGGCCGGCATGGCGATCGCCGTGCTGACCACGGTCGCGCTGATCTTCATGATGCGCGCCGAGGTCGCGGTCGCGGGCCTGGGCTGGGTCGTGCTCGGCGTGCTGATCGGCGGTACCGCCGGCGCGCTGATGGCCCAGCGCGTCGAGATGACCAAGATGCCCGAACTGGTCGCGTTCATGCACAGCATGATCGGCCTGGCGGCGGTGTTCATCGCGATCGCGGCGGTCGCCGAACCCTGGGCGTTCGGCATCGCGGGCAAGGGCGGTCCGATCCCCGTGGGCAACCGGCTCGAGCTCTTCCTGGGCGCGGCGATCGGCGCGATCACCTTCAGCGGCTCGGTGATCGCCTTCGGCAAGCTGTCGGGCAAGTACCGGTTCCGGCTGTTCCAGGGCGCGCCGGTGGTGTTCTCCGGCCAGCATCCGCTCAACCTCGTGCTCGGGATCGCCACGGTCGTGCTCGGGCTGGTGTTCACGGTCTCCGGGAACTGGACCGCGTTCTACGCGATGCTCGTGCTGTCGTTCGTGCTCGGCGTGCTGATCATCATCCCGATCGGCGGCGCCGACATGCCGGTGGTGGTGTCGATGCTGAACAGCTACTCGGGCTGGGCGGCCGCCGGCATCGGCTTCTCGCTGAACAACAGCATGCTGATCATCGCCGGCAGCCTGGTCGGCAGTTCGGGCGCGATCCTCAGCTACATCATGTGCCGGGCGATGAACCGGTCGTTCTTCAACGTGATCCTGGGCGGCTTCGGCGGCGAGGCCGCGGGCCCCGCGGGCGCCGCGCAGCAGCGCTCGGTGAAGAGCGGCTCGGCCGACGACGCCGCCTTCCTGATGACCAACGCCGACTCGGTGATCATCGTCCCCGGCTACGGGCTCGCAGTGGCGCGCGCGCAGCACGCGCTGAAGGAGCTCGCGCACAAGCTCACCGAGCGCGGCGTGTCGGTGAAGTACGCGATCCACCCGGTCGCCGGCCGGATGCCGGGCCACATGAACGTGCTGCTCGCCGAGGCCGAGGTGCCGTACGACCAGGTGTTCGAGATGGAGGACATCAACGCCGAGTTCGGCCAGACCGACGTGGTGCTGGTGCTGGGCGCCAACGACGTGGTGAACCCGGCCGCCAAGGACCCGAAGAGCCCGATCGCCGGCATGCCGATCCTCGAGGCGTACAAGTCGCGCACGATCATCGTCAACAAGCGGTCGATGGCCTCGGGCTACGCCGGACTCGACAACGAGCTGTTCTACATGGACAAGACCATGATGGTGTTCGGCGACGCGAAGAAGGTGGTCGAGGACATGGTCAAGGCGGTCGAGTGACCGGTCCCGGCGGGGATCGCGCCCGGAGCGCGGTGCGCTTGATCCCCGGGTCCGCCGTCCCCATCATCCCCGGGTGACCGCACGCGGAGGCTGCCATGACGTCGTCGGATCCGATCGCCCTGCCCGCCCAGTCGCCCGAGCGTCTGGACTCACTGCGCCGGGTCTGCCTGATCGACTACGGGCTGCACATCGCCGGACCGCTGCTGTCGATGGGCGTGCTGTCGGTGATCGCGCTGATCGTCAACTACGTCAAACGCGACGACGCCGAGGGCACGATCTACGCGAGCCACATGAACTGGATGATCCGGACGTTCTGGTGGACGCTGTTCTGGGTCGTGGTGTCGTTCCTGCCGTTCCTGCTGCTGACCGTGATCAGCTTCGGGCTGCTGTCGTGGCTGTTCGTCGTCCCGGTGCTCTGGTACCTGTACCGGATGATCAAGGGCCTGCTGTGGCTGAACGACCGCCGCGCGATGCCCCGGTGACCGGCGCCGCACGGCGCGCGCTGCTGGCCGGCGCGGCCGGCGCGGGGCTGCTGGCCGGCTGCGCGGCCCCGGCTCCGAGCGCAGGCGGGGGCAGCGGCCGGCAGGCGCCGGCGCCCCGCCTGCGGATCGGCGACCGGTGGCGTTACCTGGTCACCGAGCGGCCCCGCGACCTGCTGATCGACCAGCCCACGCTGACGGTCGCCGCGATCCAGCCCGACGTGCTCGTGCGGATCGCCGGCCGGGCGGGTACCCCTCTCGGCACCGAGGAGCGCTACGCGTCGCCCTGGGCCGTGCTGCAGGAGACGATCTACGGCGAGACCGTCCGCTACGACTCGGCGGTGCCGCTGGTGCCGCTGCCGCTCGGCCCGGGCGACGGCGCGACCACGGTCACCACCTGGCGCTCGCCGGACGACGGACGGCCGCGCCGCTGGACCCAGCGGCTCAGCGTGGGCGGCTGGGAGACGGTGGAGGTGCCGGCGGGCCGCTACGAGTGCCTGCGCGTGGACCGCGTGATCGGCTTCGAGCACGCCGACCCCAACCGGAGCGCGTCCACGCGCACCGACCGGCTCTGGTACGCGCCGCAGACCGGGCGGTGGGTCCGGCGGGAGTGGCGCGGCGAGTTCACCAGCGCCGGGCTGACGCAGGGATCGCCGGCCGAGGGCATCCGCGGCGCCGAGGGGTGGATCGTCTGGGAACTCTCGGCGTGGATGCCCGCGCCGGTGTCCGGCTGATCGGGCATCCCCCGAGCCCGGGGCGGGTCCGGACGGCCGCGCACTTGATCGATCGGAGGTGACCGTGAACGGTCGGAGGATCTCTTGCGCGCGGCGACGGCTCGCCGCCCTGCTGCCCGCCGTCCCGCTGCTCGCGGCGGGCGGCTGCGCGTCCACGCCGGCCCCGGCGCCGCCCGGCGGCGAGCCCCTGCCGCCGCCGCGCCTGACGGTGGGCGAACGCTGGCGATACGCGCTCACCAACCTGTACAACGGCGGCGCGCTCGGCGAGGCGACGGTCGAGGTGCTCGCGCTCGCCCCGGAGATCCGTCTCGCGGTGCTGCTGCCGGGCGCGAGCGCGCCGCTCGAGGAGCGCTACGCGGACGCGTGGACCGTGATCGCCGAGGCGGTCTTCGACCGCCCGATCACCTACGAGACGCCGATGCCGCTGGTGCCGCCGGGCGCCCGCGCCGGGCAGGCGTCCGCGTCGTCGACCACCTACCGCGCCGAGGGCACGTCGCGCCGGCTGGGCTGGCAGCAGCGCTGGCGCGCGCTCGGATGGGAACGGGCGACCGTGCCGGCCGGCACCTTCGACACGCTGCGCATCGAGCGCCTGGTGAGCTTCGAGCACCCGGACACGTTCCGCTTCGATCCGTTCCGTCGCGACGTGCTCTGGTACGCGCCGGCGGCCGGGCGCTGGGTCCGCCGTGAGTGGACGGGCGACTTCATGTCGGGGGGCCCGACGCCGATGAGCGGACGGTCGCTCGAGGAACGGGTGCGCTGGGAACTGCTGCGCGCCTGAGCGGCGCAGCCGCGGATCAGCTCAGCATCGCGTCGACCGCCGCCTCGACCTCGGCCTGCCCGGGCCAGCGGCCGTCACCGCCGAGCCAGCGCGCGCGCGGCCCCCAGGGGTGGCAGCGCGCCGGCGCGCTGGGACCGAAGACCCCGAGCACCGGTGCGTCCAGCGCCGCGGCGAGGTGCATCGGCCCGGAGTCGTTCGACACGGTGAGCCGGGCGCGGCCGCAGGTCGCCGCATAGGCGCCCAGCCCCAGGTCGGGCAGTACGATCGCGTCCGGTACCGCGGCCCGCGCGGCCGGGGCCTCGCCGGGCCCCGGGCAGCAGACGGTCGCGATGCCGCGTCGCCCGAGGCGGTGCGCGAGCGCGGCGAAACCCGGCCAGACCTTGGGCTCGCCGCGGATCGTGCCGGTGGCGAGCGGCGCGAGCACGACGAAGCGGATGTCCGGATCGCCGAACGCCGCGCTCAGCGCGGCCTCGGCGGCGCGCCGGTGCGCGTCGGTGAGCCGCAGCCCGAGGCTGGGCGGAGGACGCGGCGGCAGCGGCGCGCCCCGCGGGCACCGCCAGGCGAGCGTCTCGCGGGCCAGTCGCCAGCCGCTGTCCACCTCGTGCACGTCGCGCGGCATGTCGATCGCACGGCCGAGCAGCGGCGAGCGCCCCTCGTTGCGGTGTCCGAGCGCGCGCACGCCGGCGAGACGGAACGCGGCGGCGCTCGACAGCGAGTTGGTGAACAGGAGCCCGTGCCGCACACCGGTCGCCCGCAGCGCGCTTGCCGCCTCGAGCAGCCGAGGCGGCGCCGCGATCACCGGCCAGCCATGCGCCTCGAGCAGGTCTGCGGCCCAGCGCCGCCCGACCAGCCGCAGCGCGACCCCGTGGCGGGACAGCGCCTCGATCGCCGGCAGCGCCATGCAGACGTCGCCGACCCAGTTCGGCAGCCGCACCAGCAGCGCCCGGTCCTCGCCCCGGCCGTCGCCGTCGCCGTCGCCCCCGCGGCCCGCGGCGCCCCCCGCGGCGCCCCCCGCGGCGCCCCCCGCGGCGTCACCCGCGGCGCCCCCCGCGGCGTCACCCGCAGCGCCCCCCGCAGCGCCCCCCGCAGCGTCACCCGGGGTGCCGCCGAGGTCCCCCACGGCGCCCCCCTCGCCCCCGCCCTCGGGCCGATCCCGTGGAACGCCGGCAGCATGCGGCGCGACGCCCACCGCGTCAGCCGCGCGCGTGAAGCCGCGCGTCGACCCACTCGACCCAGTGCCGTACCGGGGTGTCCGTGCCGGACTGCAGCTGGGCCAGGCAGCCGACGTTGGCCGACAGGATCGCCTGCGGCGCGTCCGCCTGCAGCGCAGCCAGCTTGCGGTCGCGCAGGCGGCGCGACAGGTCGGGCTGCAGCACCGAATAGGTGCCGGCCGAGCCGCAGCACAGATGCGGGTCGGCAAACGGCACCAGCTCGGCACCGCAGGCGGCGAGCAGCGACTCGACCGCACCGCGGACCTGCTGGGCATGCTGCAGCGTGCACGGCGGATGGAACGCGACCCGGCGAGCGCCATCGGCCGGCGGCGCCAGCAGCGCAGCGAGGCGTTCACGCTCGGGGGCGATCAGCACCGACAGGTCCCGGGCGAGCGAGGCGACGGTGACGGCCTTGTCGGCGTACGCCGGGTCGTCGCGCAGCAGGTGCGCGTAGTCGGCGAACATCGCGCCGCAGCCGGAGGCGTTGACGACGATCGCCTCGACGCCCCGGCCGCGCGCCGCGCCCATCGCCCCCCCGTCGGTGCGGGAGGTGACGCTGCCTTCGATCCACGGCCACCAGGCGTCGATGTTGCGGCGCGCGTCGTCGCGCGCGCCGTCGGTGTCGCCCAGGTGGTGGCGGATCGCGCCGCAGCAGCCCGAGCCCCGCGCGACGATCGCCTCGATGCCGAGCGCATCGAGCAGACGCGCGGTCGCCGCGTCGATCGCCGGCATCATCGCCGGCTGCACGCAGCCCGCCGGCAGCAGCACCTTGCGCGGATGCACGCGCGCCGGCCAGGCGCCCGGGGCGCGGCGCGCCGGCACCTTCGCCTTCAGCGCCGCCGGCAGCACCGGCCGCACCGCCTGACCGACCCGCATCGCCGGATCGAACAGCCAGCGCCGCGTCAGTCCCGCGCGCAGCGCGGCGCGGGCGAGCCGCTCGCCCAGCGGCCGCGCCACGCGCGCCTCGACCAGGTGCCGGCCGATGTCCACCAGCCGTCCGTAGCGCACGCCGGACGGGCAGGTGGTCTCGCAGTTGCGGCAGGTCAGGCAGCGGTCCAGGTGGACCTGGGTGTCGCGCGTCGGCACGGCGCCCTCGGTCACCTGCTTGATCAGGTAGATGCGGCCGCGCGGTCCGTCGAGCTCGTCGCCGAGCAGCTGATAGGTCGGACAGGTCGCGGTGCAGAAGCCGCAGTGCACGCAGCTGCGCAGGATTGCGCCGGCCTCTTCGCCGTGCGGCGTGCCCTTGAGCCAGTCGGCGAGGTGGGTCTCCATTCGCGCTCGGTCAGAGGCCGGCGACCAGCCGGCCGGGGTTGAAGATGCCGCGCGGGTCGAACTCGCGCTTCAGCCGCCGGTGCAGCTCCAGGACCGCCGGGGACAGCGGCGCGAACGTGCCGCCGCTGCGGGCACGGCCGCGGAACAGCGTGGCGTGGCCGCCGACGGTGGTCGCGGCCTGCCGTACCACCGACGGGTCGACCTCGGTGCGGAACCAGCGCAGCGCGCCGCCCCACTCGATCAGCTGACGACCCGGGAACTCGAAGGCCGGCGCGGTCGACGGCACCGACAGCCGCCACAGCGGCGCGTCGCCGTCGAAGAACGCATCGGTGTGCTCGCGAACGCCCGCCCAGTACCCGTCCGCCTGCTGCGGCTCGAGCGCACGCGCCGCGTGTGCGTCGCCCAGACGACGTGCCGCGGCCTCGACCGCCGCGCGTGCCCCGGCCAGCCGCACCCGCAGCTCGCCCGCGTGCCACGCGGTCGCGGTGATCGGCAGCGGCTGACCGCCCCAGCGGTTGAGCAGCGCGAGCGCCTCGCGCAGCCCGGCGTGCAGGTGCAGCGTCGCGCCGGCCGCCGGCATCGGCAGCACCTTCAGCGACACCTGCACGATCGGGCCGAGCACGCCCATCGACCCGGCGAGCACGCGCGACAGGTCGTAGCCGGCGACGTTCTTCATCACCTGCCCGCCGAAGTGCAGCAGCTCGCCCTGCGGGTTCATCAGCACCGCGCCGAGCACGTAGTCGCGCACCGCGCCCGCGCTGGCCCGGCCCGGTCCGGACAGTCCCGCGGCGACCATCCCGCCGACGGTCGCACCGGCACCGAAGTGCGGCGGCTCGAAGGGCAGCCACTGCCGCCGCTCGGCGAGCACCTGCTCGAGCTCGGCGAGCGGCGTGCCGGCGCACGCGGTGACCACGAGCTCGGTCGGCTCGTAGGCGACGATCCCGGCGAGCGGCCGCAGATCGAGCGGCTCGCCCGCGGCGGGCTCGCCGTAGAAGTCCTTGGTGCCGCCGCCGCGCAGCCGCAGCCGGATGCGGTCGGCGTCGGCCGCGCGCACGCAGTCGCGCAGCGCACGCAGCGGCGCATCCGCGCCTCGGGCGACGCCCGCCGGTTCGACGTCGGTCGCCATCAGAAGCGCGGGATCTCGGGGAACGCGATGCGGCCGGCCTGCACGTGCATCTTGCCGTACTCGGCGCAGCGCGCGAGCGTCGGAATCGCCTTGCCGGGATTCAGCAGGCCCGGCGGGTCGAACGCCCGCTTGACCGCGAAGAACGCGGCGCGCTCGGCCGGCGAGAATTGCACGCACATCGAGTTGATCTTCTCGACGCCCACGCCGTGCTCGCCGGTCACCGTGCCGCCGAGCTCGACGCACAGCTCCAGGATGTCCGCGCCGAACCGGTCGGCACGCTCCCACTCGCCGGGCGCGTTCGCGTCGAACAGGATCAGCGGATGCAGGTTGCCGTCGCCCGCGTGGAAGACGTTCATGCAGCGCAACCCGTACTCGCGCTCCATGTCGGCGATCGCCGCGAGCATCCGGCCGAGATTCTTGCGCGGAATCGTGCCGTCCATGCAGTAGTAGTCGGGCGAGATGCGGCCGGCCGCCGGAAAGGCGTTCTTGCGGCCCGACCAGAACCGCAGCCGCTCGGGCTCGTCGCGCGAGACCACCAGCGCGGTCGCGCCCGCGCCGCGCAGCACCGCCCCCATCCGCGCGATCTCCTCGTCGACCTCCTCGGGCGTGCCGTCGGACTCGGCGAGCAGGATCGCCTCGGCGTTCAGGTCGTAGCCGGCCCTGACGAAGGGCTCGACCGCCTCGGTGGCCTTGCGATCCATCATCTCGAGGCCGGCCGGCACGATGCCCGCGCCGATGATCGCCGCCACCGCGTCGCCCGCCTTCACGACGTCGTCGAACGAGGCCATCACCACGCGCGCGAGCTGCGGGCGCGGCACCAGCCGGACCGTCGCCTCGGTGACCACCGTCAGCATGCCCTCGGAGCCGATCGTGAGCGCGAGCAGGTCCAGTCCGGGGGCGTCGAGCGCGCCGCCGCCGAGCTCGAGGATCTCGCCGTCGATGGTCAAGCCGCGCACCCGCAGCACGTTGTGCACGGTGAGCCCGTACTTCAGGCAGTGCACGCCGCCGGAGTTCTCAGCGAGATTGCCGCCGATCGTGCAGGCGATCTGCGACGACGGGTCGGGCGCGTAGTACAGGCCGTGGGGCGCCGCCGCCTCGGAGATCGCCAGGTTGCGCACCCCCGGCTGCACGCGTGCGGTGCGGGCCGCCGGATCGAGCTGCAGGATCCGGTTCAGACGCGCGAGCGACAGCACGATCCCCGCGGCATGCGGCATCGCGCCGCCCGACAGGCTCGTGCCCGCGCCGCGCGCCACCACCGGCACGTCCATCGCCCGGCACACGCGCAGCACCTGCTGGACCTGGGCCTCGCTCTCGGGCAGGCACACCGCCACCGGCAACCGCCGGAACGCCGACAGGCCGTCGCACTCATAGGGGCGGGTCTGCTCGACGCCGGCGAGCACCGACGCGGCGGGCAGCACCGCGCGAAGCGCACTCACGATGCGCGCGGCGCGCTGCGGATCCGGCGGTTCGGTCTGGTCCGACCAGCGCGGCTCGGGGTCCGGGGTCGCGACCCGGCCGGGCGGCGGTCCGTCCTGGAACTGCTCTGACGGGGACAGGTTCATGCCGGGATTATCGCCCAGGCGCGAGCGCCCCGGTCGCCGGCCCCGGGGCGGCCACGGTCGATCGGCCGGGCACGGCGACCCGCCGAACCCGGCGCGAGCGGTGCCGTACGCCCCGGCCGCCCGCCGCGATCAGGCCGGCGGCCGGCTTCGCGACGCGTCGATCGCGGCGTCGATCGCCGCCCGCAACCCGCCCACGATCAGGTCGACGTGCGAGCGGTCGATCGTGTACGGCGGCGCGAGGAGCACGTGGTCGCCGCGTCGCCCGTCGATCGTGCCGCCGCCCGGGTACACCATCAGGCCAGCGTCGAACGCGGCCTGCCGAACCCGGGCGTTGAGCCGCAGCGCGGGGTCGAACGGCGCCCTGCTCGCGCGGTCCTCGACCAGCTCGACCCCCAGCAGCAGCCCGCGCCCACGCACGTCGCCCACGTGCGGATGCGCACCCAGCGCGCGCACGAGTTCGGCGTGCAGCAGCGCGCCGGTCGCGCGCACCCTCTCGAGCAGCCGGTCGCGGGCGATCACCCGCTGCACCTCGAGCGCCGCCGCGCACGCGATCGCATGGCCGAGATAGGTGTGGCCGTGCTGGAACCCGCCCGAGCCGCCGGCGAACGCGTCGAACACGCGCCGCGACAGCAGGCACGCGCCGATCGGCTGATAGCCGGCGCCCAGGCCCTTGGCGACGGTCACGATGTCCGGCGACACGCCGTCCTGTTCGCACGCGTACAGCGTGCCGGTGCGGCCCATCCCGCACATCACCTCGTCCAGGATCAGCAGCACGCCGTGGCGGTCGCAGACTTCGCGGATCCGCCGGAAGTAGCCGGGCACCGCGGGCACCGCGCCCAGCGTCGCACCGACCACCGGCTCGGCCACGAACCCGATCACGCGCCCCGGTCCGGCCGCGACGATCGCCGCGTCCAGTTCGGCGGCGAGGCGCTCGCCGTACGCGGCCTCGGTCTCTTCGCCACGGCGCTCGCGGTACGCGTAGCAGGGCGAGACCTGCAGCGCGGGCGCGAGCAGCGGAGCGTACGGCTCGCGCCGCGCCGCGTTGCCGCCGACGCTCAGCGCACCCAGCGTGTTGCCGTGGTAGCTCTGGCGACGCGAGACGAACAGCGTGCGGCCCGGCTCGCCGCGCTCCAGGTGGTACTGGCGCGCCATCTTGAGCGCGGCCTCCATCGCCTCCGATCCCCCGCAGACGAAGTACGCGTGGCTGATGCCCTCGGGGGCGTCGCGCACCAGCGCCTCGGCGAGCGCCTCGGCGACGTCGGTCGTGAAGAACGAGGTGTGCGCGTACGCGAGCCGGCGCGCCTGCCGCTCGATCGCGGCGACCACGTCCGGATGGCCGTGCCCCAGGCACGACACCGCAGCGCCTCCGCACGCATCGAGCCAGCGCCGCCCGGCGTCGTCGAACAGCCACGGGCCCTCGCCGCCGCTCACGCGCGGATAGCGACCCAGTGCCTGGCGGTGGAGGATGCGGCTCATCCGAACGGGCGGGCTGTCATCGCGATGGAACCGGACCCCGGCATTATCCGCCGCATCGGGTCCGCCGCGCCGAATCACGATGCTCACGCCCCCCCGCTCGGATGCCCGGCCCGCGCGCGAAGCCATGACCCTCGCCGCGGCCCGCATCTTCGCCACCACCTGGCTCGACTGGCACACGCCCATCGGGTCGCGCTTGACACCCCGACGGTCGGCGGCTACCGTCCGCGCCAGTCTCAGCGCCGTTGCGGGAGAGATCGGCCGGTCCGGCGGGTACGCCGGGCTGGGGCCGACGCCGAAGGGGAATCGCCCCGGAAACTCTCAGGCAGAAGGACCGCAACGGATCGGACTCTCTGGAGAGTAGGCGCGCTCGCGCGCCTCGCCGAAGGACAATCTCTCAGGCAAACGGACAGAGTGGGGCATGGCGGGTCGCGCGGGCGACCGGCCGTGTCCGCTCGAACGCGCCGCCCGGCGGCGCGCCGGCCCGCAGAGCGTCCTGCCCTCCTCCGGAGCCCCGTCCATGGCCAGTCCGTCCGACCTGAGGTACACCGACTCGCACGAGTGGGTGCGCGACAACCACGACGGCACGTTCACCGTCGGCATCCCCGAGCACGCGCAGGAGGCGCTCGGCGAACTGGTCTACGTCGAACTGCCGCAGCCCGGTCGCGCGCTCGGCCGCGGCGAGGCGTGCGCGGTGGTCGAGTCGACCAAGGCCGCCTCCGACGTCTACGCCCCGGTCGCGGGCACGGTGATCGCGACCAACGCCGCGCTCGCGGACGCGCCCCAGTCGGTCAACGCCGCGCCCTACGGCGACGGCTGGCTGTTCACCCTGAAGCCCGCGGACGCCGGCGCGCTGTCGGCGCTGCTCGCCGCCGACGCGTACGACGCCGGCCCCGGCGCCTGAGGAGGCCGCGATGATCCCCCGCGAAGCCATCGGAACCGACCTGCGCGCCCTGCTCGACGAGGACGCGTTCCATGCCCGGCACATCGGCCCGGGCGGCGCCCAGGAGGCGCGGATGCTGGAGGTGCTCGGGCTCGCGTCCCGGCAGGCGCTGGTGCGCGAGACCGTGCCGGCGGCGATCCTGCGCGACGCACCGCTCGCGATCGTGCCGCCGGCCACCGAGGCGCAGGCGCTGGCCGAGCTCGCCGAGCTCGCCGACCGCAACCAGGTCTGGCGCAGCTGCATCGGCGCCGGCTACCACGGCACGATCACGCCGGAGCCGATCCGCCGCAACCTGCTCGAGAACCCGGGCTGGTACACCGCGTACACGCCCTACCAGGCCGAAGTCGCGCAGGGCCGGCTGGAGTCGCTGCTGAACTTCCAGCAGATGGTGATCGACCTGACCGGGCTGCCGATGGCCAACGCGTCGCTGCTCGACGAGGCAACCGCTGCGGCCGAGGCGATGGGGGTGATCCGCCGCGCGTCGAAGTCGCCGAGCCGCCGTTTCCTGGTCGACGCGGGCGTGCATCCGCAGGTGATCGCGGTGATCCGCACGCGCGCGCGCTGGATGGACGTCGAGGTGGTGGTCGCCGACGCCGACGCCGCCGACGTCACCGACCTGTTCGGGGCGCACGTGCAATGCCCCGACACGTTCGGTGCGCTGCGCGATTTCTCCGGACTGGCTCGGCGTCTGCACGACGCCGGCGCGCTGCTGTCGATCGGCACCGATCCGCTCGCGGCGATCCTGGTGAAGTCGGCCGGCGAGATGGGCGCCGACGTCGCGATCGGGTCGGCGCAGCGCTTCGGCGTGCCGCTCGGCTGCGGCGGACCGCATGCGGCCTACATGGCGGTGCGCGAGCCGCTGGTGCGGATGATGCCCGGCCGGATCATCGGCGTGTCGAAGGACGCGCTCGGCAACCCGGCGTACCGGATGTCGCTGCAGACCCGCGAGCAGCACATCCGCCGCGACAAGGCGACCAGCAACATCTGCACCGCGCAGGCGCTGCTCGCGAACATGGCCGCGTTCTACGCGGTCTACCACGGACCGCAGGGGCTGCTGCGGATCGCGCTGCGCGTGCACGCGATGGCCCGGCTGCTGCTCGCCGGCACCGGGCTCGCGCCGCGGCACGCGGCGTTCTTCGACACCGTGTGCATCGACCTCGCGGCCGCCGGGCTCGACCCGGCCGCGGTGCGCGCCCGCTGCGACGAGCAGCGGATCAACCTGCGCTGGCACGACGCGAGTACGGTCGGCATCGCGCTGGACGAGACCACCCGCCCGGCCGACGTCGCCGACCTGGCGTGGGTGCTCACCGGCCGCCGGCCGGACCCGGAGCGGCTGCTGCAGGCGTCGGCGGTGGGCGTGGAGCCCGCGGCGGTGCCGCCCGGGCTGCGCCGCGCGCGGCCGGTGCTCACCCACCCGGTGTTCAACCGCCATCACAGCGAGACCGACTTCGTCCGCTACCTGAAGAGACTCGAGAACCGCGACATCTCGCTCGTGCACTCGATGATCCCGCTGGGCTCGTGCACGATGAAGCTGAACGCGGCCGCCGAGATGGCGCCGGTCAGCTGGCCGAAGTTCGCGTCGATCCACCCGTACGCGCCGCCCGAGCAGGCGCAGGGCTACGCCGAGATGCTTCGCCAGCTCGGCGCGTGGCTGGCGGAGATCACCGGCTTCGCGGCGGTGTCGTTCCAGCCGAACTCGGGCGCGCAGGGCGAGTACGCCGGTCTGCTCGCGATCCGCGGCTGGCACGCGTCGCGCGGCGAGGGTCACCGCGACGTGTGCCTGATCCCGTCCTCGGCGCACGGCACCAACCCGGCCACCGCGCAGATGATGGGACTGAGGATCGTCGTGGTCGCCTGCGACGTCGACGGCAACGTCGACCTGGCCGACCTGAAGGCCAAGATCGACGCGCACGCCGGCCGGGTCGCCGCGCTGATGGTCACCTACCCGTCGACGCACGGCGTGTTCGAGGCCGCGATCGGCGAGATCTGCGCGAGGGTCCACGCGGCGGGCGGGCAGGTCTACATGGACGGCGCGAACCTGAACGCGCAGGCCGGGCTGACCCGGCCGGGCGACATCGGCGCGGACGTCTGCCACATGAACCTGCACAAGACCTTCTGCATCCCGCACGGCGGCGGCGGCCCGGGCATGGGCCCGATCGCGGTGGCCGCCCACCTCGCGCCGTTCCTCGCGTCCGACCCGTTCGCCGAGCCGCAGGCCGCAAACAGCGTGTCGGCGGCGCCCTACGGCAGCGCGCTGATCACGACGATCTCGTGGATGTACGTGCGCATGATGGGCGCCTCGGGCATCCGCAAGGCGACCGAGGCCGCGATCCTGAACGCGAACTACGTCGCGGCCCGGCTGCGGGACCGCTTCCCGGTGCTGTATGCCGGCGCGAACGGACGCGTGGCCCACGAGTGCATCCTGGACGTCCGGCACCTGAAGGGCGAGTGCGGGATCACCGCCGAGGACATCGCCAAGCGGCTGATGGACTATGGCTTCCACGCGCCCACGCTGAGCTTTCCGGTGGCCGACACGCTGATGGTCGAGCCCACCGAGAGCGAGTCCAAGCCCGAGCTCGACCGGTTCTGCGACGCGATGCTGTCGATCGCCGACGAGATCGACCGCGTGCGGCGCGGCGAGTGGGACCGGCTCGACAACCCGCTGAAGAACGCGCCCCACACCGCCGCCGAGGTCGCGGGCGAGTGGACGCACCCGTACTCGCGCGAGACCGCCGCATATCCGCTGCCGTGGATCCGCGACGCCAAGTTCTGGCCGCACGTGAAGCGGATCGACAATGCCGCTGGCGACCGCACCCTGGTCTGCACCTGCCCGCCGACGACCGACTACGCGTGAGCGCCCGATGACCGACGACATCCGGCGCATCCCGCTCGATGCGCTGCACCGCGGGCTGGGCGCGAGGTTCGGCGCGTTCGCGGGCTGGGACATGCCGATCCAGTACCCGGCCGGCCTGAAGGCCGAGCACGGTCACACGCGCGACGCCGCCGGCCTGTTCGACGTGTCGCACATGGGCCAGCTGCGCCTGCGCGCGCGCGACCGCAGCGCGGCCACGCTCGCGCGCGCGCTCGAGGCCGCGCTGCCGGTGGACTTCGACGGCTGGCCGCCCGGCCTGCAGCGCTACTCGCTGCTGCTGAACGAGGCCGGCGGCATCGACGACGACCTGATGCTGGTCAACCTCGGCGAGGAGGTGCGGATGGTGGTCAACGCCGGCAACCGCGACGCCGACCTCGCCCGGCTGCGCGCGCTGTGCCCGGCGCTGGAGATCGCGTGGGTGGACGCGGCGCTGCTCGCGCTGCAGGGGCCCGCCGCCGAGGCCGTGCTCGCCGCGCTCGATCCTGCCTGCGCGGCGATGACCTTCATGCAGGCCCGCACGCTGACGCTGCTGGGCAGGGGATGCTTCGCGACCCGCTCGGGGTACACCGGCGAGGACGGGTGGGAGATCTCGGTACCGCTGCCGGCGGCCGAGGCGGTCGCCCGGGCGCTGCTCGCCGACGACCGGGTGCGGCCGGTGGGGCTGGGCGCGCGCGACACGCTGCGGCTGGAGGCCGGGCTGCCGCTGCACGGCAGCGACATCACGCCGACCACCACGCCCGTCGAGGCGGGCCTCGCGTTCGCGATCCCGAAGTCGCGCCGCGCGGGCGGCGCGAAGGCGGGCGGATTCCCGGGCGCCGCACCGATCCTCGCGCAACTGGCCGACGGCGCCGCGCGACGGCTCATCGGCCTGTCGTCCGAGGCCCCGGTGCCGATCCGCGCGCACGCGCCGATCGTCGACGCCACGGAGGCGCCGGTCGGCGAGGTCACCAGCGGCACCGTGTCGCCGACGCTGGGGCGGCCGGTGATGCTCGCCTACCTGCGCACCGACGCGCTCGACGGCCGGCCGCTGCGAGCCGTGGTCCGGGACCGCCGCCCGCAGGTGACGCCGACCCGCTTGCCCTTCGTGCCCAAGCGCTACCGGCGCTGATCCCGGCGCGTCGCGCGCGCTCGCGCGAGCGGAGCGCCGCGCGCACGCTCAGTCGCGCGGGCGGCGCTCGCCGCGCCGCAGCCAGGCGCGCAGCGCGAGCGCCGCGGCGACGCCCAGTCCGAGCGAGGCGACCCACGGATCCACGCCCTCGAACAGGTGCAGCAGCGCGTGCATCGGGCCGCCGTCGTGGACGTGGCCCTCGTGCGCGAAGGCGGGCAGGACGGCGGCTGCCGCGACGGCGGCGGCGGCGAGACGGTGGGGCGTGCGCATCGAAGGCTCCAGGCGGGGCGAAGGGTGTCGGCGAGGCTCAGGCCAGCAGGCCGCGGTGCTCGATGAACGCAACGATGCGATCGAGCCCGGTGCCGTCCTTCATGTTCGAGAACACGAACGGACGCTCGCCGCGCATGCGCCGCGCGTCGCTCGCCATCAGGTCGAGCGAGGCGCCGACGTGCGGCGCGAGGTCGATCTTGTTGATCACCAGCAGGTCGGACTTCATGATCCCCGGGCCGCCCTTGCGCGGGATCTTGTCGCCGGCGGCCACGTCGATCACGTAGAGCGTGAGGTCGGACAGCTCCGGCGAGAACGTGGCCGCGAGGTTGTCGCCGCCGCTCTCGACGAACACGATCTGCAGCCCCGGAAACGCGCGCGTCAGCCGGTCGACCGCCTCGAGGTTGATCGATGCGTCCTCGCGGATCGCGGTGTGCGGGCAGCCGCCGGTCTCGACGCCCAGGATCCGCTCCCTGGGCAGCGCGTCGTGCCGGACCAGGAACTCGGCGTCCTCGCGCGTGTAGATGTCGTTGGTGACCGCGGCGATGTCGTAGCGCTCGCGCAGCCGACGGCACAGCGCCAGCGTCAGCGCGGTCTTGCCGGACCCGACCGGTCCGCCGATGCCCACCCGAAGGGGTCCGTGCGTGCTCATCGTCGTCACGACCTGAAGAGTCTGGAGTACTGGGTCTCGTGGCGGGCCGACGCGATCGCCAGCCCCGGCGCGGCGCTCGACCACGCGTCGCGGGGCAGCACGAGCGCGCGCTCGACCGCGGCCTGCAGATCGGGCGCGAGCGAGCGCAACAGCCGCTGCGCGGCGATCTGACCCATCGGCACTGCCTTCATCAGCACCATCGCCTGGTTCTCGACGAACGCCCAGAACAGGCCGAGCAGCGCATCGCGCTCGCCGAGCCCGAGCCGGGTGGCGGCGAGCGCCCAGGCGACCGGCATCGCGAGCGGCGACAGCCCCGCGACCGCCGCGGTCCGGCCGTCCGGCTCGGGGCACACCGCCTCGAGCCAGCGGCCGAGCGAGTAGCCCATCTGCTCGCTCTCCAGCCGCAGCTCGGCGGTCTCGCGCGCGGCGATCGCGGTCGCGTTCAGCTCGGCGAGCACGTGCGCGGCGCCGGGGTCGGGCAGCCGCGCGGCCGCGCGCATCGCGTCGCGCGCGATCGGCCCCTCGAAGGAGGCGAGCGACAGCGCGAGCACGTCGGCGATCCACTCGCGCGCGCGCGCCTCGTCGCGGACCGCGCCGCTGTCGACGCCCCACTCGAGCCCGGTCGAGTAGCTGTAGCCGCCGATCGGCAGCGCCGGGCTGGCCAGCTGCAGCAGCGCGATCGACGCGGCGGCGCCGCTCACCGCCCGTCCCCGCGCTCCGCGGGCCCGTGACCGCAGCCCGGCCCGTGCTCGTGGCCGTGCTCGTGGGCGTGCGCGTGGCGGTGCTCGTGGCCGTGCTCGTGGCCGTGCGCGTGGCGGTGCTCGTGGCCGTGCGCGTGGCGGTGCTGGTGGCCGTGCGCGTGGCCGTGCGCGTGGCCGTGCTCGTGGCCGTGCTCGTGGCCGTGCTCGTGCGTGCGGGGCTCGTGCTCGTGGCGGGGATCGAAGGCGTGGATCCGCCCGCCGTGACCCTGGTCGTCGTGGGCGTGATGCACGTGGCTGTGGCCGTAGGCGCCGCGCTCGGGCTGGAACCCGTCCTCGATCTCGTGCACGTGCCCGCCGAGCCGCTCGATCATCGCGCGCAGCACGTGATCGGGCAGCAGCCGCAGCCAGCCGTCGCCGAGCTGCAGCGGCACGTGGCGGTTGCCGACGTGGTAGGCGATGCGCGCGAGCCCGACCGCGCCGTGCGCACGGACCTCGAGCAGCCGCTCGGGGGCAGCCTCGACCGCCACCACCCGCCCGTCGTCCAGCCGCAGCCGGTCGCCGTGGCGCAGCAGCGTGCCGGGCGGCAGATCGATGCCGATCTCCTCGCCGGACAGCATCGCGACCCGCAGCCGCGAGCGCTCGCGCTGATCGAAGGCCAGCGCCACCACCTCGTTCGCCGGGCCCTGCGGGCCGGCGAACCCGCGCGCGATCGACATCGCCATCGTCGCCTCAGAACAGGAAGTAGCGCTGCGCCATCGGCAGGACCGACGCCGGCTCGCAGGTGAGCAGGTCGCCGTCGGCGCGCACCTCGTAGGTCTCCGCGTCGACCTGCATCCGGGGGGTCAGCGCATTGAGCACCATGTCGGCCTTGGACAGCGTCCGGATGCCCCGGACCGCGACCAGCGTCTTGGCCAGACCGAGCCGGGCACCGATGCCGGCGGCGAGCGCCGCCTGGCTGACGAAGGTGAGCGAACCGGCCGCGATCGCGCCGCCGAAGCCGCCGAACATCGGCCGGTAGTGGACCGGCTGGGGCGTCGGGATCGACGCGTTCGGGTCGCCCATCAGCGCCATCGCGATCGTGCCGCCCTTGACGATCAGCGACGGCTTGACGCCGAAGAACGCCGGCCGCCACAGCACGAGGTCGGCCCACTTGCCCACCTCGATCGAGCCCACCGCGTGCGCGATGCCGTGGGTGATCGCCGGGTTGATCGTGTACTTGGCGACGTAGCGCTTGACGCGCCAGTTGTCGTTGCGGGCGCCGTCGGCGCGGCCCGCGTCGATGCGCAGCGGTCCGCGCTGCGCCTTCATCTTGTGCGCGGTCTGCCAGGTGCGCAGGATCACCTCGCCGACGCGGCCCATCGCCTGGCTGTCGGAGGACATCATCGAGATCGCGCCGAGGTCGTGCAGCACGTCCTCGGCGGCGATCGTCTCGCGCCGGATGCGGCTCTCGGCGAACGCGAGGTCCTCGGCGATCGACGGGTCCAGGTGATGGCAGACCATCAGCATGTCCAGGTGCTCGTCGAGCGTGTTGACCGTGTACGGCCGCGTCGGGTTGGTCGACGACGGCAGCACGTGGCTCTCGCCGACCACCTTGATGATGTCGGGCGCGTGCCCGCCGCCGGCGCCCTCGGTGTGGTAGGTGTGGATCACGCGGCCCTTCATCGCGGCGATGCTCGCCTCGACGAAGCCGGACTCGTTGAGCGTGTCGGTGTGGATCGCCACCTGCACGTCGTAGCGGTCGGCGACCGACAGGCAGTTGTCGATCGCCGCCGGCGTCGTGCCCCAGTCCTCGTGCAGCTTCAAGCCGATCGCGCCGGCCTCGATCTGCTCCTCGATCGGCAGCGGCAGCGACACGTTGCCCTTGCCGGTGAAGCCGAGGTTCATCGGCAGGCCGTCGGCCGCACGCAGCATCTGCGCGAGGTGCCAGGCGCCGGGCGTCACCGTGGTCGCGTTCGTGCCGGTGGCCGGGCCGGTGCCCCCGCCGATCATCGTGGTCACGCCGCTGGCGAGCGCCTCCTCGACCTGCTGCGGACAGATGAAGTGGATGTGCGTGTCGATCCCGCCGGCGGTCAGGATCATGCCCTCGCCGGCGATCACCTCGGTGGACGCGCCGAGCGCGATCGTCACCCCAGGCTGGATGTCCGGGTTGCCGGCCTTGCCGATCGCGGCGATGCGGCCGTCGCGGATGCCGACGTCGGCCTTCACGATGCCGGTGACCGCGTCCACGATCAGCGCGTTGGTGATCACCGTGTCGACCACGCCGGCCCGCGGCCGCTGGCCCTGGCCCATGCCGTCGCGGATCACCTTGCCGCCGCCGAACTTGACCTCCTCGCCGTAGACCGTGTGGTCGGCCTCGACCTCGATCACCAGGTCGGTGTCCGCGAGCCGAACCCGGTCGCCGGTGGTCGGGCCGTACATCTCCGCGTACGCGCGGCGCGAGAGCCGGGCCATCGGTCAGCTCCCGGAGCGCGAGGCGGCGACGGCGCCGGGCGACGCACCGGGGTCGAGGGCGCCCATCACCTGCTGCCGGAACCCGAACACCTGACGGTCCCCGGCCAGCGCGACCAGGGTCACGGTGCGCGCCTGACCCGGCTCGAAGCGGACCGCGGTACCGGCGGCGATGTCCAGCCGGAACCCGCGCGCGGCCTCGCGATCGAACGCCAGCGCCGCGTTGGTCTCGGCGAAGTGATAGTGCGAGCCGACCTGCACCGGCCGGTCGCCCGCGTTGCGCACGGTGAGCTCGATGCGCGGGCGTCCCGCGTTCAGTTCGATCTCGCCGTCGTCGATCAGCAGTTCACCCGGGATCATCGTGTCATCCGCCTCGCTCCAGCAGCCGCGAGCGTACACCGGGAAGCGCGCGCCGGTCACACGCCGAGCAGCCCGCGCACCCCGTCCTCGTCCATCCGGGCACCCTCGCCGGCCCGCAGCACCTCGCCCCGCTGCAGCACCACGTAGCGGTCGGCGAGACTGCGGGCGAAGTCGTAGTACTGCTCGACCAGCAGGATCGACAGCGTGCGGCGGCCCGCGAGGTCCGAGATCACGCGCTCGATGTCCTGGATCACGTTCGGCTGGATCCCCTCGGTGGGCTCGTCCAGGATCAGCAGCCGCGGCCGGGCGACCAGCGCGCGCGCGATCGCCAGCTGCTGCTGCTGACCGCCCGACAGGTCGCCACCGCGACGGCGCAGGAACGGGCGCAGGATCGGGAAGGTCTCGAACACCCAGCCCGGTACCGTGCGCTCGCGCTGCCCGCTCGCCGCGATGGCCAGCATCAGGTTCTCCTGCACGGTGAGCCGCGGAAAGATCTCGCGGCCCTGGGGCACCAGCGCGATGCCGAGCTGAGCGCGCCGGTGCGGCTCGAGCCGCGTGATGTCGCGCCCGTCGAACACGATCCGGCCCGAGGTCACCGGCAGCAGGCCCATCAGGCAACGCAGCAGCGTGGTCTTGCCCATGCCGTTGCGCCCGAGCACCGCGGTCACCTCGCCGGGCGCGGCGGTGAGCGACACGTCGCGAAGCACGTGGCTGCCACCGTAGTGCTGGTTCAGTCGGTCGATCTCGAGCATATCGGTCTCAGCGGCCCAGATAGACCTCGATCACGCGCGGATCGGCACGCACCACCTCCATCGCCCCTTCGGCGAGCACGCTGCCCTCGCACAGCACGGTCACGGTGCGCGCGATCCGCGCCACGAAATCCATGTCGTGCTCGACCACGACCACCGTGTGGCGGCCCTCCAGCCGTGCGAGCAGCTCGGCGGTCGCGTCGGTCTCGGCGTCGGTCATGCCGGCGACCGGCTCGTCGAGCAGCAGCACCCGCGGCTGCTGCGCGAGCAGCATGGCGATCTCCAGCCACTGCTTCTGGCCGTGCGACAAGGTGCCGGCGATCCGCCCGACCGCCTCGCGAAGGTTCACCAGGTCGAGCACCGCCTCGACGCGCCCGAGCTGCTCGCTGTCGAGCGCGCCGCGCAGGCTCGCGCGGACGCGCCGGTCGGCGGCGAGCGCGAGCTCCAGGTTCTCGAAGACGGTCATCGTCTCGAACACCGTCGGGCGCTGGAACTTGCGACCGATGCCCGCCTGGGCGATCTGCGATTCGGACAGCCGGGTGAGGTCGATGGTCTGACCGAGGAACACGCGGCCGGCGTCCGGCCGCGTCCGACCGGTGATCACGTCCATCATCGTCGTCTTGCCGGCGCCGTTGGGGCCGATCACGCAGCGCAGCTCGCCGTCGTCCAGCGTCAGCGACAGGCCGTTCAGCGCTCGGAAGCCGTCGAAGCTGACGCTCACGCCATCCAGGTACAGGATCGGCCCGTGCGAGACGTCCACGCCCGGCGCGAGCAGGTGGCCGAACGCCGGTGCGGCACCCTCGCCCGGGCGGGGGGCGTCGTCCAAGCGCGGTCTCATCGCCGCGGGGGGCTGCCCTCGGGCAGCCGGTCGGGCCGTGCGGGCGCATCGGCCGCGGGTCGAGCGCGGGGGCGCAGCCCGCGGACGTGCTCGAACAGCGAGATCACGCCGCGCGGCAGGAACAGCGTCACCGCGACGAACAGGCCGCCGAGGAAGAACAGCCAGAACTCCGGCACGGCCTGGGTGAACCAGCTCTTGGCGCCATTGACCAGGAACGCGCCGACGATCGGCCCGATCAGCGTGCCGCGGCCACCGACCGCGGTCCAGATCGCCACCTCGATCGAGTTCGCGGGCGACATCTCGCTCGGGTTGATGATGCCCACCTGGGGCACGTAGAGCGCGCCGGCCACGCCGCTGATCACCGCCGCGAGCGTCCAGACCGCGAGCTTGTAGCGGACCGTGTCGTAACCGCAGAAGCGCGTGCGCGACTCGGCGTCGCGGATCGCCTGCAGCACGCGGCCGAACTTTCGGGTCACCAGCCAGCGCGCGAACACGAACGTGCCGAACAGCGCGACCGCGGTCGCCGACAGCAGCGCGGCCTTGGTCGACGGCTCGGCGATGCGCACTCCGAGCAGCGTCTTGAAGTCGGTGAAGCCGTTGTTGCCGCCGAATCCGGTCTCGTTGCGGAAGAAGAGCAGCATCGCGGCGAAGGTCAACGCCTGGGTGATGATCGAGAAGTAGACGCCCCCGATGCGCGAGCGAAACGCGAAGACGCCGAACGCGAATGCGAGCAGGCCTGGCACGGCGATCACCAGGAAGACGCTCCACAGGAAGCTGTCGCTGTTCCACCAGTGCCAGGGCAGCGCCTTCCAGTCGAGGAACACCATGAAGTCCGGCAGATCGCTCTGGTACTGGCCCTCGCGGCCGATGCCGCGCATCAGGTGCATGCCGAACGCATAACCGCCGAGCGCGAAGAACAGCGACTGTCCGAGGCTCAGGATCCCGGCGTACCCCCAGATCAGGTCCATCGCGAGCGCGAGCATCGCGTAGCACATGAACTTGCCGGCGAGCGTCACCGCGTAGCTCGACGGCCGCAGCGCGTGATCGGCGGGCAGCAGCGCGTGCGCGAGCGGCGCCAGCACGCCCACCGCGCAGAACCCGGCCGCGAGCAGCGCCCACTGCGGCGGGGTGAACACCGCACGCGCCGGTGGGGTCAGCACCGCGCCCCCCCCGATGGCCACCGTCGCGCCGCACGCGCCTGGGCCGACGGCGCGGATCGCGCGCACGTTCGGGCCCCGGTCCACGGCGCGGATCGCACGATCGTTCAGGCCTCGGCCGCGCGGCCCTTCAGGGCGAACAGCCCCGACGGCCGCTTCTGGATGAATACGACGATCGCGGCCAGGATCACGATCTTCGTGATCACCGCGCCGAGCCAGGGCTCGAGCAGCTTGCCGGTGACCCCCAGTCCGAACCCGGCGACCACGGTACCGAGCAACTGCCCGACGCCGCCCAGCACGACCACGATGAACGAGTCGATGATGTAGGACTGGCCGAGCTCGGGGCCGACGTTGCCGACCTGAGACAGCGCGACCCCGCCCAGCCCGGCAATGCCCGATCCCAGACCGAAGGCGAGCATGTCGACCCGGTCGGTGGGCACGCCGATCGCACCGGCCATCGGGCGGTTCTGGGTGACCGCGCGCACGAACAGCCCCAGGCGCGTGCGCAGCAGCACCAGCGCGACCGCCGACACCACCACCACCGCGAACGCGATGATCACGATCCGGTTCCATGGCATGACCAGCGGGCCCAGGACCACGCCGCCGGACAGCCACCCCGGGTTCTCGATCTCGACGTTCTGCGGTCCGAACACCTGCCGCACCGCCTGGATCAGGATCAGGCTCACGCCCCAGGTCGCGAGCAGCGTCTCCAGCGGCCGGCCGTACAGCCAGCGGATCACGGTCCGCTCGATCACCACGCCCACCGACGCGGCGAACAGGAAGGCCACCGGCAGCGCGGCGACCGGGTACCACGCGAACCATTCGGGCGCCCACGCTCGAAACGCGGCCTGCGTGACGAAGGTCGCGTACGCGCCCAGCATCAGCATCTCGCCGTGCGCCATGTTGATCACGCCGAGCAGCCCGTAGGTGATCGCCAGGCCGATCGCGGCGAGCATCAGGATGCTGCCGAGCGACAGGCCGGCGAAGATGCGGCCGAACCACTCGGCGCGCGCCAGCCGTGCGGACACCGCGTCCAGTGCCGAGCGTGCGGCGGCCCGCACCGTGCCGTCCGGCTCGGCCGGCACGCCGTCCGCGCCGCGTTCGAGCCGCGCCGCCAGCATCGCGCGCACCGAAGCCCGGTCGCTCGATGCGAGCGTCCGGGCCGCGGACAACCTCTCGGCCGGGTCGTCGGCGCGCAGCGTGATCGCCGCGATCGCCAGCCCGAGGGCGGTGCGCACCGCCGGATCCGTCTCGGCCGCAGCCGCCCGCCGCAGCGTCGCAAGCAGTGCGTCGTCCTCGCCGTCCTGCAGCGCGCGCGCGGCGGCCAGACGCACGCCGCGCTCGGGCGCGAACAGCGCGAGCGCGGCGATCGCCCCGTCCAACTGGGCACGGATCGCGTTGTTGATCGTCACCTCGGCCGGCTCGGGCGACGGCAGCGCGGACGGCGCGCCGGTGACCGCATCGCGCACCGCGGCACCGTCGACGATCCAGCCGCGCCCGGCACCGTCGACCCGCAGCCGCCCGTCGCGCAGCGCCTCGAGCACCGCGAGCGTCGTGGCGCCCGGAGTCGCGGCGATCGCCTCGATCGCCGCACCCTTCTCGTCGAAGTCCTCGGCGGCGAGCGCGCGCAGCGCGGCCGCATCGACCGCCCCCGCCGGGGCGGCGGCGAGCCACAGCAGCAGCGCCGCGAGCACGGCGAACGCCGCAGGGCCGCGGCGCGCAGGCGGCCCACGGGTCGGTCGGATTCGGTTCATCGGATGCGGCGCACGGCGGGCGCGACCGGTCGGGCCGCGGGCCGCCCGGGCGCTGCGGAGATCGCCCGCACGCGCCGTGCCGACCCGCGCGCCCGGCTCCGGTCAGGCCTTCTGCTTGCCCTCGTTGCCCGGGATGAACGGCGACCAGGGATTCGCGCGGATCGGCTCCTTGGTGCGGTACACGACCGAGAACTGGCCATTGCCCTGGACCTCGCCGATCATCACCGGCTTGTGCAGGTGGTGATTGCTCTTGTCCATCGTCAGCGTGAATCCGCAGGGCGACTTGTAGGTCTGCCCGTACATCGCCGGGCGCACGCGGTCGACCTGCAGCGACTTGGCCTTCTCCACCGCCTGCTTCCACATGTGGATGCCGACGTAGGTGGCCTCCATCGGGTCGTTGGTCACGACCGACGAGGCGTTCGGCACCTTGTTCTTCGCGGCCCAGTCGCGGTAGGTCTTGATGAAGCGCTCGTTCTCGGGGTTCTTCACCGACATGAAGTAGTTCCACGCCGCGAGGTGACCCACGAGCGGCTTGGTGTCGATGCCGCGCAGCTCCTCCTCGCCGACCGAGAACGCGACCACCGGCACGTCCTTCGCCTTCAGTCCCTGGTTGCCGAGCTCCTTGTAGAACGGCACGTTCGAGTCGCCGTTGATCGTCGACACCACGGCGGTGCGGCCACCGGCGGCGAACTTCTTCACGTTCGCGACGATGGTCTGGTAGTCGGCGTGGCCGAACGGCGTGTAGCTCTCGTCGATGTCCTTGTCGGCGACGCCCTTGGACTTGAGGAACGCGCGCAGGATCTTGTTGGTCGTGCGCGGATACACGTAGTCGGTGCCGAGCAGCACCCAGCGCTTGGCGTTGCCGCCGCCCTTGCCCATCAGGTACTCGACCGCTGGGATCGCCTGCTGGTTGGGTGCCGCACCGGTGTAGAACACGTTCCTGGACAGTTCCTCGCCCTCGTACTGCACCGGGTAGAACAGCAATCCGTTGAGCTCCTCGAACACCGGCAGCACCGACTTGCGCGACACCGAGGTCCAGCAGCCGAAGGTCACCGCGCAGCGGTCCTGCGAGATCAGCTGGCGCGCCTTCTCGGCGAACAGCGGCCAGTTCGAGGCCGGATCGACCACCACCGCCTCCAGCGGCCGGCCGAGCACGCCGCCCTGCGCGTTGATCTCCTCGAAGGTCATCAGCGCGGTGTTCTTCAGCGCGGTCTCGGAGATCGCCATCGTTCCGGACAGCGAGTGCAGCACGCCCACCTTGATCGGCGTGCGGTCCTGCGCGAACACGAGGTTGGAGGCGGTCAATCCGGGCAGCGTCACGGCGGCGCCGGCGGCCGCAGCCTGGATGAAGTGGCGGCGTTGGGTCATCGGGGTCCTCTCTGGAGATCGGCGAAGGGGCGGAGTGGTCTCGACGGCGTCGTGCAGTGCGCCGCGTCGACGATCTCGCAACAACCATGCCACCCAGACGGACATCGCCGGTGCACCGGCCCGAGGCCGATGCCGCACCGCGACCGACGCGTCGTGCGCCGTTCAGGACACCGGGTGGTGAACGGTCACCAGCTTGGTGCCGTCGGGAAAGGTCGCCTCGACCTGAATGTCCGGGATCATCTCGGCCACGCCGTCCATCACGTCGTCGCGGGTGAGCAGCGTCGTGCCGTAGTGCATCAGGTCCGCCACCGTGCGGCCGTCACGCGCGCCCTCCATCACCGCCGCGGTGATGTAGGCGACCGCCTCCGGGTGATTCAGCTTCAGGCCGCGCGCCCGCCGGCGCTCGGCGAGCAGCGCCGCGGTGAAGATCAGCAGCTTGTCCTTCTCTCGGGGCGTCAGGTCCATGGCGGTGCAGGCTCGGCGAAGGTGAAGTCAGGTGGCCCAGATGCGCGGCGGCGGACTGACCGCGCCGAGCAGCGCGCGACGGGCGAGCGACCACAGCGCGTGCGCCACGGCCATCGCCGCCTGCGCATCATCGGCGAGCAGGCGCGCGGCGAGCAAGCCCGGCGCGGCGATCGAGGCGCCGCCGTCCAGGCGCGCCGCCCGGCCGTCGGCCCGGTCGCGGGCCGCGTCGATCGCGTCGCGCCACGCGTCGCGCAGCGCCTCGTCGGGCGGCGCCGCGCCGGCCGCGGGCGGCGCGGAGTCGCGTGCCGGCCCGGACGCGGCACGCGGCGCGACCACCGCCCACACCGTGCAGGCGACGCTGCGCCCGCCCCAGCCCAGCGGCGAGTCGAACAGCCGCTCGCCCGCGCCGGCATCGGCGCGCTCGGCCCACCGCGACGCGCCGCCGAACGCGATCGAGGTGCGCTGGCGCACCTGTCCGTGACGGAAGCGCTCGCCCATCGCGCCGCGACCGAGCACGAGGCACTCCCAGCCGATCAGCGCCGCGCCGGGCGCGAGATCGAACTCGACCGACTGATCGACCACCGACGCGTCGTAGGCGATCGCCGGCTGGGGCAGCCATTCGAGCGCGGCGCCCTCCCCGAGCTCGACCCGGGTCGACGCGCACGCACCGGCCGCGCGTGCGCGGTACCACTTCTGCGCGCCGGGCGTCGTGCACAGCACGTACGTGCCGGTGCCGAGCGCGATCCGCTGCTCGAGCCGGTCGCCGCCGACCAGGCCCCCCGGGGGGTGGACGATCACCGCGTCGCAGCGCCCGCCGGGCTGGGGCAGCGCGCGGATCAGCCGCAGCGGGCCCTCGTGCCGGTTGTGCACCAGCCGGGTGACCGCGCCGCGCGCGGCGAACCGCAGCTCGAGCCGCGCGCGCCAGCCGGCGCCCGACGCCGCCTCGGGGGTCGGCACCGGCGTCAGCCGCGGAAGATCTTGCCCGGATTCATGATGCCGTCCGGGTCGAGCGCCCGCTTGATCCGGCGCATCAGGTCGATCGCGTCCTCGCCCGCCTCCTCGACCAGGTAGCCGATCTTGTGCAGGCCGATGCCGTGCTCGCCGGTGCAGGTGCCGCCCACCGCGATCGCGAGCCGCACGATCTCGTCGTTGAGCCGCTCGGCGAGTTCGACCTCGGCGGGGTCGGCCGGATCGATCAGCAGGATCGCGTGGAAGTTGCCGTCGCCGACGTGACCGACGATCGCGGTCGGGCACGGCGCCCGGTCGAGGATCCGGCGCGCACCGCCGATCGATTCGGCCAGACGGCTGATCGGCACGCAGGTGTCGGTGGTGACCGCCCGGCAGCCCGGGCGCAGCTGCAGCGCCGCGAAGTAGGCGTTGTGCCGCGCGTTCCACAGCCGCGTGCGGTCCTCGGGCTGGGTCGCCCACTCGAAGTCCTGCCCGCCGTGCGAGCGCGCCACCTCCTGCACGGTCGCCGCCTGCTCGCGCGCCGACGCATCCGAGCCGTGGAACTCGAAGAACAGCGTGGGCGCCTCGCGCAGCGAGGTCTTCGAGTGCGCGTTGATCGCCCGCACCATCACCTCGTCGACGAACTCGCAGCGGGCCACCGGCACGCCGAGCTGGATGGTCTCGATCACCGTGTCGACCGCCTCGGCCATCGTCGCGAAGTTGCACACCGCGGCCGACATCGCCTCGGGCAGCGGGTACAGCTTGAGCGTGACCTCGGTGACCACGCCGAGCGTGCCCTCGCTGCCGACGAACAGCCGGGTGAGGTCGTAGCCCGCCGACGACTTGCGCGCGCGCCCGCCGGTGCGTACCACCTTGCCCTCGGCGGTGACCACGGTCAGCGCGAGCACGTTCTCCTTCATCGTGCCGTAGCGCACCGCGTTGGTCCCCGAGGCGCGCGTGGCGACCATGCCGCCGATCGAGGCGTCGGCGCCCGGGTCGATCGGGAAGAACAGCCCGGTGTCCCTGATCTCGGCGTTCAGCTGCTTGCGGGTGACGCCGGCCTGCACGGTCACCAGCAGGTCGGCCGCGTCGACCGACAGCAGGCGGTTCATCCGCGACAGGTCGATGGTCAGCCCGCCCTGCACCGCGAGCAGGTGCCCCTCGAGCGACGAGCCGACGCCGAACGGGATGACCGGGAACCGGTGGTCACGGCAGGCGGCGACCGCGAACGCGACCTCCTCGGTCGACTCGGCGAACACCACCGCGTCCGGCGGCGTGACCGGAAAGGGCGATTCGTCGCGTCCGTGGTGCTCGCGCACCGCCATCGCGGTGCTGAAGCGTTCGCCGAACCGCTCGCGCAGCCGCTGCGCGAGCGCGTCCGGCAACTCGCGGCGCAGCGCGGTCGCGACCGCGTACGGATGGTTCATGGCGGCCTCCAGCGAAGCGGGGACTGGCCGGATCATACCGCCCGGGCGGCCGGCGCCGGGGCGGCGCGCCGGCTCATTCGGCCCCCGGCCGCAGGTCGTCCAGCCAGCGGCCGACGTGACCCGCGATCGCGGCCGCGCCCTCGCCGAGCATCGGGCAGTGGCCGGCGTGCGGCACCAGGTGCGCGGCGGCGTCCCAGGCGGCCGCCGCGCGGCGCAGCAGCGCGGGCGTGACCAGCGGATCGTCGCGCCCGCCGATCGCCAGCACCGGCACGCGCAGCCCGGGCGGCGGCGCAGCGTGGGGTCGCAGCCATTCGAGGCAGGCGGCGAACGACTCGTCGCGCAGCTGCCCGGCCAGCCGATCGGCGAGTGCCCGCGACGCGCCCGGCGGCAGCAGCAGGCGCGCGACGCGCGTCGGATCGGCGCGGCCGGGCTCGCCGAACAGCCGCGCCGGACGCCGCTCGAGCAGCGCACGCGCCGCGGCGAGCGGCGCGTGGCGCGCCAGTGCGCGCGCCGCCGCCTCCAGCCCCTCGGGCGGCGCCGGCGCGATCAGCACCGCCCCGTCGTGCCAGCCGCGCAGCACCAGCCGCTCGACGATCCGGGCGCCCATCGAGTGGCCGAGCAGCAGCCGCGGGCCCGGCAGCGCACCGAACGCGCCGTGCAGCCGGTCGACGTAGCGCTCGAGCGGCAGCCTCGCGACCCGCGCGGACCAGCCGCGCGTGGGCCACGCGTCATGCAGGTCAGGCACCACGCAGCGCAGACCGAGCGGCTCGAGCCGCGGCACCAGCGTGTCCGCGAGGCTCGCCGGGCCGAGGCACGGGCCGTGCACCAGCACCAGCGTGGCGCGGGACGGGCGGGTCATCGGCGGGGACCGGGCGGCGGCACCCGCGCATCGTATCCGGCGCCGGCGCGCGGGCCGAGCCACCCGCGCGCCCGGCCGCCGGCGGCGGATCACGCACCCGCGCCCGGATCGCGCCGGTGCGCGAGGCGGCCGGCCGCGTAGGTCGCCGCCACCGCGCGGTCGTCGGCGAGCGTCGCCAGCGCGAAGAACGTGTCCAGCGGATCGTCGCGCAGCGCGGTGCGGCGTGCGAGCAGCGGGGTGGCCGCCGGGTCGAGCACCGCGAGATCGGCGTCGAACCCGGGTCGCAGGCTGCCGATGCGATCGTCCAGGTACAGCGCGCGCGCACCGCCCAGCGTGGCCAGGTACAGCCCGTAGGCCGGGTGCAGCGACACCCCGAGCAGCTGCTGCACCTTGTACGCCTCGCCGAGCGTGCGCAGCATCCCGTAGCCGGTGCCGCCGCCGACGTCGGTGCCCAGCCCCACCCGATGGCCCGCGGCGAGGGCCTGGCGCAGGTCGTACAGGCCGCTGCCGATGAACAGGTTCGAGGTCGGGCAGAACGACGCGGCCGTGCCCGAGGCGGCGAGCCGCGCGCGGTCCGCGTCGTCGAGCCAGATGCAGTGCGCGTACACCGCGCGCTCGCGCAGCAGGCCGAACCGGTCGTAGACGTCCAGATAGCTGCGCGCCTGTGGGAACAGCCGCGCGACCCACGCGACCTCGTCGCGGTTCTCGGCGACGTGGCTCTGCACGTGCACGCCGGGCACCTCGGCGGCGAGCCGCCCGGCGAGCGCGAGCTGCGCCTCGGTCGAGGTCACCGCGAAGCGCGGCGTCACCGCGTAGTGCAGCCGACCCCGGCCGTGCCAGCGCTCGATCAGCGCCCGGGACTCGGCGTACGACGACTCGGCCGTGTCGCGCAGGCCGTCGGGCGCGTGACGGTCCATCACGCACTTGCCGGCCACCATGCGCAGCCCGCGACGCTCGGCCTCCGCGAAGAACGCGTCGACCGACTCCGGATGCACGGTGCAGAACACCGACGCGGTGGTCGTGCCGTTCTCCAGCAGCCGGTCGAGGAAGAACGCGGCCGTGGCCGCCGCGTGGGCGGCGTCGGCGAAGCGTCGCTCGGCCGGGAAGGTGTAGCGCTCCAGCCAGTCGAGCAGCTGGGTGCCGTAGCTCGCGATCACGTCCACCTGGGGGAAGTGCACGTGCGTGTCGACGAACCCCGGCACGATCAGCCGGCCCCGCCAGTCGTGCACCGCCACCTCGGGGCCGAGCGCGGGCTGCAGCGCCGCGCGCGGCCCGAGCCGCTCGATGCGCCCGTCGCTCACCAGCAGCAGCGCGTCGCGCAGGTGCTCGAGCGCCCCGGCGTCGGCCCCGTCCAGGCCGGGGTCGCGCACGCAGTGCAGCAGGTCGCCGAGGATCGCGACGCGGGCCACGCGGTCAGCCCCGTCCTGGGGCCGACCGCCGGCGGGCGCCGCGAGGCGGCGGCGCCGGCCGCGACGGAGCCGTGCCCTGCACGTCAGCTCCGCGGCACCTTGCCGACCACGCCCTCGACGAACCAGTCGATCGCCTGCAGCGCCGCGTCGGGCATCGGGCCCTGCGCGTGCCGCACGCGGCCCTCGTTGTCGCGCAGCGGCCCGGTGAACGGATGCAGCCGCCCGGCGACGATGTCGGCCTCGCGCGACCGCATCAGATCGGTCAGGTCGCGGGGCAGGTCGCCGGCGAGCGGCCCGACGCGGACCATGCCGTCCTTCAGACCGCCCCACACCGATCCGCTGCTCCAACGGCCGTCGAGCACGGCCTGGGCCCGCGACGTGTAGTACCGGTCCCAGTGGTGCGTGACCGAGACCAGGTGCGCCTTCGGCGCGGCGCGGCTCATGTCCGAGTGGTAGCCCACGACGCGGCCCCCCCGGGCCTCGGCGGCCTGCGGCACGGCCGACGAATCGGTGTGGTGGGTGAGCACGTCGGCGCCCTGGTTGAGCAGCGCGAACGCGGCGTCGCGCTCGCGCGGCGGATCGAACCACGCGCTGGTCCAGACCACGCGGACCTCGGCCTTCGGGTTTGCCGCCCGGGCGCCGAGCGCGAACGCGTTGATCCCCTGCAGCACCTCCGGGATCGGGAACGCCGCGACGTAGCCGAGCTGGTTCGCCCGGCTGGCGCGTCCGGCGATCAGGCCGGCCAGGTAGCGGCCTTCGTAGAAGCGGGCGTTGTACAGCGCGACGTTCGGCGCCGACCGGTAGCCCGAGCAGTGCTCGAAGGCGACCTCCGGAAAGTCGCGCGCCACGCGCAGCGTCGGTTCCATGAAGCCGAACGAGGTCGCGAACACCAGTGCGTGGCCGCGCGAGGCGAGGTCGCGGATCACCCGCTCGGCGTCCGCCCCCTCGGACACCTTCTCGACCGCGGTGGTGGTCACCCGCCCGGCCATCGCCTGCTCCATCGCCCGCCGGCCGGTGTCGTGCTGGTGGGTCCAGCCGGCGTCGGACACCGGGCTCACGTAGACGAAGGCCGCGCGCAGCGGCGCGGTCACCGCGGCTCGGGGTTGCGCGCGCGATGCGGCCGGCAGCAGCGCGCCGCCGGCCAGCGCGGCCGAAGCGGCCAGCAGGTCGCGCCGGCGCCCGGCCGGCGATCGGGGCCGGGCGAGGCGTGCGTCGCGTCGGACGTCGTTCACGGGGAGGCTCCTCGGACACGGCTGCAGGCGTCCGGCTGCGGCACCCGGCGGGCCCGGGGCGGGCCGCGCGCCCGAACGGGCGTGCGCGGATTCTACGTGGCGCACGCGGCCGTCCGTCCGTCGGCCGCGGCCGCAGGGAGCCGCAGCGCCGCGCGTAGCGTCCGGGCCACCCGGACCCGCCTCGCCGCCGTGACCGACGCGCTGCCCGATCTGCTGCTCGCCGCCGCCGCCGCGGCCCCGTTCGTGGCGGTCGCCCGCGCGCGCCCGGCGCTGCGCTGCGGCCGGTTCCCGTTCGGCCTGAGCTGGGCCGCGCTGGCCGCGATCGCCTGGGCCGCGGGAGCGACCGCGAGCGACGCGCTCGCCCTCGGGCTGGCGGTCGCGGCGCTGCCGGTCTGGTGGCTGGCATGGCACGCGACCGTGGGCCGCGTGCAGCAGCTCGGGCTGAACCGGTGGCACGCGCTGTGGGTGGCGGTCCCGGCCGTGAACCTGGTGTGGGTGGGTTGGCTGCTGGTCGGAAACGCCGCGGCCGGCGCGGGTCGCCCCGGCGCCGGCCGCGCGGTGGTCGAGACGGTCAGGCCGACTGCTGCAGCGCGCGGATCCGGTCCTCGATCGGCGGATGCGACGAGAACAGCGCCATGAGACCGCCCGGCTTGCTGCTGATGCCCATGTTCTGCACGGTCTTGGGCAGCTCGCCCGGCTCCAGCCCGCCCAGTCGCGCGAGCGCGTCGATCATCGGCTGCTTGCGGCCCATCAGCGCCGCGGCACCCGCGTCCGCGCGGTACTCGCGCTGCCGCGAGAACCAGGCCACCACGACCGCGGCGAGCACCCCGAGCAGGATGTCGAGCACGATCGTCGTCACGTAGTAGCCGATCCCGGGCGCGTCGTCCTGGTTGCGCAGCACGACCTTGTCGACGAAGTAGCCGACCAGCCGCGAGATGAAGACCACGAAGGTGTTCATCACGCCCTGGATCAGCGTGAGCGTGACCATGTCGCCGTTGGCCACGTGCGCGACCTCGTGACCGATCACCGCCTCGACCTCGTCGCGGCGCATGCTCGCGAGCAGGCCGGTGGACACCGCGACCAGCGCCGAGTTCCTGAATGCGCCGGTGGCGAACGCATTCGGCTCGCCATCGTAGACCGCGACCTCGGGCATCCGGATGCCCGCCTTGTCCGAGAAGCGCGCGACCGTCTGCACGATCCACATGTGCGTCGGGTCCTGCGAGTCGTTGATCACCTTCGCGCCGGTGCTCCACTTGGCCATCGGCTTGCTCATCAGCAGCGAGATGAACGCGCCGCCGAAGCCCATGACCGCGGCGAAGCCGAGCAGCCCGCCGACGCTCAGACCGTTGGACGTGAGGAAGCGGTTCAGGCCGAGCAGGTGGACGACGACGCCGAGGACCAGCATCACCGCCAGGTTGGTCAGCACGAACAGCACGATCCGTTTCATCGCTGGACACTCCGCAGGGAAAGGGACTGACGCCGCAGTCCGGCGCCGGGATGCTATATCAGACCGGGGGGCCCGGATTCAATGCCCCGTCAGACCACCGGCCATCGATCCGGGGCCGACGCCGCGGTCGGGCGGCGTCGGTGGCATCATCGGCCCGGCGGCGCGGCGCGCGCCCGCCGCGCCGCCCCCGGAACCCGTCGCCCATGACCGCTTCGCCGAACGCCCACGACTGGGTCGGCTACGCCGCCGCCCTCCTCACGACCGCATCGTTCGTGCCCCAGGCGGCGCTCACCCTGCGCACCCGCGACACCTCGGGCGTCTCGCTGCCGATGTACGTGCTGTTCACCTGCGGGGTCGCGCTGTGGCTCGCCTACGGCCTGCTGCTGCGCGCCTGGCCGGTGATCGCCGCCAACGCGATCACCCTCGCACTCGCCTGCACGATCCTGGTGGCCACCTGGCGGAACCGCCGCGGGCCGCCCTCCACCCACCGACCGACCCCCTGACCGCCATGCCCCGACTCCGGATCACCGCCGCCGGCCACACCTTCGTCGCCGAGACCCACCCGGACGCGCCGAAGACCGTCGACGCCTTCCTGAAGCTGCTGCCGTACCGGCAGAAACTGATCCACGTGCGCTGGAGCGGCGAAGCCTGCTGGGTGCCGCTCGGCGAGTTCCAGCTCGGCGTGGGCTTCGAGAACCACACGAGCCATCCGTCGGTCGGCGACGTGCTGTTCTATCCGGGCGGCTTCAGCGAGACCGAGATCCTGATCGCCTACGGCGCGTGCTGCTTCGCCTCCAAGATGGGGCAGCTGGCCGGCAACCACTTCCTCACCGTGGTCGAGGGCCGCGAGCACCTGCGCGCGCTCGGCGTCAAGGTGCTGTGGGAGGGAGCCCAGGACGTGAGCTTCGAGCTCGCCTAGCGCGGCGGCTCAGCAGGTGCCGAACGACACCCCGAGCCGGCGCAGCATGCGACGATAGGCGGCCGAGGCCCGGTCGGCCGCGCAGTGCAGTTCGGCCGATGGATCGAGCGGCAGTCGCCGGGGGCGCTGCGAAGCGACGATCGGCGCGTCCTGGGCGAAGATCGCGTCCTGGAACGCACGCAGCCGGTCGTCGTCCGACGTGAAGTCGGTGATCGCCAGCCGGAACCACACCCGGCAGGACTCGGGGGTGACCGGGCAGACGAACAGCGCGATCGCCTCGCGGAACCCGTCGATGCGGGCGCCGCCAGCCTGCGGCGCCTTGGTGAGCAGCGCGGTGTACGGGCCGACCACCGCGTACGTGTACTCGACCCACGCGCCGCCCGCGGCCTGCACGCTGGAGGCCGGCTGCCAGACCCGGCAGCCGGTGGCGACCACGCCGCCCGGGGTCTCGTCGACCCGATAGTCGCCGATCGCGGCCCGCTCGGGGTCACCGAGGCTGCCTTCGTGCACGAAGCCGAAGTGGGCGAGGTCGAGGAAGTTCTCGAGCACGCGCGGCGCGCTGCTCGGCACGTCGTACGGCCCGCAGGTCACCTTGCGCAGCCGGGGGTCGTCCTCGGCGTCGAACGGGGGCGGCGCGGACTCGCCGCCGTCGGCGAGCCGCACCCACACCAGGCCGTTGCGCTCGAGCGCGTCGCGCGCGCGCGCCCGGTGCCCGGGCGGCGGCTCGAAACCGGGCACCGCGGGGATCGCCACGCAGCGCGCATCGACCCCGAACTGCCAGCCGTGATACGGGCAGGCGAGCCGCAGGCCGTCGTCCAGCACGCGGCCGGAGGACAGCCGTGCTCCGCGGTGCGGGCAGGCGTCGTCCCACGCCCGCACCGTGCCGCCGCGGTCGCGCCACAGCACCAGGTGGTGCTCGAGCAGGACCGCGGCCGCAGGCGACCGCGTGAGCTGCCCGGACGTCGCGACCGGGTGCCAGTGGGCGGCCTCGATCACCGGCCGGATCCGGTCACTTGCCGGACGGCACCTTGCCCTCGACCCCCTTCACGTAGAAGTTCACGCCGCCCTTCCACGCGTCGTCGCCGACCGCGTCCTTCGCCAGCTTCTCGGCTCCGGTGTTGTCGACGATCGGGCCCCGGAAGACCGCGAACGAGCCGTCCTTCAGACCCGCCTTGATCTTCTCGACCTGGTCCTTCGCCGCCTGCGGCACGAAGTCGGCGACCTTGACGAGGTCGTTCATGCCCTCCTTGGTGCCCCACTTGGTGACCTCGGTCTTCCAGGTCTTGCCGAGGACGTCGTTGACCGCCTTCTCGTAGTACACGCCCCAGTTGAGCACGCACGAGGCGAGGTGCGCCTTGGGCGCGAACGCGCTCATGTCGCTGTCCCAGCCGAAGGCGAACTTGCCGTTCTTCTCGGCGGTCTGAAGCACCGCGGTCGAGTCGGTGTTCTGCAGCAGCACGTCGGCGCCCGCGTTGATCAGCGCCTGCGCGGCCTCCGCCTCCTTGGGGGGATCGAACCAGGTGTTGACCCAGACCACCTTGGTGGTGATCTTCGGGTTCACGCTCTGCGCGCCCAGCGTGTACGCGTTGATGTTGCGCAGCACCTCGGGGATCGGGAAGGAAGCGACGAAGCCGAGCGTGCCGCTCTTGCTCATGTGACCGGCGATCACGCCCGCCATGTACGCGTCCTCGTAGAACCGGGCCTCGTACACGCGGAAGTTCGCCGCGGTCTTGTAGCCGGTGGCGTGCTCGAAGAACACGTCCGGATGGTCCTTGGCGACCTTCTCCATCGCGTCCATGAAGCCGAAGCTGGTGGCGAAGACCAGCTTGTTGCCCTGGGCCACCAGGTCGCGGATCACGCGCTCGGCGTCGGCGCCCTCGGGCACCTTCTCGACGAACGTGGTCCGGATCTTGTCGCCGAACTTCGACTCGATGTGCTTGCGCCCGAGGTCGTGGGCGAAGGTCCAGCCCGCGTCGCCCACCGGCCCGACGTAGACGAAGCCGATCTTCAGCGGGTCGGCCGCAGGCGCCGGCGCTGCAGCGGGTGCGGGCGCGGAGGCCGCCGGGGGCGGGGTCTCCTTCTTGCCGCATCCGGCGAGCGCTGCGGCCGACAGGATCACCGACAGCGCGGCGTACTTCAGCGTGGTCCTTCGAGTGAGGGGGGGCATCTTCGCTCCTGGTCGTGGTTGGGAAGGGACGGTCCGGGCGGCTCTAGTGCCCGGGTGAGAAGGGCTTGCCCAGCGAGGCGGGCATGTTCACACGGATCCACTGCGGATTGCGCGAGATCAGCGCGAGCACGACGATGGTCGCCAGGTACGGCAGCATCGACATGAACTGGCTGGCGATCTGCACGCCCTGCCCCTGCAGGTGCAGTTGCAGCATCGTGACGCCGCCGAACAGGTAGGCGCCGGCGAGCACGCGCGCCGGCCGCCAGGTCGCGAAGGTGGTGAGCGCGAGCGCGATCCAGCCGCGGCCCGCGACCATGCCCTCGACCCACAGCGGCGCGTACACCACCGACAGGTAGGCGCCGGAGACGCCGCACAGCGCCCCGCCGGTCATCACCGCGGCCAGCCGGATCGGGCGCACCGCGTAGCCGAGCGCGTGTGCCGATTCGGGCGACTCGCCGACCGCGCGCAGCACGAGTCCGGTGCGCGTGCGGTACAGCACCCAGGCGGCGAATGCGGTCGCGGCGATCGCCAGATAGACCATCGGGTGCTGCCGGAACAGCGCGCTGCCGATCACCGGCAGGTCCGACAGCCACGGCACCTCGTGCATCGTGCGCTCCGAGAGCTTCTTGCCGACGTAGCCGATGCCGACGAACGCCGAGAATCCCGCGCCGAACAGCGACAGCGCGAGTCCGGTCGCGTACTGGTTGGTGTTCATCCAGATCACCAGCACGCCGAACACCGCTGCGGCGAGCGCGCCGGCGGCCGCGCCGGCGGCGAAGGCGAGCCAGTCGCTGCCGGAGTGGAACGCGACCGCGAAGCCGGCGACCGCCGCGATCAGCATCATTCCCTCGGCGCCGAGGTTGAGCACCCCGGCCCGCTCGTTGATCAGCAGCCCGAGCCCCGCGATCGCCAGCGGCGTGCCGGCCGACAGCGTCGCCGCGATCAGCAGCGCGATCTCGTTCACGCGACCGCTCCGCGCGCGGCCGGCCGCCGGCGCCACACCGGCCGGTGCTGGATCAGCGTGTCGCAGGCGAGCAGCGAGAACAGCAGCACGCCCTGGAATACGCCGGTGAGCGCCGAGGGCAGCCCCAGGCGCGACTGCGACAGTTCGCCTCCGATCAGGAACATCGACAGCAGCACGCTGCCGAACACGCAGCCCAGCGGGTGCAGCCGGCCGACGAAGGCGACGATGATCGCGGTGAACCCGTAGCCGGTGGACACGTGCGGCGTAAGCTGACCCATCGGGCCGGTCGCCTCGAACGCGCCGGCCACGCCGGCGAGGCCGCCGGAGGCCAGCAGCGCGGTCCACAGCGCGCGCCGCGACGAGAACCCGGCGTAGCGCGCCGCCGCCGGCGCGAGCCCGCCGACCTGCAGCTGGTAGCCGCGGAAGGTCCGGAACATGAACGCCCAGACCGCGACCGCGGCGAGAAGCGCCACCGCCAGCCCCCAGTGCACCCGCAGCCCCTGCACGATCCGCGGCATCTGCGTGTCGGCCGAGAAGCTCATCGTCTGCGGGAAGTTGAAGCCCTTGGGGTCCTTCCACGGACCGAACACCAGCCACGACAGCAGCAGGTTCGCGACGTAGACCAGCATCAGGCTCACCAGGATCTCGTTGGCGCTGAACCGGTCGCGCAGCAGCGCGACGATCGCCGCCCACGCCATGCCGCCCAGCGCGCCGGCGACGATCGCCAGCGGAAAGAACGCCCAGCGGTCGATCGCGATCTGGTTGGCGGTGAACCACAGCGCGAGCCCGCCGCCGGCGATCGCGCCGAGCAGGAACTGGCCCTCGGCGCCGATGTTCCAGACGTTGGCGCGAAAGCACAGCGCGAGTCCGAGCGCGCACAGCACCAGCGGCGTCGACTTCAGCAGCACCTCGCTCACCGCGCGCGCGCCGTTGAGCGGCTGCCACAGGAACATCGACAGTCCGCGCACCGGGTCGCGCCCGAGCAGCGCGAACAGCAGCGCCGCGACCGCGACCGTGATCGCCAGCGCGATCAGCGGCGACAGCCACGCCATCGCCCGCGACGGCTCGGCGCGCGGCTCGAACGCGATCACGCCGCGGTCTCCGGCGACGGCGCGGGCGCGGGTGCGACGCGCGACGCCTGGGGCGCACCCGCCGCGACGCCCGCGGGCCCGCCGGGCCACAGCCCGCTCATCCATTCGCCGATGCGCTCGACGGTCGCGTCGGCCCGGGCGATCGGCGGCGACACGCGACCCCGGGCGATGACGACCAGCCGGTCGGACAGCTCGAACAGTTCGTCCAGCTCCTCGGACACCATCAGCACCGCGCAGCCCGCGTCGCGCAGCGCGAGCAGCGCCGCGCGGATCTGCGCGGCCGCGCCGACGTCCACGCCCCAGGTCGGCTGCGCGACCACCAGCACCTTCGGCTCGGCGTCGATCTCGCGGCCCATGATGTACTTCTGCAGGTTGCCGCCCGACAGGCTGCGGGCGGGCGCGAGCGCACCGCGCGCCTTGACGCCGAAGCGTGCGATCAGCGCCTGCGCCTGCGCCGCGAGCCGCCGCGTCGCGATCCATCCGCCGCGCCCGACCGCCTCGCGGCGCGTGAGCAGCAGGTTGTGCGCGAGCGACAGCGTCGGCACCGCGCCCCGCCCCAGCCGCTCCTCGGGCACGAAATGCAGCCCGCGCTCGCGCCGGCGCCGCGGCCCGACGCGGTGCGCGTCGCGCCCGAGCAGCACCACCGCGCCGGGCGGGGCGCGCAGGTCCTCGCCGCAGAGCACCGCAAGCAGCTCCTGCTGGCCGTTGCCGGACACGCCGGCCACCCCGAGCACCTCGCCGGCACGCACCTCGAGCGACACGTCGTCCAGGTCCACGCCGAACGGGCCCTGCCGCCCGAGCGTGAGCCCGCGCACCGCCAGCGCGACCTCGCCCGAGCGGGCCGCGCGGTGCACCAGCGGCGGCGGCTCGGCACCGATCATCAGCCGCGACAGCGACGCGTTGCTCTCGGTGCGCGGGTCGACCACGCCGGTCACCCGACCGCCGCGCATCACCGTGCAGCGGGTGCACAGCGTACGGATCTCGTCCAGCTTGTGGCTGATGTACAGCACGCTGCAGCCGGTGGCCGCGAGCCGGCGAAGCGTCTCGAACAGCCGCTCGACCGCCTGCGGGGTCAGCACCGAGGTCGGCTCGTCAAGGATCAGCAGCCGCGGCTCGGCGAGCAGCGCGCGGACGATCTCGACCCGCTGCCGCTCGCCGACCGACAGCGTGTGCACCGGACGCAGCGGGTCGAGCTCGAGCCCGTATTCGCCGGCCGTCGCAGTGATCCGCTCGCGCACCTGCGCCAGCGACAGCGAGCGGTCCAGGCCCAGCCAGACGTTCTCGGCGACGGTCACGGTCTCGAAGAGGCTGAAGTGCTGGAAGACCATGCTGATGCGCAGCCGCCGGGCCTCCAGCGGCGTGCGCACCTCGACGCGCGCGCCGTCCACCCGGATCTCTCCGGCGTCCGGCCGCACCGCGCCGTAGATCACCTTCATCAGCGTGGACTTGCCCGCGCCGTTCTCGCCGAGCACCGCGTGGATCTCCCCGGGCGCGACGTTCAGCGACACGTCGTCGTTGGCGACCACGCCCGGGTAGCGCTTCGTGATGCCGCTGAGCGCGAGCCGGTCGGTCATGCCGGCTCCCGCACGGCGGCGGGTTCGAGCCGCCTGCGGCGCTGCCACAGCGCGAATGCGACCGACACGGCGATCGCGCCCGGATGGCGATCGAGCGCACGGCGCGACCCGTCGACGGCCGGCGTGCCGATCGGGCACTGGAGCCGGGCGACGCGATCGGGGTGCAGCCCGCGGCGGGCCAGCGCCGCGCGGAACCGCGCCGCCTTGGTGGTCGAGCCGATCACGCCGACGCTGCCGAGATCCTCGCGCGCGAGCAGCGCCGCGCACAGCTCGAGGTCGAGCGCGTGGCTGTGGGTCATCACCAGCACGTCCGCCCCGGGCGGTATCGAGCGCACCTCGTGCACCGGGCTGTCGGACTCGACGCAGACGACCGCCGGCGGCAGCCCCGCCGGAAACGGCGCGCTGCGCGGGTCGACCCACACGATGCCCGCCGGCAGCGTCGCGAGCACGCGCACCAGCGCGTCGCCCACGTGCCCGGCACCGAACACCCACACCGGCCAGGGCGCGGCACGCACGCTCGACACGAAGCGGTCCGCCTCGTCGTCCGCCGACCGCGCGGACGGATCGTCCGCCGGCTCGTCCGGACCGAGGACCCGCGTGTGGGGCCCGCGTGCACCCGCGTCGGTCGCCAGGCGCAGCGTGCCGCCGTCGCGATCGAGCGCGACCAGCGCCTCGACCCACGCGAGTTCGCCCGCGTCGACCCGCCGCAGCGACAGACGCACCGCGCCACCGCAGCACTGGCCGAGCGAGGGGCCGAGCGCGACCGCACGCAGCCGCGCGCGCGCGCCGAGCGCGAGCATCCGGCGGGCCTCGTCGATCGCCTGGAACTCGAGGTGGCCGCCGCCGATCGTGCCGGCGACCCGGCCGCCGGCGTCGACCACCATCGAGGCCCCGGGCTCGCGCGGGGCCGAACCCCGGACCTGCTCGATGCGCACCCACACCGCGGGCCGGCCGGCACGGGCGAGGTCGAGCAGGCAGGCGGCGGACGGGGTCATGGCGCGGGCGGGACCGGGGCGCGATTATCGCCGACGCGCGGCCTGCACGGCGTGAAGCACCGCCTCGGGCGTGGCCGGCGCGGTCAGCACGATCGGCCGCCCCGCGGGCGCGAGGCTCGCGACCGCGTCGCGCAGCGCATGGTGGACCGACAGCGCGAGCATCAGCGGCGGCTCGCCCACGGCCTTGCTGCGGTGGACGGTCGGTGCGCGGTTCGGCGAGTCCGGCAGCAGATCGACGTCGAAGTGGAGGGGTACGTCGCCCGCGGTGGGGATCTTGTAGGTCGACGGCGCGTGCGTGGCCAGCCGCCCGCGCGCGTCCCACACCAGCGCCTCGCTGGTGAGCCAGCCCATGCCCTGCACGAATCCGCCCTCGATCTGACCGACGTCGATCGCCTCGTTCAGCGAGCGGCCGACGTCGTGGACGATGTCGACCGCGAGCAGCCGGTGCTCGCCGGTCAGCGTGTCGATCGCCACCTCGCTCACCGCCGCGCCGTAGGCGAAGTAGTAGAACGGGTGGCCGCGGAACGCGACCGGGTCCCAGTGGATGTCGGGCGTGCGGTAGAAGCCCTGCGCGCTGAGCGACACGCGCGCCCGGTACGCGCTGCGCGCGACCTCGCCCAGGCGCATGCACCGCGGCGTGCCGTCGACCACCGCGTGAGCGGCGCCGTCGGCCCAGCACACCGCCTCGGCCGGCACGCCCCAGTGCGCGGCGAGGTGATCAGACAGCCGGTGCCTGAGCGCGAGCGCCGCCTCGAGCGCGGCCATGCCGTTCAGGTCCGAGCCCGAGGAGGCGGCCGTCGCCGAGGTGTTCGGCACGCGGTGGGTGTCGGTGGCCGATACGCGCACCGCGCCCACCGGCAGGTCGAACTCGCGCGCCACCACCTGCGCGACCTTGGTGAACAGGCCCTGACCCATCTCGGTGCCGCCGTGGTTCAGGAGCAGGCTGCCGTCGGCGTACAGGTGCAGCAGCGCGCCCGCCTGGTTCAGGAACGGCGCGTTGAACGAGATGCCGAACTTCACCGGCGTGAGCGCCAGACCGCGGCGCAGCACCGGGGCGGTCCGGTTGAAGGCGTCGACCGCGGCGCGGCGCTCGGCGTAGCGCGACCGCGCGAGCAGCCGGTCGATCACCGGCGCGAGCACGTTGTCCCGGATCACCTGGCCGTAGTGGGTGACGTTGCGCTCGGTGGTCCCGTACAGGTTGGCGCGGCGGACCTCGAGCGGATCGCGGCCGAGCGTGCGCGCGACCGCGTCGATCACCTCCTCGATGACGAACATGCCCTGCGGCCCGCCGAACCCCCGGAACGCGGTGTTCGACACGGTGTTCGTCCGGCAGCGCAGGCTGCGCACGCGCAGGTTCGGCAGCCAGTACGCGTTGTCGACGTGGCACACCGCGCGGTCGTTGACCGCGCCCGACAGGTCGGCCGAGCAGCCGCAGTCCGAGGCGAGCACCAGGTCGAGCGCGAGCAGCCGGCCGTCGTCGTCGAAGCCCACCTGCCAGTCCGCCTCGAACGGATGGCGCTTGCCGGTGATCACCATGTCGTCGTCGCGATCGAGCCGCAGCTTGACCGCTCGCCCGGTGCGCCGCGCGGCCACCGCGGCGAGCGCGGCGAACAGCGACGGCTGGCTCTCCTTGCCGCCGAAACCGCCGCCCATGCGGCGGCACTCGACGCGCACCCAGGACGAGGCCACGCCCAGCGCCTCGGCCACGATGTGCTGCACCTCGCTCGGGTGCTGGGTCGAGGCGTGAACGACCATGCCGCCGTCGTCCTGGGGCACGGCGAGCGACACCTGGCCCTCGAGGTAGAAGTGGTCCTGGCCGCCGACCACCGAGCGGCCGCTCAGCCGCCGGGGCGCGGCCGCGAGCGCGGCCGCCGGCTCGCCGCGGACGACCTCCACCGGCGGCAGCACCCAGGACTGCGCGGCCACCGCCTCGGCGATCGTGAGGATCGCCGGCAGCGGCCGCGCCGCCACGGTCATCCGCCGCGCGGCGATCCGCGCCTCGCGCTGCGAGCGGGCGAGCACCAGACACAGCGGCTGGCCTTCGTAGACCACCTCGCCGTCGGCCAGCAGCGGGTCGTCGTGCACGACGCCACCGTAGTTGTTCGCCGCCGGCAGGTCGGCGGCGAGCAGCACGTCGAGCACGCCGGCGCTCGCACGCACGGCGGCGAGGTCGACCGAGTCGATGCGTGCGTGCGCGAGCCCGGCGTAGCCGATCGCCGCGTGCAGCGTGCCGACCGGCTCGGGCAGATCGTCGGTGTAGCGGGCCTCGCCGCTGACGTGCAGCGCCGCGCTCTCGTGCGGCACCACCGGCGCGAGCGCCGGGTGCGGGGGGTTCATCGCGGCGCCCCGCCGGCCTCGATGGGCGCCAGCCTCGACAGGGTCGCGGCGTGTGCGCCCGCGCCGTACAGCACGTGCCCGGCCCGCACCAGCAGCCCGGCCGCCGCGGCGAGACGGTAGTCCCGGCTCGCGCGCAGGTCGTCCAGCGGCGCGTAGTCGGACGCCAGCGCCGCCCCGGCCCGCTCGAACGCGTCGGATTCGGGCCGCTGGCCCTCGAGCGCGCGCTCGGCCGCGGGCGCGCGCCGCACGGTGCCGGCCATGCCGCCGCAGGCGATGCGCACGTCGGCGAGCGCCCCGTCACGCTCGCGCAGCGCGATCGCCAGGGTGAGCGCCGAGATGTCCTGCTCGGGGCGACGCGACACCTTGAAGGCGGCCAGCCGCAGGCCGGGTGCGCGCCGCGGCACGCGCACCCGCTCGATCCACTCGCCCGGCTCGCGACGCTGCACGCGATAGTCGACGTAGAGGTCCGCGAGCGGCAGCGAGCGTCGCTGCGGGCCGCGCTCGCCCGCACGACGCAGGACGACCTCGGCGCCGAGCGCGATCAGTACCGGCGCCGCATCGCCGATCGGCGAGCCGTTGGCCAGGTTGCCCACCAGCGTGCCGCTCGCGCGGATCGCGGGCGACGCGAAGCGCGACCAGTACCGTTCGAGCTCCGGGTGGTCCGCGTGCAGCGCGGCGAACGCGTCGGCCAGCGACACCGCCGCGCCGATGTCGTGATGCGCGTCGTCGGCCGTGCACGCGTGCAGCGCGTCGACCGCGCCGAGCCACACCCAGCGGCGCGGTTCGCGCAGCTGCTTGGTGACCCACAGTCCGACGTCGGTGCCGCCGGCCAGCAGCCACGCGTCCGGATGGGCCGCGAGGAGCGCATCGACGTCCTCGGGCGTGTGCGGCGCGTCCCACGCGGCGGAGCCCGCATCGATCGACAGCGGCGTGCGCTCGGGCGACGGCAGCGCCGCGATCCATCCGGGCAGCCCGGCGCCGCGCACGGCACCGCCCGGGTGCAGCACCGCGCCGGCAGCGTGCATCGCGGCGACGATCGGACGGTAGCCGGTGCACCGGCACAGATTGCCGGCCAGCGCGTCGAGCGCCTGGGTCGCATCGCCGACCGGCCCCCGGGCGAGCCGCGCGGTCATCGCCATCACGAAACCGGGCGTGCAGAAGCCGCACTGGGAGCCGTGATTCTCGACCATCGCCCGCTGCACCGGATGCGCGCCGCCGAGCCCGGCGGCGGTCAGCACGCCGCAGCCGGCGAGCGTCGGCAGCAGCCGGATGCAGGCGTTGCAGGGCTCCGCACGCACGCCGCCGTCGGCCGTGCGGCGGGCGATCACGACCGTGCAGGCGCCGCAATCGCCCTCGGCACAGCCCTCCTTGGTGGCCGTGGCCCGGCGTTCGATGCGCAGCCAGTCGAGCAGCGTGGTCGATGGCGCGATGCCGGTCGGCTCGACCGGCGTGCCGTCGACGACGAAACGGAGCGGGCGCCGGGGAGCGGTCATGCAGGGGCGAAACGGCTGCGGTCGGGACGAGGACTGTAGCAAGCCGCGTACCCGCAGGCCACGGGTACGCCCCGGTCGGCCGCGGACGCGCGCGCGGGTCTCGGCCGGGAACCCCCCCCTTTTCGGTGCATGGGCGCGACCCCCTCGCCCCTAAGCTGTCCGTCGGCCCCCCCCGGGACCGTCCCACGCCGATGAACCGAGCGATCCCGCTGACCCTCGTCGACTTGCCGCCCCGCGTCGACCGTTCCGCCGAACGGCTCGCCGCGGTCGCGGGCGAGCTGCCGGCAGTGCTCTTCGAGCTGCGCCAGCATCCGGACGGACGCATCGAGCTCAGCGTGCTGAGCGAAGGCGCCGGCGCGCTGCTGCAGCTCGACGCCCGCGAGGTGGCAGCGGATCCGTCGCAACTGCTGCGTCGGCTGCCGCCGGAGGACCGGCCTCGCGTGGGGGCGGCGCTCGAGCTCGCGGCCCGCCGGCGCACCGCCCTGCGGGACCAGTTCCGGATGCTGCGCCCCGAAGGCGGCGCGAGCTGGCTGGAGATCGACGCCTACCCTCGCCCGCAACCCGACGGCTCCACGCTGTGGCGGGGCTGGGTCGTGGACGCGACGGAGCGTCGCGACGCTCAGCGCGAGCTCGCCGACAGCGAGCGCCGCCACCGCGAGCTGTTCGCCACCAATCCGATCCCGATGTGGGTGCACGACGCCGAGACCCGGCGGTTCCTCACCGTCAACGACGCGGCGCTCGCGCACTACGGTTACGACCGAGCGGAGTTCCTCGCGCTGTCGGTCGACGCGCTACAGGCGAGGGACCCGGACGCGGGCACGGCACCGACCGACCCCGCCGGTCGCGAGGCGGCGGCGCCGACGCTCGCGCGTCACCGGCTGCGCTGCGGGCGCGTGGTCGAGGTCGAGCTGAGCTCGCAGCCGCTGGTCTGGGACGGACGTCCGGCACGGCTGGTGACCGCGCTCGACGTGACCTCACGACGCAGCGCCGAGGCCGAGATCCAGCGGCTCTCGAACTACGACACGCTGACCCGCCTGCCCAACCGGCGGCTGCTCGCCGAGCGGCTGCGCCAGTCGCTCGCCTCCAGCCTGTGGACCGGCAGCCGTGGCGCGGTGCTGATCGCCGACCTCGACGACTTCAAGCGGGTCAACGAAACGCTCGGCCAGCGCGTGGGCGACGAGATGCTGGTGGAGATCGCCGCACGGCTACAGCGCTGCGTGCGCCCCGAGGACACGGTGGCCCGCCTGGCGGCCGACGAGTTCGCGGTGGTGCTCGGTCGACTGGGCAACGATCCGCAGGAGGCCGCGAGCAGCGCCGACGCCTGTGCGCAGCGGATCGTCGCCGCGCTGGGCCGACCGTTCGCGATCGCGGGCCTGCGCTTCCACGCCTCGGTGTCGGTCGGCATCGCGGTGTTCGGCCAACCGACCGACGCGGTCGAGGACCTGCTGGTGTTCGCCGACTCGGCGATGCACCGCGCCAAGACCGCCGGCCCCGGCACGATCCGCTTCTTCGACCCGGCGATGCAGGTCGCGCTGCGCTCGCGCGCCGCGCTCGAAACCGACCTCCGACGCGCGCTGTCCGAGGGCCAGCTGTGGCTCGCGTACCAGGCGCAGGTCGACGACCGCTCCCGCACCGTGGGCGCCGAGCTGCTGCTGCGCTGGCAGCACCCGGAGCGCGGTGCGATCCCGCCGATGGCGTTCATCCCACTGGCCGAGGAGATCGGGCTGATCGAGCCGATCGGCCAATGGGTGCTCGAGAGCGCCTGCATCCGCCTCGCCAGCTGGGCTCGGGTACCGCGCTTCCAGGAGCTTCGACTGTCGGTCAACGTGAGCGCGCGGCAATTCCGCCAGGCCGACTTCGTTCGCAGCGTCGAGCGGGCGCTCGCCTACAGCGGCGCGCCGCCGGGCAATTTGCGGCTGGAGCTCACCGAGAGCCTGCTGCTGGACAACATCAACGAGTGCATCGACAAGATGCGGGCGCTGAAGGCGATCGGTGTGGGCTTCGCCCTCGATGACTTCGGCACCGGCTATTCGTCGCTGTCGTACCTGAGGCGGTTGCCGCTGGACGAACTGAAGATCGACCGCTCGTTCATCCGTGACATCACCACCGACTCGAACGACGCGGTGATCGTGCAGACGATCATCGGGATGGCGAACAACCTGGGTCTGAAGGTGACCGCCGAAGGCGTCGAGACCGCCGAGCAGATGACCTTCCTCGGTCGCTACGGCTGCGACGCGTTCCAGGGCTGGCTGTTCGGCCGGCCGATCCCGGTGTCCGAGTTCGAAGCCTCGCTCGCCGAACGACCGGCGACGCTGCGGCCCGCCGCGGTCGCGGGCGGGCACCGGCCGCCGTCTGCGCACGCAGCCGACGCGACGACGCCCGCGCCCGTGCCGGCGACCCCGGTTCGCTGACTCCGGCGGCGGGCCCGGCTCGGGTCCGCGCCGCTCGTGGTAGCGTCGCCTCATCCCGGATCCCGGGGTCCGGGGAGACGACGCCGTGACCGACGAATCGCCCTGCCGGCTCGACGCGCTCGAGCTGTCGCGACGCATCCATGCGCGCGAGCTGTCCTGCCGAGAGGTGATGGCCGCCCACCTCGCCCGGATCGGACGGCTCAATCCCCGCTTCAACGCGATCGTGTCGCTGCGCGACGGCGACCTGCTGCTCGGCGAGGCCGACCGCTGCGACGCCGAGCTGGCCCGCGGCGCGTCACGCGGCTGGATGCACGGCTTTCCGCATGCGATCAAGGACCTGCAGCCCACGGCGGGCATCCGCACGACCTGGGGCTCGCCGGTCTTCGCCGAGCACGTGCCCGCCGAGGACTCGCTGCTGACCGCCCGGATCCGCGCCGCCGGTGCGATCGTGATCGGCAAGACCAACGTGCCCGAATGGGGCCTGGGCTCGCAGACCTACAACCCGGTGTTCGGCACGACGGTCAACGCCTACGACCCGACGCTCACCTGCGGCGGCTCCAGCGGCGGCGCCGCGGTCGCGCTCGCGCTGCGGCTCGCGCCGCTCGCCGACGGCAGCGACATGGGCGGCTCGCTGCGCAATCCGGCCGGCTTCTCGAACGTGTTCGGGCTGCGCCCCTCGCGCGGACGGGTGCCCACGTGGCCGGCCGACGAGGTGTTCTTCACGCAGCTGCCGACCGAGGGCCCGATGGCCCGCACGGTGCCGGATCTGGCCGCGTTCCTCGCGACGCTGGCCGGTCCCGATCCGCGTCAGCCGCTGTCGCTGCCGCACGACGCGGCGATCGCCACACTCGGGCCGGCGCCCGCACCGGGGGCGCGGATCGGCTGGCTCGGCGACTACGGCGGCCACCTGGTGGTCGAGCCCGGGGTGCTGCCGCTGTGCGAGCGCGCACTGCGCGACTTCGTGCAGCTCGGCTGCACGGTCGAGCCGACGCCGCTCGGCCACGATCCGGAGGCGGTCTGGCAGGCGTTCGTCGTGCTGCGTTCGTTCGCGTTCGCCGGCCGCTTCGCCTCCTGGCGCGACGACCCGCAGCGCTGGCCCCGGCTCAAACCCGAGGCCCAGTGGGAGGTCGAGCAGGGGCTGAAGCTCGACGGCCTCGCGGTGTGGCGCGCGTCGGTCGCGCGCAGCGCGTGGTACGCGCACGTGCTCAAGCTGCTCGAGCGGTTCGACGCGCTCGCGCTGCCGACCGCGCAGTTCTTCGCCTTCGACGCCCGGCTGCGGTGGCCGACCGGGCTCGCCGGCCGCACGATGGACTCGTACCATCGCTGGATGGAGGTCGTCGTCGGCGCGACCCTGGCCGGCCTGCCGGCGATCAGCGTGCCGGCCGGGTTCGACCCGCGCGGCGTGCCGATGGGTCTGCAGCTGGTCGGCCGCCCGGGCGGCGAGGCGGCGCTGCTGCGGCTGGCTGACGACTACGACCGCGCGACCCGATGGGTCGAGCGCCGACCGCCCCCCACCCACCTCACCGGAGACGCCGGATGATCATCGACCACCGCACCTACACGCTGCACCCGGGCAAGCTGCCGGAGTTCGTCGAACTCTACGGCCGCGAAGGCTATCCGGTGCAGACCCAGCATCTGGGCGAGCCGTACGGCTGGTTCACGTCGCACGACATCGGCGAGCTGAACCAGGTGGTTCACCTGTGGCGGTACACCGACCTGGCCGATCGCGAGCAGCGGCGCGCGCGGATGGTGGCGGACCCGCGCTGGCAGGCCTACCTGGCCCAGGCCACGCCGCTGCTGGCGCGGATGGAGAACAAGATCCTGCGCGGCACGCCGTTCTTCGCGATCCGCTAGACCCGGGCCGACGGCGCAGGAGCGCCCGGACCGCCGGGCGCGGCGGCCCGCGGCGGATGCGTCGCGATCCAGTGCCGGGCGACGTCCTCGCGCCGGCACACCCAGACCCGGTCGTGACGCTCGACATGGTCGAGAAAGCGCTGCAGCGCCCGCATGCGGCCCGGCCGCCCGAGCAGCCGACAGTGCATGCCCACCGACATCATCGCCGGCCGCTGCGCGCCCTCGGCGTACATCAGGTCGAACGTGTCGGTCAGGTAGCTGAGGAAGTGGTCACCGGTGTTGAAACCCTGCGGCGTCGCGAAGCGCATGTCGTTCGCGTCGAGCGTATACGGCACCACCAGGTGGTCGACCTCGACGCCGTCGCTTCGCGCGACCCGCGTCCAGAACGGCAGATCGTCGCCGTAGTAGTCCGAGTCGTACAGGAAGCCGCCGTGGTCGACCACCAGCCGGCGCGTGTTCGGGCTGTCGCGCCCGGTGTACCAGCCGGTCGGACGCCGGCCGGTGAGCTGCTCGACGATGCCGACCCCGATGCGCAGGTGCTCGCGCTCGGTCGCCTCGTCGACGTTCTGGTAGTGGATCCACCGCCAGCCGTGGCACGCAACCTCGTGGCCGAGTTCGACGAACGCGTGGGCGACCTCGGGGTGCCGCTCCAGCGCCATCGCCACGCCGAAGACCGTGAGCGGCAGCCGCCGGCGCTCGAACTCGCGCAGGATGCGCCAGACCCCAACCCGCGAGCCGTATTCGTAGATCGACTCCATCGACAGATGGCGGGCCGGATAGGCGGCCGCGCCGACGATCTCGGACAGGAACTGCTCGGACGCGGGATCGCCGTGCAGCACGCAGTTCTCGCCGCCCTCCTCGTAGTTCAGCACGAACTGCACCGCGATCCGGGCGTCGCCGGGCCAGGCGGCGTGGGGCGGGTGTCGGCCGTAGCCGACCAGGTCGCGGGGGTACGGGGTCATCGCGGTCCGGGATGCGCAGGCGACAGGCGCCGCAGTGTATCGCGGCGCGGAGCCGGCGGACGGCCGGCAGGTTCCGGCGCGGGCCGGGCCGACCCTACAATCGGGAGCGTGCGCCGGCCGGCCCCGGCCCACCGACGCGGCGCACGGCCGCTCCGGCCGACCCGCGGGTCGCCGCCGGTGGAGCCCCTCGACGGGCGGGGCCGGCGGCCCGCTGACGGAGGCAGCATGCCGGGTATCTCGATCCAAGTCATCGACGTCACCCGCGGCGCACCGGCGTGCGGGATGGCGGTCACCGTGCACCGCGTCGCCGCCGCCGTAGGCGAGGCGGGCCTGCTCGACGACGCCGCGCTCGAACGCGGCGAGAGCGTCGCGGCGGGCCGCTACGAGGTCGAACTGCAGGCCGGCGCGTATTACCGGGCACACGGCCTGGGCGACGGGCCGCCGGCGTTCCAGGAGACCGCGGCCTGCCGGTTCCACGTGACCGATCCGGCCGAGCGCGTCCACCTGCCGGTCAAGCTGTCGTCATGGGCGCTGTCGGTCTGGCGCGGGCGCTGAGCCCGATGCGGCTCGCGGCGGCGGGGATCGCCCTCGCGCTGCTCGCGCTCACGGCGGCCGCGCCGGCGCACGCCGCGGTCTGGGCGGTGCAGGCCCAGTGGGACGACGACGCCGAGCGGCGCTACAGCGCGTGGGTCGCGCAGCGCTTCGTACCGACGATCTTCTACGCCGACTCGCCGTACGCGGACTTCGCGACCGACTGCGCGGACGCCGCCTACGCGATGCGTCTGCTGTTCGCCTATGAGTCGGGGCTGCCGTTCGTGATCTCGGATCCCGAGCGCCCCGGCCGCACGATCACGCAGGCCACCGGCCGCTTCGACCACCTGCCCGCGGGCGTGCCGCGCGTGCGGGCGTTCATGGAGTGGATCGCGGTGACCACGTCGACCGCGACGCTCGCCGACGACACCTACCCGGTGCGGGTCGACCGCGAGCAGATCCGGCCGGGCGCGATCTTCCTCGCGTGGCGCCGGCACGTCGTGCAGGTGGTCGACGTCGAGGACACCGGCGTGATCCGCTATCTCGAGTCCACCTCCCCGAGGGCGATCCGGGTGATGACCTCGATCCGGGGGTTTCCGCACCAGGTGCCGGCCGAGCCCGCGGCGCGACGCCACGGCGACGGCTTCCGCCGCTTCAAGTGGCCGCAGCACTACGGGCAGCCCGAGCCGTCGCTGCCGGGACACGGCACCGAGCAGTTCGATCGGGCGCGCGCGCTCGGGCGTGAGGCGCTGCCCTTCCACGACTGGGTGCGCATGCGGCTCGCGCAGGTCGACGAACCGCCGGCGCAGCGGGCGCGACGGCAGCTGTTCACGCTGTGCCAGATCGCCTGGGACCGCGCGGGCGCGATCGACGAGGCGCAGCAGGCGCTGCGGGCGCTGCGCGCGACCGGGCGCCGCTGCCTGTCGGGCGCGGAGCTGGACGCGCATTCGACCCCCGGGCGCGACGACGCGCTGCGGCGCGCGTTCGTGCACGCGGTCGCCCAGGCCGATCGGCCGGAGTGGGCGCAGGTGCAGGGTCGGTTCCGCGACTTCGTCGAACTGCTGGTCGGCCGGCTGCCCGAGTCCGACGCCGATCGGGTGCGCGCCGACCTGCTGGGCTGGTGCGACGTGAACCGCGTGGACGGCGGCCCGGGTCGACCGATGGACCTGGCCGAGCTGCACCGGCTGGCCGCCGACGGCCGGCTGGTGTCCGATCCGCACGCACCGCCCGCGCAGCGCTGGGGGCTGGCACCGCACGCGCCCGCGTGCGGCCCGGCGGCGGCGCGCCGGCCGTAGCGCGCACCGCCCGGCCCGATCCGGCATCCGGCGGCGTCAGCGACCCTCGGCGAGCCGACGGACCTCGGCACGCTGGCGCGAGACCAGATCGAGCGGGTCGATCGTGACCGGCCGGCCCCGCTCGACCACCACCCGGCCGTCGACGATGGTCCATGCGGCGGGCGCGGGTGCGCACATCAGCAGCGCGGCGACCGGGTCGTGACCCGCGCCGGCGTGGGCCGTGCCGCCGACGTCGAACACCGCGAGATCCGCGCAGGCACCCGGCACGAGCGCGCCCAGGTCCTCGCGACCGAGCACCCGCGCGCCGCCCAGCGTGGCGATCTCCAGGGCCGCTCGCGCCGACAGCGCCTGCGGGCCGTGGCCGACGCGCGCGAGCAGCATCGCCTGGCGCGCCTCGCCGAGCAGGTGCGCGCCGTCGTTGCTCGCCGACCCGTCGACCCCCAGGCCGACCGGCACGCCGGCCCGCGCCCAGGCCGGCAGCGGCGCGATGCCGCTCGCCAGCCGCATGTTCGAGCACGGACAGTGCGCGATACCGGTACCGGTCGCCGCAAAGCGCGCCGTCCCCGCGGGGTCCAGCTTCACGCAGTGCGCGTGCCACACGTCCGCGCCCAGCCAGCCGAGCGACTCGGCGTACTCGGCCGGGGTCATGCCGAACCGTTCACGGCTGTAGGCGACGTCGTCGTCGTTCTCCGCCAGATGCGTGTGCAGCCGCACGCCGAGACGCCGGGCGAGCGCGGCGGTCTCGCGCATCAGCGCAGGGCTCACCGAGAACGGCGAGCACGGCGCGAGCGCGACCCGGGTCATCGCACCCGGGTGCGGGTCGTGCCAGCGCGCGACCACCCGCTCGCAGTCGGCGAGGATGGCGTCCTCGCGCTCGACCAGCGCATCCGGCGGCAGTCCGCCGGCGCTCGCCCCGACGCTCATCGCGCCGCGACACGCGTGGAACCGGATGCCGAGACGCGCTGCCGCCTCGATCGTGTCGTCGAGGCGCGCGCCATTGGGGAACAGGTACTGGTGGTCGCTGCTGGTCGTGCAGCCGGACAGCAGCAGCTCGAGCAGCCCGGCCTCGGCCGCGGTCACGAAGGTCTGCGGGGTGTAGCGGCCCCAGATCGGATACAGCGTGCGCAGCCACGCGAACAGGCTGGCGTCCTGTGCGCCGGGCACCGCCCGGGTCAGCGACTGGAACAGGTGGTGGTGCGTATTGATCAGCCCCGGGACCACCACGCAGCCGCTCGCGTCGATCCGGCGCAGCCGGGCGTTCGCGCGCACGCCGTCCCGCCGGGCCGCCCATTCGGCCTCGAGCGTCTCGCGCGGCCCGACCGCGGCGATGCGTCCGGCCACCGCCAGCACGCTGCCGCCGGCGAGCTCGCGGCGTTCCGGGTCCATGGTCACGACCACGGCGGCGTCGTGCAGCAGCAGATCCGGGGCGTTCGGGCGGCCGTCCATCGCGGGGCGATGATGCCATGCCCCGCCGTTCACGACGGCCCGGCGTCCGAGCGCGTCGCCCACCAGCGCGTGGCGCGCAGTTCCGGCTCGTCGTGCGCGAGCAGCCGCGCGTGGTGATGCGGCGCGTCCTCGACGAACAGGTCGCGCGCGATCGCCGCCGCCAGCCGCTGCGCGCCCACGGCCAGTCCGGGGATGTCCCCGGCCACCGCGCCGTGGCTGAGGGTGCTGCCCCAGCCGAACAGGTGGATCCGCGACAGCGCGTCGGCCTCGGACGCGGGCGTGCCGGGCCGCGCGAGCAGCTCGAACCCCGCGCCCAGGTACGGGAACCGGGCGATCTCCGCGGCGGCCGGGCCGTCGGCGGGTGCGAGCCGATCACCCCAGGAGAGCACCCGCGCGGCCAGATCACCGAGTTCGGGGCGGTCGATCAGGTTCACGTCGAACCCGGTGCCGAGCACCACCGCATCGAAGCGGTACCGGCCGGCGGGCGTGCGCACGCTCACGCCGTCGGCGTCGGCCGACAGGTCGAGCCAGGGCTCGCCCAGGCGCAGCTCGAAGGCGGCGTGCCGGTCGCAGCGCAGCACGCTCTCGAACGGCGGGGGCACCTGCTCGTCGAACACGTGGGCGTAGAACCGCGCGCGCTGTGCGTCGGGCAGCGACGGGTAGCCGCGGAAGAAGCCGGCGAACGCGGTCCACTTGGACTTGTTGACCTGCGGCAGCACGGCGCGCCGGGCGAACATCACCACGCGGGCCGCCCCGTGCTCGAGCGCGCGTCCGGCGTTGTCGAATGCCGACGCACCGACCCCGAGCACGCCCACCCGCCGGCCGGCCCAGGCGGCGAAGTCGATGTCGTCCATCGAATGGAACACCCGGGCGCGTGCGTGCGGCGAGGCCGGATCGAGGCCGTCGAACCTCGGGCGGCGCGCCAGCCCGCTGCCCTCCCGACCGAGCGCGAGCACGAGCTTTCGCGCGTGCACGGCCCGTTCGCCCCGGTCGTCGCGCAGCCCGAGCCGCAGACCGTGCGGCGCCGGGGCGACCGACACCAGCCGGACGCCGCCCTCGACCGCGACGCCGACCTGCCGCCGCACCCACAGCAGGTAGTCGCGCCAGTCGAGCCGCCAGACCTTGTGCAGCGCCGCCCACTGCGCGGCGCCGAACCGCGCCTCGTACCACGCGCGGAACGTGAGCGACGGGATGCCGAGGTCCGGCCCGGTGAGGTGCTTGGGCGAGCGCAGCATCTCCATGCGGGCGAAGGTCGCCCACGGTCCCTCCAGCCCCTCGGCGCGCGCATCGATCGTGCGCAGCCCGCGCACGCCCTCGCGGATCAGTCCGAACGCCACGGTCTGGCCGCACATCCCCCCGCCGGCCACCAGCACGTCGAGCATCGGGGCACCGTCCGGCCCGGGCCGGTCCGGCAGCCAGCGCGGCGGCGGATGGTTCAGGCAGGCCAGGTCGTGCGCGACCCGCGCCTCGAGCGTGCGCAGCGCGGCCGCGTCGTCGTGGCGGCGCGCCCGCGCCGCGCGCGCGCCGGGCTCGGAGGCGAGCCAGCCGAGATCGTGCGCCGGTGCGCCTTCGGGCTGCGGGTCGGTCGTGAAGGCGTCGGGTTGCGGTGAGGCGGGCGCGGCGCTCATGATGCCGCCATCGTACCCGCCCGACCGCCATGCCCGAACCCGCCGAACTGCACTGCTTCTACAGCCTGTCCTCGCCCTGGGCCTATCTCGCCAGCCCGCAGCTGCAGGACGTGGTCCGACGTCACCGCGCCCGCCTGCGGCTCAGGCCGTACGACTTCCAGGCGATCGCACCGCGCACCGGCGGCGTGCCGCTGCGCACCCGGCCCGAGCCCCGCCGCACCTATCACGCGCTCGAGCTGGGCCGCTGGCGGCGCCACCTGGGCGTGCCGCTGGTGCTTCAGCCGCGCCACTATCGCACCGACGGCCAACCGCCCGACTGGAACAAGCACGCCGGCTGGATGGTGATCGCCGCGCAGCTGCGCGGCGAGGACGCATTCGTGCTGTCGCACGCGCTGCTGCGGGCGCTGTGGGCCGAGGAGCGCGACATCGCCGACGCCGCGACGCGGATCGCGGTCGCCGACGAGAACGGCTACGACGGCGCGACGCTGCAGGCCATGGAGCGCGGCGCCGAGGTCCAGGCGGCGTACCTGGCGAACACCGACGAGGCCGAGCGGCTCGGGGTCTTCGGCGCACCCACCTTCGTGCTCGACGGCGAGCGGTTCTGGGGCCAGGACCGCCTGGACTTCGTCGACCGCGCGCTCGCCCTGCGGGCGCGGTCCGACTGACGCACCCCGAGCGGACGCCAGCCGCGCACCCGACGACGGGTGCGGGTCGACCGGTCGCCCCGCAGGGCCGCGCACCGGCCGGGCGCGGGCGGGCGCGACCGCGGCGGGGCCACCGGGCCGCGATCCGCCGCGGTCGTGGCATCATCGACGCACTCCGCCCCGCCCGACGCCTCCGAGGCCCCCTCCCCGATGGGCAAGCTCTCCACGCACGTGCTCGACACCGCGCACGGCCGGCCGGCCGCCGGTGTCGCGCTCGAGTTGCTGGTCGCCGACGGTGAACGATGGACGCGCCTCGCGTGCACCGCGACCAACGCCGACGGCCGCACCGACGCACCGCTGCTGGCCGGCGACGCGGTCCGCCCGGGCCGCTACCGGCTGGTGTTCGACGCCGGCGACTACTTCCGCCGCGCCGGCGTCGCGCTGCCCGAGCCGGCGTTCGTCGACCGGGTGACCGTCGACTTCGGCATCGCCGAGGCGGGCGGTTCGTACCACGTGCCGCTGCTGGTGTCGCCGTGGGCGTGGTCGACCTACCGGGGCAGCTGATCCGATGGACGCCTACCTGCTCGAATGGCTGAACCTGCTCGGCCGCTGGTTCCACATGATCGCGGGCATCGCGTGGATCGGCGCGTCGTTCTACTTCGTCTGGCTGGATGCGCACCTGCGCTCGCCGCGCTATCGCGACGAGGCCGACCGTCTGGGCGTCGGCGGCGAGGTCTGGGCAGTGCACGGCGGCGGGTTCTACCGGGCGCAGAAGTTCACGGGGGCGCCGCCCGAGCTGCCCGAGCCGCTGCACTGGTTCAAGTGGGAGGCGTACAGCACCTGGCTGTCCGGCATGTTCATGCTGGTGCTGATCTACTGGCTGGGTGCCGGCGTGTACCTGGTCGATCCGGCGGTGGCCGCGCTGTCGCCCGCAACCGCGGTCGCGATCGCCGCGGCGTTCCTGGTCGGCGGCTGGCTGGCCTACGACGGTCTGTGCCGATCGCGGCTGGGCACGAACGAGCCGGTGCTCGCGGCGCTGCTGCTGGTGCTGACCTCGGTGGCCGCCTGGGGACTGTGCCAGCTGTTCTCGGGCCGCGGCGCGTTCATCCACTACGGCGCGATGCTCGGCACGATCATGGCCGCCAACGTGTTCTTCGTGATCATCCCCGGGCAGAAGGCGCTGGTGCAGGCCAAGCGCGAAGGCCGCCCGCCCGATCCGGTGCACGCGATCCGCGGCCGGCAGCGCAGCGTGCACAACACGTACTTCACGCTGCCGGTGCTGTTCACGATGATCAGCAACCACTACGCGACGCTCACCCAGCACGCCTGGAGCTGGCTCGCGCTGGTCGGCGTGTCGCTCGCCGGCGCGCTGATCCGGCTGTACTTCGTGATGAGGCACCGCGATCGGCCCCGGCCGGTGCTGCTCGCGGCGTCCGCCGGCCTGCTGGTCGGCGTCTTCGCGCTGGTCATGCCGCGACCGGCCCCGCCGCCCGCGGCGGCGGCGGACTTCGAGCGCGTGCGGCAGGTGATCGTCGAGCGCTGCGCCGGCTGCCACGCCGCGCAGCCCACGTTCGCGGGCTTCGCGTCGCCGCCGAAGAACGTGCTGCTCGACACCCCCGAGGCGATCGTCCGGCAGGCGCAGGCCGTCCACCAGCAGACCGTGCTCACCCGTGCGATGCCGATCGGCAACCTCACGCAGATGACCGACGTCGAACGGGCACTCCTCGACGCCTGGTATCGCGCGGGAGCCCGGCCATGACCCCGCCGCCGTGCGGGGCGCCGCCGCCCGCCGGGGCCCGCCTCGGGCGATTCCCGCCCCGCCCCGGTGCGGTCGCGCACCGCGGCCGCGCATTTCCGCGACAATTCGCCGGCGGGCACGGGTCTTGCAGCCCGTCCTAGCCCCGGGACGTCCCGACCGGCCGCCCGCTCCCAGGAGAACCCCGCCATGACCTTCCGCCCGATGACCCTGCGTGCCTGGCTCGGTGCCGTGGTCGGTGCCGCGCTGATCGGCGTCGCGCCCGCCGCAGCCGCTCAGGAGACGAGGATCCGATTCCAGCTCGACTGGCGCTTCGAAGGGCCCGCTGCGCTCTTCACGCTGCCCGCGCGCAAGGGCTACTTCAAGCAGGAGAAGCTCGACGTGACGATCGACGCCGGCAACGGCTCGGGCGGCACGGTCACCCGGGTGGCCACCGGCACCTACGACATGGGGTTCGCCGACCTCGCGGCGCTGATGGAGTTCTGGGGCAACAACCCCACCGCGCCGTCCAAGCCGGTGGCGGTCATGATGGTCTACAACAACACGCCGGCGGCGGTGCTCGCGCTCAAGAAGTCCGGCATCCGCACGCCGGCCGACCTGAACGGCAAGAAGCTCGGCGCGCCGGTGTTCGACGCCGGCCGCAAGGCGTTCCCGATCTTCGCCAAGGCCAACGGCCTGGATGCCGGCAAGATCGCCTGGACCGCGATGGATCCGCCGCTGCGCGAGACGATGCTGGTGCGCGGCGACGTGGACGCGATCACCGGGTTCTACTTCACGTCGCTGCTGAACCTGAACGCGCGCGGCGTGAAGGACGAGGACATCGTGATCCTGCCGTACCCGCAGCATGGGGTGAAGCTGTACGGCAACGCGATCATCGTGCACGAGGAGTTCCTCAGGAAGAACCCCGAGGCGGTCAAGGCGTTCCTGAGCGCGTTCTCGCGCGGGGTGAGGGACGTGATCGCCGACCCGGCCGGCTCGATCGCGAGCGTGCGCGAGCGCGATCCGCTGATCGACGTCGCCCTGGAGACCCGGCGGCTCAAGCTCGCGCTCGCCGGCTCGGTGGTCACTGCGGACGCGCGGGCCGAGGGCTTCGGCGAGGTCAACCTGCCGAGGCTGGCGCTGATGGCCTCGCAGGTCAACGACGCGTTCGGGCTGAGGGAGCGCATCCAGCCCGACCGGATCTTCGTCCCGGGCCTGCTGCCGCCGAAGGACCAGCGCAACATCTTCGGCAAGTGACCCGGGCCGGCGTGCGGACGGCGCGCCCGTGAGCGACGCGTTCGTCGACTTCCGCGGCGTCTGGCTCGCGTACTCCGAGGAGGCCGCGCGAGCCGAGGACTACGCGGTCGAGGACATCACGCTGTCGACCCAGCCCGGCGAGTTCATCGCGATCGTCGGGCCCTCGGGCTGCGGCAAGTCGACGTTCATGAAGCTCGCCACCGGCCTGAAGCGCGCGACCCGCGGCGAGGTCCGGATCGCCGGCGAGCCGGTCACCGGGCCGCTGAAGATCGTCGGCATGGCGTTCCAGGCGCCGACGCTGCTGCCGTGGCGCACCACGCTGCACAACGTGCTGCTGCCGCTGGAGATCGTCCAGCCGTACCGCGCGCAGTTCAAGCAGCGGCGCGAGGCGTTCGCCGAGCGCGCGCGCCGTCTGCTCGCCACGGTCGGGCTCCAGGGCTACGAGGACAAGTTCCCCTGGCAGCTGTCCGGCGGCATGCAGCAGCGCGCGTCGATCTGCCGCGCGCTGATCCACGAGCCGCGGATGCTGCTGCTCGACGAACCGTTCGGCGCGCTCGACGCGTTCACGCGCGAGGAGCTGTGGAACGTGCTGCGCGACCTGTGGAGCGCGCAGCGCTTCAACGTGATCCTGGTCACGCACGATCTGCGCGAGGCGGTCTACCTGGCCGACACGGTGTACGTGATGAGCAAGCGCCCGGGGCGCATCCTGGTGCGGCGCGAGATCGATCTGCCGCGCCCGCGCGACCTGGAGATCACTTACACCGAGCCGTTCACGCAGATCGTCCACGAGCTGCGTGCGCGGATCGGTTCGATCCGTCGAGGCTGAGGCGCCCTTCGCGATGGCCGCATCCCGCAACCCCGAGCGCTTCGCTCCGCTGCTGCTGCTGGCGATCCTGGTCCTGTTCTGGGAGCTCGCCTGCCGCGGGCTCGACATCAGCGACTTCATCCTGCCCGCGCCGAGCGCGATCGGCATCGCGCTGGTCGAGTACGCCGGCCCGATCCTGTTCAACGCGTGGCGCACGTTCTGGACCACGATGGTCGGCTTCGCGCTGTCGATCGTGGTCGGCGTGCTGCTCGGCTTCGTGATCGGCTCGTCGCGCTTCGCGTACGCGGCGATGTACCCGCTGCTCACCGCGTTCAACTCGGTGCCCAAGGCGGCGGTCGTGCCGATCCTGGTCGTGTGGTTCGGCATCGGTGCCGGGCCGGCCATCCTGACCGCGTTCCTGATCTCGTTCTTCCCGATCATGGTCAACATCGCGACCGGGCTCGCGACGCTAGAGCCCGAGCTCGAGGACGTGCTGCGCGTGCTCGGTGCGCGCCGGCTCGACGTGCTGCTCAAGGTGGGCCTGCCCCGGTCGATGCCGTACTTCTTCGCGTCGCTGAAGGTGGCGATCACGCTCGCCTTCGTCGGCACCACGGTGTCCGAGATGAGCGCCTCCAACGAGGGCATCGGCCAGCTGCTGCTGACCGCCGGATCGCAGTCGCGGATGCCGCTCGCGTTCGCCGGGCTGGTGGTGATCGGCGTGATGGCGATGGCGATGTACGAGCTGTTCTCGTGGATCGAGCGGCACACGACCGCGTGGGCGCACCGCGGGCAGCAGCCGTCGTGACCGGCGCCGAGGGCGCACCGCGGGCCGCCGCCGTCGCGACCGGCGCCGAGGAGGGCGCGTCGCTCGTGCGACTGCGCGAGGCGATCGCGCTGTCGGCGCGGGCGCGTGCCGCCGGGCGCCATCCGTTCGGTGCGCTGGTGATCGCCGCCGACGGCGCCGAGCTCGCGCGCGCCGGCAACGCGTCGGCGGCGGGCGACGACCCGACCGCGCACGCCGAGCTGCTCGCGGTGCGCCAGGCCGCGGCCGGACACGGACTTGCGCGGCTGGCGGGCGCGACGCTCTACAGCAGTGCCGAGCCGTGCGCGATGTGCGCGGGCGCCGCGTACTGGGCGGGGCTCGGCGGCGTGGTCTACGCGCTGTCCGAGGCGCGGCTGCGCGCACTCACCGGCGCGCATCCGGAGAACCCGACGCTGGACCTGCCGTGCCGCGAGGTGTTCGCCCGCGGGCAGCGGCCGGTCCGGGTGATCGGCCCGCTGCTCGAAGCCGAGGCCGAGGCGGTGCACGAGGGCTTCTGGTCGGGCCGCTGACGCGGCCTCGGCCTGCCGGTCTCAGCCCTGCGGCGCGCCGATCGAGCGCGCCAGCTCGTCCGCCCGCGCCCGCACCAGCGCGCGCTTGTCGGTCTTGTTCGCGCCGGTCTTGGGCAGGCGATCGACCACGTGCGTGCGCACCGGACGCTTGTAGCGGGCCAGGTTGACCTCGCAGTGCGCGGCGAGCGCGGCCGGATCGAACGCGGACGGATCGGCGGGCACCACCCAGGCCTCGATCACCTCGCCGCGGTAGGCGTCGGGCACGCCCGCGGCCGCGCAGTCCGACACCGACGGATGCGAGAACAGCACCTCCTCGACCTCGCGCGGGTACACGTTGTAGCCGCCGACGATCGCCATGTCCTTCTTGCGGTCTCGGATCGACAGATAGCCGTCGGCGTCGACGCAGCCGAGATCGCCGGTGTACAGCCAGCCGTCGCGCAGCGCCTGCGCGGTCTCCTGCGGCAGGTTCAGGTACCCGCGCATCAGCTGCGGACCGCGGGCCCGCACCTCGCCGATCTCGCCGCGCGGCAGCACCGCCTCGCCGCGCTCGACCTCGACGATCTGAACCTCGGTGTCCGGCACGGGTACGCCCACCGTACCCGGCTTGCGTACGCCGTGCGCCGGGTTGAAGGTCAGCACCGGACCGGCCTCGGTCTGCCCGTATCCCTCGAGGATCGGTGCGCCGACCGCGCGTTCCCACCGCTCGAGAACCTGCGCCGGCAGCGGCGCGGAGCCCGAGTAGCAGGTGTGCACCCGCGACCAGTCGGTCGCGGCGAACGTCGGGTGGCCCATCAGCCCGGTGAAGATCGTCGGGCTGCCGGGGAAGATCGTCACGCGCTCGTCGCGCACCGCGTCCAGCACCGCCTGCGGGTGGTAGCGGCGCAGCACGACCAGCGTGCCGCCGCACAGCACCGCGAGGTACAGCCCCATCGCGAGCGCATAGCTGTGGAACAGCGGCATCGTGCACAGCACGCGCTCACCGTCGCGCCCCGTGGGCAGCAGCGCCTCGCGCTGCAGCACGTTGGCCACCACCGCACGGTGAGCGAGCAGCACGCCCTTCGCGCGCCCGGACGTACCGCCGGTGTACTGCACGAACGCGACGTCGTTCGGCTGCGGACCGGGCCCAGGACCGGCGTCACCGGCCGCCGGCCCGTCGAGCGTGCCTGCGAGCGCGTGCGTCGGCAGCAGCACGCACCCCGGCAGCGTGGCGACCAGCGGCCGCAGCGCGTCGACGCGGGCCGGATCGCACACCAGCGCGGCGGGCCGGGCGTCGGCGAGCACCTGCGCGAGCTCGCGGTCGGTGTACAGCGGGTTCAGCGGCACCAGCGCCGCGCCGGCGCGATGCACGCCGAAGGTCACCACGCAGGCGTCGATCCCGTTGGGCAGCACGGTGGCCACCCGCGCGCCAGGACCCACCCCAGCCGCGCCCAGCGTCGCGGCCGCCGCGTTCGCCCGCGCGCGGTACTCGGCGTAGGTCACGCGCCGGCCCTCGAAGGCGATCGCCTCGCGTTGCGGCCAGCGTTCGGCCGCGTCCTCGAGCAGTGCGATCGTGGTGGGCGCGCGCCCGCTCGCCACGGCGTCAGCGACCCGCATCCCGAACCTCGAGCACGCACGCCATCGCGGTGTCGCCGGCTGCGCAGCCGGTGAACACACCGCGGCCGCCGCCGCGCTCGGCCAGGGTCTCGATCAGCTCGATCACCGCCCGCGCGCCGGTCGGCCCCTGCGGATGACCCCAGACCAGCGAACAGCCGCGGGCGTTCATCCGCTCGAGCGGCACGCCGGTCTCGCGCGCGAACACCAGATCGTTGACCGCGAACGGGTTGTGCGTGGTGACGCAGTCGATCGCCCCGAAGTCCAGCCCGGCGGCCTGCAGCGCGCGACGCGCGGCCGGCACCGGCGCCTTCGGCATCTCGGCGGCGGCGGCGCGCGCCTGGCCGAAGCCGAGCAGCGCGACCTCGATCGTCGGGTCGGCCGACATCGCGCGCGCGCGTTCGCGGCTCGCGACCACGATCGCCGCGTTGCCGTCGGCCGGTCGGGTCTGCGCGGCGAAGCTCACGGTGCCGTCGGGCTGCACCGGACCCATCGCCGCGAGCCGCTCGGCCGACGCGGCCGGGATCCCCTCGTCACCGTCGATCCGCGCCGCGGTCCGGCGCAGCGTGCGATCGGGCACCTCGAACGGCAGCCGCATGAACCGCCGCTGGAACGCACGCTCGTCGGCCAGCGCGGTCGCGTACTGCGCGTGGCGCATCAGCACGAGCTCGTGCTGGCGCTCGCGCGAGAGGCCGTACTCGCGCGCGACGTTCTCGGCGGTGGCGAGCATCCCCGTGGCGGTGGCCGGGTCGCGCGCGAAGTTGTCGAGTACCCAGTCCTCGTGATCGCCGGTGCCGCCGGGTCCGCCCGGATCCGGGTAGTACAGGTGCGGCCCGTTGGAGATGCGGTCCGCGGTCAGCACGATCACGGCCTGCGCGCGGCCGAGCGCGACCTCGTCGTGCGCGAGCTGCAGCGCACGCGCGGCGGTCGCGCAGGCCTGCGCTACCGTCGGCCCGGCGAGATGGGGCAGTCCGGCGAGCGACGCGACCCACGGCAGGCCGTAGAACGACGCGCCCGACGGGACGGTGGTGCCGAGCACGCCGGCGTCGAACCCCTCGGGCGCCCAGCCGCGCCGGGCGATCTCGCCCTGCGCGACCCAGGCGGAGAAGCGCAGCGGGTGAAGGTGGGACAGGCTGCCCTGCCACTTGACGAAGGGGGTGCTCCAGTACGCCCCGTAGGGCACGAACGCCGACGGCATCGCGGGACTCCTCGCGGACGCGGGCCGCGCCGCGCGGCCCCCGCGATGGTGTGCCCGTGCCGCGCCGCGGCGTCAAGTGGGCGATCCCGATCCCGGCCCGGAACCGCCGCCCGGGCCGGACGCACGGCAACGTGCTTCAGAAGCGGTGGCGAATGCCCAGCGCGAGGACGGTCTGCTTGTTCGCGGTCGGTTGCTTCAGCGCGTCCTGGTAGTACGCGCCGTACAGCTCGCTGCGCTTGGACAGCGACCAGGTGTAGGCCAGCGCCCAGGTGTCGCGCTTGGCCGGCGTGGTCGGCGAGGCGTCGTCGATGTCCATCGCCGCATACGAGGCCAGCAGCGTGCCCGGACCGATCGGCGCCGACACGCCCAGCTGCACGGTGTCGCGGTCGACGTTCGAGGCGGCGGCGGCGAAGTCCTCGGCCACCCGCTGGTACTGCGCGAACAGTTTCGCGAACGCCAGCTGCCAGGTGGCGCCGAGCTGCCACGCGGTCTGCTCGCGACCGTTGCCGTTGACCGACAGGTCGATGGTGCGGAAGGCGAACACCACGGCCGCCGGTCCGCCGCTCCAGCCGAGCGCCCCGTCGAGCGCCTTGCCGAAGTCCTTGTCCGGCGGGCCGCTGCGCTCCTCGCCCAGCGAATACAGCAGGTCGGCGCGGAATCCGCCCCAGTTCGGCGACGTCCACCGCAGCGAGTTGCCCATCCCGGTGTCGCCTTGCAGGTTGCCGCGGAACGTGTGGGTGATCATCGGGCCCACGACGAACGAGTCCACCAGCGGATTGAACAGGATCGTGGCGAGGAAGTACGGCGTGGTGTTGCGCCCGAGCGTGAGCTGACCCCAGCCGCTGCCGGCCAGCCCGACCCAGGCGCTGCGCGACCAGAACAGGTCGCCCGGGAACCGGGCCGACGCGCCGGTCTCCACCTGCATGAACGACTCGAGCGCGAACACCGCTCGCAGTCCGCCGCCCAGGTCCTCGGAGCCGCGCACCCCGAAGAACGAGGTCTGCAGGCCGCCGCCGCCGAGCACGGTGCTCGAGGTGTCGGGCACCGAGTTGGTGATGCGGCCGGCGAAGACGTCGAGCACGCCGTAGAGATTGACCGACGACTGGGCGAACGCGGCCGGCGCGCAGGCGAGCGAGGCTGCCGCTGCGGAACGGCGGATGGACATGGGGGGCTCCCTCGTTGTGGTTGTCGCGACCCTGCCGGGGGCAAGACTCGTACCAGCCCGTCGCGAACGGCCCGCCGGACCGCTTCGCCGTCCAGGGCGCCCAGCGACGAACCGGATCGGGGCATCGCGTACCGTCGGCGTGCCGCCCGGTACACTCGGGTTCACGCTTGCAGCGACGGAACGACACGATGGGACACCGCCTGACGCAGATCGCCACCCGCACCGGGGACGACGGCACCACCGGCCTGGGCGACGGCAGCCGCACCTCGAAGGACAGCCTGCGCGTGGCCGCGATGGGCGACGTCGACGAACTGAACTCGACGATCGGCGTGCTGCTGTGCGAGGACCTGCCCGAGGCGGTGCGCGGTGCCCTGGCGGAGGTGCAGCACGACCTCTTCGACCTCGGCGGCGAGCTGTGCATTCCCGGGTTCGAGAACCTCGCCGACGCGCGGATCGCTCGGCTCGACGCGCTGCTCGAGCACCACAACGCGACGCTGCCGCGACTGCAGGAGTTCATCCTGCCCGGTGGCTCGCGGGCCGCGGCGCTCGCTCACGTCGCCCGCACGGTGTGCCGCCGCGCCGAGCGCGCGGTGGTCGCGCTGGGAAGGGCCGAGCCGGTGCGGCCGGCGAGCCGGCAGTACCTGAACCGGCTGTCGGACCTGCTGTTCGTGCTCGCACGCGTGCTCAACCGCCACGCGGGCGGCGTCGACGTGCAGTGGCGTCGGGACCGCGCCGCGACCTGAAGCCGCCACCGCGACCCGGCGCTGGCCGGTCGACGCACCGGCCGCACGCGCCGGGTCAGTAGGTCTTGTACGGCAGGAACTTCCCGTTCAGCACCACGCGCACCCGGTCGCCCTTCGGATCGGACTCGCGGGCGATGTCCATCGAGAAGTCGATCGCGCTCATGATGCCGTCGCCGAACTCCTCGTGGATCAGCTCCTTGATCGTCGTGCCGTAGACGTTGACGATCTCGTACCAGCGATAGATCAGCGGATCGGTCGGCACCGCCGTCGGCAGCGAGCCCTTGTAGGGCACGACCTGTAGCCAGGCCACCTCGTCCTCGGTCAGGCCGAAGACGTCGCCGACGGTCTCGGCCTGCGCGCGGGTGAAGGTCATCTGGCCGAGGCAGCCGGCGGTGACCCACTCCTTGCTCTCGCCCACCGCCCGGGCCACGTCCGCCCAGCGGATGCCCTTGCGCACCTTGGTCTCGACGATCTTGCGGGTGACGTCGTTACGGTCCATCTCCGATCCTCCAGCGGGGTCAGTGCTCGCCACCCGAATGGGCACGGTGGACGAGGAAGTCGACGATCCGGTTGCGCAGCTCATCGTAGCCCGGCAGCCGGTGCAGGTCGGCGCGCGTACGGTCGCGCGGCAGCGGGTTGGCGAGCGCCTCGGCGATGCCGCCGGGCACCCAGCCCCGGGGCGAGTCCGCGCCGTTGCGCATCAGCAGGATCCGGTCGGCGAGCAGGATCGCCTCGTCGACGTCGTGCGTGATCATGAACACCGTCTGGCGGGTCTCGCGGACGATCTGCAACAGCTCGCCCTGGATCGTGCCGCGCGTGAGCGCATCCAGCGCACCGAACGGCTCGTCGAGCAGCAGCATCTTGGGCTGGATCGCGAACGCTCGCGCGATGCCCACCCGCTGCTTCATCCCGCCGGACAGCTGAGCGGGCTTCCTGTCCAGCGCCGAGGCGAGCCCGACCATCGTCAGGAAGCGCACCGAGTGCTCGTCCACCTGCGCCCGGCTCCAGTGCGGCCAGCGCGACTCGACCGCGAACGCCACGTTGCGCCGTACCGTGAGCCAGGGCATCAGCGCGTGACCCTGGAACACCACCCCGCGCTCCAGTCCGGGGCCGCGGACCTCGCGGCCGTCCATGAACACGAGCCCCTCGGTCGCGACGTCCAGGCCGGCGAGGATGTTCAGCACGGTGGTCTTGCCGCACCCCGAGTGGCCGATGATGCAGACGAACTCGCCGCGATCCATCGTGAAGTCCACCCCGGCGAACACCGGTCGCCCAGGCGTGAAGCCGCGCGCGAGGCCCTCGACCCGCAGGAACCCTCCCGAGGCCACGGGGGCCTGATCCGCGACGGGCGAGACGACGATCCGATCGGTGCGCTGGTCCACGTCACTCCACATAGGTCACCCACCGCTGCAGCCGCGCGAACATCAGATCGAGCAGCATGCCGACCACGCCGATCACGACGATCGCGAAGATCACGTTGGTGAGCGACAGGTTGTTCCACTCGTTCCAGACGAAGTAGCCGATGCCGGTGCCGCCGACCAGCATCTCGGCCGCGACGATCACCAGCCACGCGATGCCCATGCTGATCCTCATGCCGGTGAGGATGGTCGGCGCGGCCGCCGGCAGGATCACCCGGAACGCGCGCCGCAGCGGCCTGACCTCGAGCGTGGCGGCCACGTTGAGCCACTCGCGCCGCACCGATGCGACGCCGAACGCGGTGTTGATCAGCATCGGCCACACCGAGCAGATGAAGATCACGAACACGCCCGACGCCGTCGAGTCCTTGATCGTGTACAGCGCGAGCGGCATCCACGCGAGCGGCGAGATCGGCTTGAGCACCTGGATGAATGGATCGAGCGCCTTGTACAGCAGCGGCGACATCCCGATCGCGAAGCCCAGGGGGATCGCGAGCGCGCACGCGCACAGAAAGCCGAGCGCGACGCGGGCGAGCGAGTGCGCGAGCTGGATCGCAATGCCCTTGTCGTTCGGACCGTTGTCGTAGAACGGGTCCGACAGGTGCTTGACCACGGTCTCGGCCATCTGCGCGGGCGTCGGAAAGCCGGAGGGTTTCTGCGCGCCGGGGTCCTTGCCCATCAGCTTCGCGTACTCGAGCTGCTCGGGCGTCATCGCGGCCGGTGCGCCGCCGGCCTCGCCCGACGGCAGATCGGTGGCGATCTGCCACGTGAGCAGCAGCACCGACAGCAGCAGCACCGACAGCAGCGCGGCCCTCAGGTTCTGGGAGGCGGGCATCGGTGCGCCTCAGGCCATCCGGTGCAGCGAGAAACCCTTCAGGTACTCGTCGGGCTTCGCCGGATCGAACTCGCGACCCATCACGCGGAACTTCCGGTAGGCGCCCTCCGGCGGCCGGATGCCGACCTCGGCCATGTGCTTCTTCGCGTCGGTCAGCAGGAACACCTGCTCGGCGATCCGGCGGTAGTCGACGTCGCCCTTCACGTAGCCCCAGCGCTTCATCTGCGTGAGCATCCACACCGCCATGCTCTGCCAGGGCACCGGGTCGAAGTTGGCGCGGTCGGGCACGGTCTTCACCCCGCCCAGCCCGTCGGCGAACTTGCCGGTCAGCACCTGCGTGACCACGGTCTCGGGCTGGTTCAGGTACTGCGCGGGCGAGATCACGCGCGCGATCAGCTCGCGGTCGCGCGGCTGGCTCGCCATGTTGGAGGCGGTCAGCACCGCGCGGAACAGCGCCGCGTAGGTGTTCGGGTTCTGCCGGATGAAGTCCTCGGACAGACCGAACGCGCAGCACGGGTGGCCGTCCCAGATCTCCTTCGACAGGATGTGGATGAACCCCACCTCGTCGAAGACCGCGCGCTGGTTGAACGGGTCCGGTCCGAGGAAGCCGTCGATGTTGCCCGCCCGCAGGTTCGCGACCATCTCGGGGGGCGGCGTCACCCGGATCTGCACTTCGGTGTCCGGGTTCACGCCGTGCTCGGCCAGGTAGTAGCGCAGCAGGAAGTTGTGCATGCTGTACTCGAACGGCACCGCGAACCGGAACCCCTTCCAGGTCTTCGGATCGCGACGGTCCTTGTGCTTCACGTGCAGCGTGATCGCCTGGCCGTTGGTGTTCTGGATGCTGGCCACGCGCATCGGCACCTGGTTCGAGCCCAGCCCCATCGACATCGCGAGCGGCATCGGCGACAGGAAGTGGCTCGCGTCGTGCTCGCGGTTGATCATCTTGTCGCGGATCAGCGCCCAGCCGGCGGTCTTCATCAGCGACACGTCCAGACCCTCGCGCTTGTAGAAGCCCAGCGGGTCGGCCATGATCAGCGGGCTCGCGCAGGTGATCGCGATGAAGCCCAGCTTGAGCTCGCGCTTCTCCGGGGGCCGCTTCTCCTGGGCCATCGCCTGCAGCGCGGTCACCGGCAGCACCGAGGCGATCGCCGCGCGCGCGGTCCCCGAACCGACCGCGCGCAGGAAGCGCCGGCGAACCGCGTCGCTGGGGAACAGCGCCTTGACCAGCGCGGCCTCGACGTACTCGCGCGCTGCGCGCTCGTCGTCGGGGGCCGCGAGCGCGACGCCCGGCGCCGCGCACGCGGCGGGGGCGTCGTGGCCCTGCCCGCAGGCACAGCCGAGTCGCAGCGGTCGGTCGGCGTCGTACGGGTCGTGGGTCGGTTCGGTGACGGCGGGCAGCTTGAACATGGTGCACCTGTCGCTCGGGTGAACCCGACTCAGCAAGCGGCGCGCCAGCCGCGGGTCGCGAACCGGCGGCCGGCGCCGATCGCAGGTCCGCCGACGACGTCGTGTAGGGGCAGCCCTACAGCCGCAGGTCCCCGACTCAGCGGGCGTCGCGCGCGCGTCGCTCCGCGTAGCGCGCGAGCTCGACGTCGTTGCGCGTGCCGGTCTTCTCCAGGATCCGTGCCCGGTAGGTGCTGACCGTGTTTGGTGCGAGCCCCAGCCGTGCACCGATCTCGGTCACGGTGAGCCCCTCGGTGAGGAGCCGGTAGACCTGGTGCTCGCGATGCGACAGCGCGGCGGTGCCGTCGGTGGCGGTGGCGCCGCCGGCCGCCGCCGCCAGCGCCTCGGCGACCTCCGGCGGGACCCAGCGCCGACCGGCCGCCACCCGGATCACCGCTGCGATCATGTCGTCGGCGTCGGCGCCCTTGTTCAGGTAGCCGGCCGCACCCAGCCGCAGGCAGCGCACCGCGTACTGGCGCTCCGGGTAGGTGCTGAGCATCAGCACCGGCAGCGCCGGATACGTGCGCCGCAGCGCCTGCAGGACGTCCAGCCCGTCGCGGCCGGGCATCGCGACGTCCAGCAGCACCACGTCCAGGCCGTCCGCGGCGAGCGCGCCCACGCGCTCGAGCACCTCGTCGCCGTTCTGCGCCTCGGCGACCACCCGCACGCCCGGCGCCTCGGCGAGGACCTGCTTGATGCCCTCGCGCACGATCCGGTGGTCGTCGCCGATCAGCACCCGGATCACCGGTGGCCCTCCTGCAGCGGCACGCGCAGCTCGCACCGGGTGCCCGCGCCCGGGCGGCTGTCGATCGTCAGCCGACCGCCGAGCCGGTGCGCGCGCTCGCGCATGCCGAGCACGCCGAAGGCGTCAGCGGCATCGAACGCGTCCGCAGGCGCACCCCGTCCGTCGTCGGCCACGGTCACCCGCAGCTCGCCGCCATCGGCGACGATCGTCACCGCGATCCGCGTCGCGCGCGCATGGCGGCCGACGTTGGACAGGAGTTCCTGGAAGATTCGGAACACCGCGATCGCGACCGGCTCCGACGGTTCGGCCGCGCCGTCGACCCGCATCGTCCAGTCCAGCGTCAGCTCCGCGCTCGCGACGAACTCGGCCGCCTGCCACTCGAGCGCCGCCCACAGGCCCTGGTGATCGAGGATGCTCGGGCGCAGGTCGTTGATGATCCGGCCCACGTTGCCGACCGCGTCCTCGATCAGCCGACCCATGCGCGCGCACTTCGCGCGCATCGCATCGCGCGCCGCGCGCGCCTCGTCGGCCCGCTGCGCTGACTGCGAGGCGAGCCGACGGTCGAGCCAGCCGACGTCCATCTTCAGCGCCACCAGCAGGCTGCCCAGTTCGTCGTGCACCTCGCGGGCGATCCGGGTGCGCTCGTCCTCGCGCACCCGGTCGAGCCAGGCGGACAGTTCGCGCAGCCGCGCGAGTGCGGCCGACAGCTCGCGCGTACGCTCGTCGACCCGCCGCTCGAGTTCGGCCTTCGCGCTGACCAGCGCGTCCGCGGCACGGCGCCGCTCGGTGATGTCGACGAAGGTGATCACCGCGCCGAGGACGGACTGGCCGTCGACGATCGGATGGCTCGAGTACTCGACCGGGATCGGCTGCCGATCGCGCGTCCAGAACACTTCCGTGTCGATCCGACACGGCAGTCCGCGGCGGAACGCGTCGAAGATCGGGCAGTCGGCGTCCGGATACGGCGAGCCGTCGGCGTGCGAGTGATGCGTGAGGCCGTGCATGTTCCGCCCGAGCACCTCCTCGGGCGCGTAGCCGAGCAGACGGGCCCCGGCGCGGTTGATGAACGTGCATCGGCCCTGCAGGTCGATGCCGAACACGCCCTCGCCGGTGGACTCCAGCAGCAGCCCCAGCGGGTGCTGCCACGGCGAATCGGACGACGGCGGGGCCGCGGTCGGCCAGCGGATCGAGTCGGGGTGCATGGGCACGCCGCATGCAACCGCCGTGCCACGGCTGGCCCTCGGCGGATCGCCCGCCGCTCGTTCGCCCGCCGCTCGTTCGCCCGCCGCTCGTTCGCCCGTCGCTCGTTCGCCGGCCGCTCGTTCGCCCGCCCGGACGCCCCGGGCTCGGCGCCCGGGGCCACGGCGCCGCGGGCGGGGTGTCAGGCCGTCCGGGCCGACTCCAGGTGGGTGACCAGCCTGGCGCTGGTCTGGCGCAGCCGGTCGGAGAGCAGCTGCACCAGCTTGAGCAGGATCTTGTTGCCCAGCCTGGGCTCGTCGTGCAGCACCAGCATCATCGCGTCGCGGGTCAGCACCGCGATCCGGGCGGACTCGAGCGTCACGCAGGACGCGAACCGCGGCTCGCCGTCGAACATCGACATCTCGCCGAGCGAGTGGCCCGGATGCGCGACCGCGATCCGCGACTGCGCGACGTTTCGGCTGCGCCGAAGCACCTCGACCGTGCCGCTGAGCAGCACGGTCATGAAGTCCCCGGGCTCGCCCTCGGCGATGATCGTGACCCCGGGCGGCGCCTCGTACACGTACATGAACGCGCCGAGCTTGCGGGTCTCCTCGATGTCCAGCCCGGAGAAGATCGGGGTCCTGGACATCAGCGCGTGGATCTGGTCGACGAACTCGCTGGCGCGGCCCACCGGCCGCAGCCCGATCGAAGTGAGCCGCTCGTGCGGCGTCTGGCGGATGCCGCCCTCGACCTGGGCGGCCCCGGCTCCTGCCGGCTTGATCGCGGACGACTCCATGGCACTCCCCGGACGGTGCTCGGTGGCTTATAGCACGAACCCCGCCCCTCCCGGACCGGGGGCCGGCCCGGGCGGCCGGGGAGCGCCGCAGACCCGACGAGCGGGCCTGCCGCAGGGCGGGTCGTGGCGGCCTCGCGGCGCGTCAGTCGGCGAGCGCGACGCGCCGCTCGGTGACGCCCTCGGCGAGGCGATCCAGAACGCCCACGGTCTCCTCCCAGCCCAGGCAGGCGTCGGTGATGCTCTGACCGTAGACGAGCGGGCGGCCGACGAGCAGATCCTGCCGGCCGGCCACCAGGTGGCTCTCGATCATCACGCCGAAGATCCGCGCCTCCCCATCGGCCATCTGCTCGGCGATGTCGTTCGCGACCCCGACCTGGTTCTCGGCCTTCTTGCGGCTGTTGCCGTGGCTCGCATCGATCATCAGTCGGCAGGCGAGCGCCGCGGCCCCGGCCTCCCGGCACGCCGCATCGACCGACGCGCGGTCGTAGTTCGGCTGGTTGCCGCCGCGCAGGATGATGTGGCAGTCCTCGTTGCCGTTGGTCGACACGATCGCCGAGTGGCCGCCCTTGGTCACCGACAGGAAATGGTGCGGCTGCGACGCCGCCTTCACCGCGTCGAGCGCGATCCGGACGTTGCCGTCGGTGCCGTTCTTGAACCCGACCGGACACGACAGCCCGGAGGCGAGTTCGCGGTGCACCTGCGATTCGGTCGTGCGCGCGCCGATCGCACCCCACGCGATCAGGTCGGCCACGTACTGCGGCGTGATCATGTCGAGGAACTCGGTGCCGGCCGGCAGGCCGAGTGCGTTGATCTCGACCAGCAGCTCGCGGGCGATCCGCAGGCCCCGGTTGATGTCGAAGCTGCCGTCCAGTCCGGGGTCGTTGATCAGGCCCTTCCAGCCGACCGTGGTGCGCGGCTTCTCGAAGTAGACGCGCATCACGATCTCCAGCCGATCCTTCAGGCGCTCGCGCTGCCCGGCCAGCCGCCGCGCGTAGTCGAGCGCTGCCTGCGGGTCGTGGATCGAGCACGGGCCGATCACCACGAGCAGGCGGTCGTCCATGCCGTGCAGGATCCGGTGGATCGCCTGCCGGGCGCCGTAGACCAGTTCGGCGGGCCGCTCGCGAAGCGGGAACTCGCGAATCACGTGGGAGGGCGGGGCGAGCTCCTTCATCGCGCGGATTCGGACGTCGTCGGTCCGGTGGGCGGTGCTCATTCGGCGTTCCTCGGGCTTCGGGTCTCGGATCTTCGGTTCCGGTCGGCCCAGGCAACAAAAAACCGCCAGGCCTTGCGGCGCTGGCGGTTCGGTCGGGGGTTCGGTTCGTCTAGCTTCGAACGTGCTCCCGGCCCGATCCGCCAGCGGGCGGAAAGCCGTAGAAGCCGAACGCGTAGAAGACGAAGCGACCGTTCACGCCCCGGACTGTAGCCGCATCGGCGCGCCGCCGCAACCGGCAGGCCCGTCCACGGGGCGCCGGTCCCCGGGGCGCACCGGCCGCGTCAGTAGGACGCGACCACCTCGGGGCGCGCCCGGACGAAGGGCAGCGCGGCGAGATCCTGCGTCAGCGTGCCGGGGGCGTCGACGTGGATCACCTGCGCGGCGATCGGCGAAAACGCGGCGTGGAAGTGCTGCGACGACTTGACGACCAGGATCCGGCGCGCGCGCAGATCGATGCCGAACTGGGTGAACAGCTCGGTGGAGAACGCCTGGGTGCGACGCGCGTTGGCGACCACCTCGACGCCACCGATCGCCAGCAGCGCGCAGTCCCCGAGCGCATCCTCCGAGCCGGACAGGCCGGGCACCCGGGCGTCGCGCAGCAGGCCGCGGACCACCACGGCCGCATCCAGCGGGTCGCCGGACACCGGGCCGAGCTTGCCGCCCAGGCGCATCGACAGCCTTGCGCCCACGCCGGCCTCGTGCGCGATCGACACCGCGACCGGATCCCACAGCGGGCCGAGCACGGCCGAGTCCACGCCGCGCTCGACCAGACGGCGCAGCACGAACGTGGCGTCGCTCGGCGCACCCCCGCCCGCGTTGTCGGCCGCGTCCGCGAGCACGACCGGCCCCGCGGGCGACGCGAGCGCAGCGTCGATCGCCTCGTCGATCGAGGGCCAGCGGGCGCGTTGCGCGTCGCACAGCGCGCGCAGCTCGGCGCCGAGTGCGTCGGCGACCGCCCGGGCACGGGCCGGGTCGCGATCGGCGTAGACCAGCAGCTTCGTGCCCAGGTCCGGCGAATCGGCCCACGGAAAGCCGTGGATCGTGGTGATCGACACCACGCCGTCGCAGCCCTCGAGTGCACGCGCGCGGTCGACGAACGCGCGCACCGCAGGCTCCGAGGTGCGCAGCATCCGCAGCGTGCCGGTGTCGTACACCGCGGCGACCGGTCGGATCTCGCCGCGCGCGGTCGCCACGCAGGCCTGCAGCAGCTCGAGCCCGCGCTCGACCGCGTCGGTGTGCGGGTACTCGCGGAAAGCCATCAGCAGGTCGGCGTGGCGGACCATCGCCTCGGACAGGTGCGCGTGCGGATCGAGCTCGGCGCCGATCACGGCCCGCGGCCCGACGATCGCGCGCACCCGGGCGAGCAGATCACCCTCGCAGTCGTCGCAGCCGTCGGCGATCATCGCGCCGTGCAGGCCGAGCAGCACCAGGTCCACCGGCATCGCACGGCGCAGCTCGGCGAGCAGCTCGTCGCGCAGCGTCTCGTGGGCGACGCGGGTCGTGGTGCCGGCCGGCATCGCGAACGCGACCGGCCCCTCGACCCACTGCAGGCCGAGCGCTGCCCCGCGCAGCCGCAGCGCCCATAACGGCCCGGCGAACAGCGTGGGGCGATCCGGGTGCGCGCCGGGGGCGTAGTACCCCCGCCCGCGAAACGCCTCGAGCCCGGTGGGCATCGGTGCGAAGGTGTTGGTCTCGGTGGCGAGCGTCGCGGTGAACGCCTTCATCGGGGCGGCTCCGGTGCGGTGGCCCGTCGTGCGGCCGACAGCATCGCCGCGTCGATGCCGTGCGCCGCGAGCGCGTCGGGGATCGGCGCCCCGCGGGCGAGCGCCGCGCAGGCCTGCGCCATCGCGGCGCTGGTCTGGATGCCGTAGCCGCCCTGCGCCGCGGTCCAGACGAACGCCGGATCGTCCGGCGCCGGACCGCCGACCAGGTCGCCGTCGGCGACGAACGAGCGCAACCCGGCCCAGGTGCGGATCGGTCGGCGCACGGTCATCGTGGTCCAGGTCTGGATGCGGTCGATCGCGATCGCGACGTCGAGCTCCTCGGGCTGCACGTCGTGCGGCTCGACCGGATCGGCGTTCGCCGGCGAGCCGATCAGCACGCCGGCCTCCGGCTTCACGTACCAGGACTCGTCGAGGGCGATCACCGCCGGCCAGCCCCGGACGTCGATCTGCGGCGGCGGCGCGAACGTGAACGCCGCGCGCCGCCTGGGCTGCAGGCCGATCGGGCGCACCCCGGCCATCGCCGCGACCCGGTCGGCCCAGGCGCCGGCGGCGTTCACGAGCACCGCGGCCCGCCAGGTGCGCTCGCGCGCCGGGGCGGTGCCGCGCACGTGCGCGTGCACGGTCCAGCCGGCGGCGCCGCGCTCGATCGCGATCACCTCGGCGTCGCACACCAGCGTGCCGCCGCAGCCGCGAACCGTGCGCAGAAAGCCGCCGTGCAGCGCGTGCACGTCGATGTCGCAGGCGTCCGGCTCCAGGATCGCGTCGCCGACCGCCTCCGGGCGCAGCACGGGCACGCGGGCCAGCACCTCGGCCTTCGGTGCGCGGCGCACCGTGGGCGCGAGCGAGCGCATCGCGGCGAGCTCGGCCGCGAGCAGCGCCTCATCACCCGGGCCGCCGATCATCAGCGCGCCGCGCGGCGTGAGGATCGGCCGCTCGGCGAACCCGGCGGGCGGGTGCTCGAGAAAGGCGCGCGTCGCACGCGACAGCGCCCGGACCTGGGGGGTACCGTAGGTCTCGGAGAACAGCGCCGCCGACCGGCCGGTGCTGTGATAGCCCGGCTGCGACTCGCGTTCGAGCAGCACGACGCGCCCGTGCGGGGCGAGGCACGCGGCGATCGCCGCGCCGGCGATGCCGGCACCGACCACGAGGAAGTCGGCCGGGGTGTCCATGCCGCGCGCTAGTCCAGCTGGGCCCCGCTCGCCTTCACCGCAGCCGCCCACTTCGGCATCTCGGCGGTCAGGAACCCGCCGAACGCCGCCGAGTCCAGGAACGCCGGGTCCGCGCCCTGCTGCACCATCCGGCCCGAGATCTCCGGGGAAGCCAGCAGATCGCGGAAGGCCGACGACAGGCGCTCGACCACCGGCGCAGGCGTGCCGGCCGGCGCGAGCACACCGTAGAACCCGACCACCTCGAAACCCTTCAGCCCGGCCTCGATCGCGGTCGGCACCTCCGGCAATGCCGGATTACGCGTACGGCTGGTCACCGCGATCGCGCGCACCTTGCCGGCGTTCGCGTACTGCGCCGCCTGCGGGATCGACTCGGCCATGAACTGCACCTGCCCGCCGATCAGGTCGGTGAACGCCGGGGCGCTGCCCCGGTAGGGAATGTGGACCATGAAGGTACCGGTCTGCGTCTTCAGCATCTCGGGCACCAGATGCGAGATGCCGCCGTTACCGGCCGACCCGTAGTTGTACCGACCGGGGTGCTTCTTCAGCAACGCGATGAACTCCGGCAACGTGCGTGCCGGCACGTCCGGGTGCACGAGCAGCGCGAGCGGCTGCTGCGCGGTGCGCGCGATCGGAGCGAAACTGCGCAGCGTGTCGTAGGGCAGCTTCCGGTACAGGGCCGGGTTGATCACCATGGTGCCGGTATTGGCGAGCAGCAGCGTATGGCCGTCGGGCGCGGCGCGCGCAACCTCCTGCGCACCCACCGTGCCGCCCGCGCCCGCCCGATAGTCGATCAGCACCTGCTGGCCGAGCAGCCTGGACAGCGGCTCGGCCCACAGGCGAGCGTGCTGGTCGAGCGGGCCGCCGGCGGGGGAAGCCGATCACGATGCGGATCGGGCGGCTGGGGAACGCCTGCGCCCGCGCTCGCGGCAGCAGTCCGGCGGCGGCGGCGAGCGCGGCGGCACCCATCCAGGCGCGACGGCGAAAGACGTTGAACCGAGTCATCGGAACCTCCGAAGGGACCGGCGGACACGGCGTGTCGGCGGCCGGCCCCGAGCCGCCCGCCCCGCTCGCGAACGCGCGCGCCACTAGGCGGCGCCACCCACGGTCAGCCCCTCGATGCGCAGCGTGGGCTGGCCGACGCCGACCGGCACGCTCTGGCCGTCCTTGCCGCACACGCCGACGCCCGAGTCCAGCCTCGCGTCGTCGCCGATCATGGTGACGCGGGTGAGCGCGTCCGGGCCGTTGCCGATGAGGGTCGCGCCCTTGACCGGATACTGGACCTTGCCGTTCTCGACCCAGTAGGCCTCGCTCGCCGAGAACACGAACTTGCCGTTGGTGATGTCGACCTGCCCGCCGCCGAAGTTCACCGCGTACAGGCCGCGCTCGAGCGACGCGACGATCTCCTCGGGCGGGCGCGCGCCGCCGAGCATCAGCGTGTTGGTCATCCGAGGCATCGGCAGGTGCGCGAAGGACTCGCGGCGTCCGTTGCCGGTGACCGGCACCTTCATCAGCCGCGCGTTCAGCGAATCCTGCAGGTACCCCTTCAGGATGCCGTCCTCGATCAGCACGTTGCGCTGGGTCGGGTTGCCCTCGTCGTCGACGTTCAGCGATCCCCGCCGGTCCGGCAGGGTACCGTCGTCGACCACGGTCACGCCGCGGGCGGCGACCCGCTCGCCGAGCCGGCCGGCGAACGCGGACGAGCCCTTGCGGTTGAAGTCGCCCTCCAGGCCGTGACCGATCGCCTCGTGCAGCAGCACGCCGGGCCAGCCTGGCCCGAGCACGACGCTCATCACCCCGCCGGGGATCGGCCGCGCGTCCAGGTTGACCAGCGCCGCGTGCACCGCGTCGTTCACGTAGCGCTCGACCACCGCGTCGGTGAAGTAGGCGAAGTCGACGCGGCCGCCGCCGCCGCCGGTGCCCTGCTCGCGGCGACCATCCTGCTCGGCGATCACGGTCACCGACAGCCGCACCAGCGGGCGCACGTCGCCCGCCACCAGGCCATCGGACCGCGCCACCAGCATCACGTCCCACTCGGCAGCGAGCCCGGCCATCACCTGCACGATCCGCGGATCGCGCGAGCGTGCGTAGGCCTCGACCCGCTGCAGCAGCGCCACCTTGGCCGCCGCATCGAGCGAGGCGATCGGGTCGGCGGTACCGTACAGCGCGTGCGCGGCCGACGGGTTGAGCCCCGGCGCCACCTTGACCCGGCCGCTGCCGCGGCGGGCGATCGTGCGCGTGGCGCGCGCCGCCGACAGCAGCGCGGCCAGCCCGATCTCGTCCGAATACGCGAACGCGGTCTTCTCGCCCGAGACCGCCCGCACGCCCACGCCCTGGTCGATCGAGAAGCTGCCGGTCTTGACGATGCCCTCGTCCAGGCTCCAGCCTTCGCTGCGGGTGTACTGGAAGTACAGGTCGGCGAAGTCGACGCGGTGGCGGAAGACCTCGGCGAGCGCCTCCTGCAGCCGATGCTCGTCGAGTTCGTACGGCTCGAGCAGCAGCGAACGGGCCTGGGCGAGCCGGGCGAACGCGGGGTCGGCGACGGTGTTCATGGCGGCAGTCTAGCGCAGGCCGCGACCGGGCCCTGCGGTCACATCACCCGGTGCGCGAGCGCCGGCAGCTGAGAGCGCACCTCGGCGATGCGCGCGGCCGCGACCGCGCCCGCGACCACGCCCTCGCCCTCGGGCAGCACCGCCTGCACGTCGCCCCACGGGTCGACCAGCATCGAGTGGCCCCAGGTCCGGCGGCCGTTCTCGTGCCGACCGCCCTGCGCGGGCGCGAGCACGTAGCACTGGTTCTCGACCGCACGGGCGCGCAGCAGCAGCTCCCAGTGCGCCTGGCCGGTCGTGTAGGTGAAGGCCGAAGGCACCAGCAGCAGGTCGACCACGCCGAGCGCGCGGTAGTACTCGGGAAAACGCAGGTCGTAGCACACCGACAGGCCGACCCGCCAGCGCCGCCCGCCGTCGTCCAGGTCGAACAGCACCGGCGTGCGCCCGGGCGCGATCGTCGCGGACTCGTCGAAGCGCTCCTCGCCGCGCTGCAGTCCGAACAGGTGGACCTTGTCGTAGCGGGCCGCCACGCTGCCGTCGGGGCGGTAGGCGAGGCACGCGTTGCGGATGCGGCGCGGCTCCTCGCCGGCCAGCGGCACGGTGCCGCCCACCAGCCAGACGCCGTGGGCGCGCGCCGCGTGGGCGAGGAAGCGCTGGATCGGCCCGTCGCCGAAGCGCTCGCGCGCGTCGACCTTGTCGGTGTCGCGCCGTCCCAGGATCGGGAAGAACTCCGGCAGCACGACCAGCCGCGCGCCGTCGGCCGCGGCCCGTGCGATCAGGGCGGCTGCGGCCTCCAGGTTGGGTGCGACGGTGGCGGCGGACACCATCTGAACGGCGGCGACAGGCAGCGTGGCGGACATCGGGGCTCGGGCGGGCGCGGGCGCGACAGGCCGAGTGTAGCCGGTCAGTTCACGGGCGACGCCGCCGCCGGCGGCACGGCGCTGCGGCGCGGCCGTTCGACCACCGCGGGATCGGACCACGAACCGGTCACGTCGACCTCGTAGGTGAGCGCCTCCTGCAGGGGCTTGCGCAGCACGTACTGCGCGGCGAGCGACCCCAGCCCGATCGCCGGGTTGACCATCGCGCCGAAGGCGATCGACGCGATGCCGGCGTTCAGCTCCGGCACGACCTCGACGCGTAGCCGCTGGGTCTCGCGCTCGATGTCGGCCTCGCCGCGGACCTTGACCTGAGCCTGCAGCCCGCGCATCCGCAGGTCGTCGGTACGGGCGATCCCCTGAGCGATGCGCACGTCGCCCTCGATCGAGTCGAACACGAAGCCCTCGGCGAACAGGTCGCGGAAGTCTCCCGCCAGTCGCTTGGGTAGCGACTGCATGTTGAGCACGCCGATCAGCTTTGCGAGTCCCGGGTCGACCTTCAGGAACTCGCCCTGGCCGATCGTGAGCTTCATCTGCCCGCCGAGCGACGGGTAATCGATCGCGATCGGCGTACCCCGCCAGTCGATGCGTCCCTCGATCCGCCCGCTGCCGCCGCGTACGACCTCGCGCAGCCCGAACTGTCCGAGCAGGCGGCCGGCATCCTGCACGTCCAGCCCGAAGACCAGCTCGGTGCCGCGCCGGGCCTCGGGGCCAGGCCCGGTCGCCGGCAAGGGCCCGCGCGCGGCCGGGATCCCCCAGCGGCCGCTCGCCTCGAGCCGGGCGTTCGGGTGGGTCAGCACCAGCCGGTCGAGCGACCAGACCGGCTGCGCCGCGGTCCCGCCGTTGGTGGCCGACAGCGTCAGCCGACCGACCACCACGTCGCCGAGCACGAGTTGCTCGGCCGACAGATCGAGCCCCGGCAACTGGGCCGGCGATGCGGCGAGCACCGCCTCCACCTCGGGTTCGCGCGCGCGCGCCAGCACCAGACGATCGAAGCGGGCGACCAGCGTGCCGATGCGCTCGCCGGGTCGCGCGTCGTGCCAGTCGAAGTGCCCCTGCACCTCGCGCGATGCGACGTTCGCCCGCCAGCGGCCCTGCAGGCGGGTCGCACCGAAGACCACCTCGTGCAGGTCCCGGCCGCCGACCCGGACGTCGTCGGCGACCACGGAGACCAGGTCGGGCACCAGCGACATGCCGCCCGCGGCACCTTCGGCGTGGCGCTGCAGCCGCTCGAGCTCACCGTCGCCGAGCACCGCCATCCAGGCGTCGACGTCGATGCGCTCGGTGCGCAGCAGCACCGACAGGCCCGCGTCACGAAGCACCGGCTCGCCGTCGGTCGCGAAGCCCGCACGGGTCACCCGCATCCGCTCGGAGCCCGGGTCGCGCTCGCGTTCGAGCGCGAGCGCGATCGCGTCGCCGACGCGTACGTCCAGCCGATCGCCGGGCGGCCGGGCCCCGGCCGCGCGCGGCGGCAGAGGGATGCTCTGCACGCGCAGCGGCCACGCCTGTGCGGCGGTCTTGGCGAACGGCGGCGGCAGCGCGCTGGCCAGCCCGAGCAGATCCGACTCGATCCGCACCGTCGAGCTGCGCCGGTCGACTTCGATGCGGGCCCGGTAGTCGGTGCGGCCGGACAGCCGGCGGGTCAGCGGGTTGTCGACGACGGTGCGCATGCCGTCGGCATCGATCGAGCCGGCCGCCTCGATGTGCATCCGGCCGTCGCCCGCCGGCCGACCCTCGACGCGCAGCGGCCCGCCGAGGAAGGTCGCGCGCATCTCGGGCAGCGAGATGCCGGCCTCGGTGAATTCGATCCGGCCGCTCGCCGCGGCGAACGGCGGGAGCGTGCGGTCGAGTTCGACGTCGTTGCCGGACAGCTCGACGCTGCCGGCCACGCGGGTGTCCTCCAGATGCGACAGCGGCAACGTAAGCCGCATCCCGAGCTTCGCGTCGCCTGCGGCACGGATGTCGCGGGTGAAGGTGGAGATGGTCGCGGCGAGCGGGCTGTCGTCGATGAACCGCAGCAGGTCCTGCGCGGCCCCCGCGCCGCGGCCCTCGATCGTCAGCACCGCATCGTTGTAGTCGGTCAGGCGCGCATCGACGTCGGACAGACGGACCCGCCCGACCTGGCCCGACGGCGCACGCACGGTGAGCGAGGCGCGCTCGAAGGTCACGTCGCCCCGGATCTGGTCGATCCGCGGCCAACCGGGCGCGTAGGCAAGCGTGCCGTCGCGCACGCGCCCGGCGATCCGGAAGATTCCGTGCTCGGGCGCACGGAACGGGAAGTTCCACAGGTCCCCGCGGGTCTCGAAGCGCACGTCTTCGATCGTGCCGGCGAGCAACGAGCGCTCGACCCAGTCGCGCACGTGCGCGGGCAGCAGGACCGGCAGATAGCGCGGCAGGCGGCGCGCATCGACGCGCTCGACCCGGCCCTCGAGCTCGAGGTGGCCGATCCAGCGGCCCCCGGTGCGCCACCCCCCGCTCGCCGCGCCGCGGCCGTCGGCATTCACGAACGCGAGCCGGTCGACGTCGACCTGCAGCCAGGCGTCGCCGCGGCCGCGATCGACGCTCCAGCGCAGTTCCGCGTCCAGCTGCTCGAACGCCAGATCGGGGTCGACGAACAGGTTCGGAAAGACCAGCGTCGCGTCGCGGGCCGCGACGCTCACCGCGCCGTCGCGCTCGCTCGCGCGCAGCGTTCCGGACAGGTTTCGGAAGCTCGGAATCTGCGGCCACGAGCCGCCGTCGCCCCGGACCAGCAGCGTCAGGCCGTCGAACGCCGCGGTCGCCTCGACGCGTGGCCCGGCCAGGCGCACCCGCGTGGCGTCGGCGCTGCGATCGGCCGGCCGGGTCTCCGCCGTCGGGACGGCCGGATCGGTCCAGCGCAGCGTCAGGTCGCGAATCGCGCCCGCGATCTCGATGCGCTCGAGCGACTGGCGCGCGCCGCTCGGCAGCGGCAGCCGTCGCACCGCCTCGAGCGCGGCGCGCGCTTCGAACGACGCCAGCCGCAGCCAACCGGCACGCGGTGCGAGTGACGCGTCGAGCTCGAGCTCGGCTCGCCCGTCGGCGCCGATCGCGAAGCCCCGCGCATCGGTCGCCGACAGACCCGAGACCACGACCGCGTGGCCGCCGTCGGCCCGCGGCGTCGCCCGGACCTCGGCGGCCGCCTGGCGCAGCGCGAAGCGACCCTCGGCCAGCCCGATCGCGAGCGCGTCGCCGCGCAGCTTGAGCGAGACCTCGTCCAGCCGGCCGTCCGCGAAGCGCAGCCAGGCGAGCGTGTCGACCTGGCCCGCCACCCCGCGTGCGGGGGCTGGAGGCGGCAGGCCGAGCGCGGCGGCGAACGCGGCGACCCGCTCGAGCACGATCCGCTCGCCCGCGAAGTGCGCCTGCCCCCGCCACTGGCTCACATCGAACGCCCGCGAGTGCCGCGCGCGGTCCACCTCGATCGCGGCGCGCATCGCGCCCGCCACGTCCGCGACCCGCGCGATCGCGAGTCGCGCCTCGTGGTGACGGCCGGTGCTGATCAGCGCCGCATCGATGCCCTCGAGGCGCTGCTCGGGCATCGCCGCGGTGCGGTCGACGACGCGCACCGACCCGCCGGCGACCACCAGCTCGCCCTGCCGCAGCAGCCAGTCGAGCCCGTCGGCCCGCGGTGGGCCTCCGGACACCTCGAAGCCCGCCACCGCCCATCGCTCCGGCGCCAGCCGCTCGACCACCAACCGGACGCCATCGGCGCGCAGCGCGGCCAGCCGCGGCTGTCCCAGCAGCAGCGAACGCCACGACACCCGCAGGTAGGCGGTGTCCACCTCGAGCCGCGGCTCGGCGTCGGGTCCGTCGAGCCGCAGTGCATCCAGCTCGAGCGTCGGGTGCAGCCCGACCCAGCCCGGTCGCAGCGCAGCGACGCGAATCGGACGCTGCAGGTCCTGTTCGAGCCGGGCGATCAGGCCGTCGCGCCAGCCGTCCAATTGCGGCCAGATCACATGACGCACGGTCAGGTAGGCCGCGCACGCAAGAATCAGGCACACGCCCAGCCCGGCGACGATCGCGCCGGCCAGGCGGTGGGAACGCGGCGGCGGCGGCGGCGTGTTCATGGATTCGAGCGCGGAGGCGACGCGCTGCCCGCTTCCCGGCAGGCCGACGACCCTCCGAACGACTGTAGCATACGGCCCGGACTCGGCCGGAGCGTCGAGCGCCGCGGAGGAACCCGCCGTCATGACCGATCGTTACCAGGCTCTCAGCTGTTCGGCGTGGTTCTCACGGTCGCTCGACTCGCTCGAGCGCCGTCATCCCGAGCTCGCCGCACTGCTGCCGGGACTGGTCGCGCAGCCGATCGACACCGACGCGGTCCGGCGCTGCTGGGACGAGGTGCAGGCGCTGACGATGCCGCCCGTGCCGCCGGGCGGCCGGACCGCGGACCCCGGACCGGCGCTGCGCCGCGCCCGGAGGCTTCTGGTGATGGCGATCGCCGAACGCGACGTGCGCCAGCAGGCGCCACTGCAGGAGGTATGCGGCGCGATCAGCGACTGGGCTCGACTGTCGATCGAGCTCGCGCTGCGGCACGCCGCCGCCGAGCTCGCGGCGGTGCACGGACGCCCGCTCGACGGCTTCGGCCGACCGCAGGACCTGCTGGTGGTCGGCATGGGCAAGCTCGGGGGCGACGAGCTCAACGTGTCCTCGGATGTCGACCTGGTCTTCGTGTGCCGCGACGGCGGCGAGACCCGGGGTGGCCCCGGACCCCGGTTGTCGGCCGGCGAGTTCTTCCATCGGGTTGCGCGTCGCCTGTGCGGGCTGCTCGGCGACATGACCGAGGACGGCTTCGTGTTCCGGGTCGACACCCGTCTGCGCCCCAACGGCGACTCGGGGCCGCTGGTGGTCACGCTGCCGATGCTCGAGCAGTACTTCTTCGACCAGGGCCGCGAGTGGGAGCGCTTCGCGTGGCTGAAGGCGCGCGTGATCACCGACTCCGGTCTGGCCGGGCCCGAAGCCCGCCGGGACGACGAGACGCATCTGGTCGGCATCGTGCAGCCGTTCGTGTACCGCCGCTACCTCGACTTCGCCGCGTTCGGCGCGCTGCGGGGCGTGCACGCGATGATCCGGGCCGAGGCCGACCGGCGCAGTCTGCGGCGCGACAGCCGCGACGGCGGCGGGCTGGACGTGAAGCTCGGGCGCGGCGGCATCCGCGAGGTCGAGTTCTCCACCCAGCTGTTCCAGATCGTACGCGGCGGCCGCGACCCGCAGCTGCGAGACCCGCGCACCCTGCAGACCCTGATCACGCTCGCGCAGCGCCGCCTGCTCGAGCCCGCGGTCGCGGTCCGGCTGTCGCAGGCGTACGTGCTGCTGCGGCGCATCGAGCACGCGCTGCAGTACCAGGAGGATGCGCAGACCCATCGCCTGGCCGACGACCCGGCGGTGCGTGCGCGGATCGCGGGTATGCTGGGACTGTCGCCGCAGGCCTTCGACGAGACGCTGTCGTCGGCGCTCGCCTCGGTCGAGCAGATGTTCGACTCGCTGCTCGCCGACCCGGCCGAAACGGTGGATGCACGCTCGGCGCCCGCCAGCGGCGCGCTCGCGCTGGACGACGCGGGCCGGGCCCGGGTGGCCGCGCTGCGCGAGGGGCGCCGCTACCGGATGGCCCGGCCCGACGCGCAGCGCTGCATCGACGCGCTGCTGCAGCAGGCGCTGCGCGACGGCGCCGCGGCCGGCGGCCGCGCCCCCGGCAATGCCGACCCCCCGGTGGCCGACGCGGCCTGGATCGGGCGGCTCGCCGACCTGCTCGAGACCGTGGCCGGCCGGCCCGCGTACCTCGCGCTGCTCGAGCAGTTTCCGGGCGCGTTCCGGCGGCTGCTGCGGATGATCGGTCAGGCCAAGTGGGCGGCCGACTACCTGCTGCACCACCCGGTCGTGCTGGACGAGCTGCTCGACGGACAGATCCTCGAACCCGCCGACTACGCCGACTGGGAGCGGCGGCTGCGGATCACGCTCGCCTCGACCTCCCACGGTGACGAACCGGACGTCGAGCGTCAGATGGACCTGCTGCGCGAGGGCCACCACACGCAGGTATTCCGCCTGCTCGCCCAGGACCTGGCCGGACGGCTGACGGTCGAGCGGCTGTCCGATCACCTGAGCGAGCTCGCCGACCGCGTGCTGTGGATGGTGCTCGACTGCGCGTGGCGTCAGGTGCGCCAGCGCCACCGCGACCGCCCGGCGTTCGCGGTGATCGCGTACGGCAAGCTCGGCGGCAAGGAGCTCGGCTACGCATCGGACCTCGACCTGGTGTTCGTGTTCGACGACGAGGACGAGCGCGCGCCCGCGCTCTATGCACAGTTCGCGCAACGCCTGGCCGCGTGGCTGTCGACGCGCACCGCCGCAGGGCTGCTGTTCGAGATCGATCTGCGGCTGCGACCCAACGGGAGCGCAGGCCTGCTGGTGTCCAGCCTGCGGGCGTTCGAGGGCTACCAGCGCGAGTCCGCGTGGCTGTGGGAGCACCAGGCGCTCACGCGGGCGCGTTTCGCCGCAGGCGACGCGACGCTGGGCGCACGCTTCGAGACCCTGCGACGCGACATCCTCGCCGCCGCGCGCGAGCCCGTGGCGCTGGCCGCCGAGGTGGTCGCGATGCGCAAACGCATGCTCGACGGCCATCCGAACCGCAGCGCGCTGTTCGACCTCAAGCACGACCCCGGGGGCATGGTCGACGTCGAGTTCGTCGTCCAGTACCTGGTGCTCGCGCACTCGGCGCGTCATCCCGAGCTGCTGGACAACGTCGGCAACATCGCATTGCTCGGTCGCGCCGCGCGGGCCGGGCTGATCGACGCCGACGACGCCGCGGATTGCGCGCGCGCGTATCGAGAGTTCCGCCGACTGCAGCACGGACTGCGGCTGAACGACACCCGCTACGCGCGGGTCGAGCCGGCCTCGGTCGCGCCGCTGCGCGACGCAGTGCGCCGGCTCTGGAGGGCGACGCTGGGCTGACCCGACCCGGCGGCTCGCGCGCCGCCCGCCGGGTCGGGCGAGCCGGCGGGCGCCAGCGCCGCTCAACCGAGCGCGGTGCCCTCGTCGAACCCGAGCATCAGATTCATGCACTGGATCGCCGCACCGGAGGCGCCCTTGCCCAGGTTGTCCAGCCGCGCCAACACCAGCGCGCGCTCGTCGTTGCCGAACACGAAGAGCTCGCAGCGGTTGGTGTCGTTGGCTGCGAGCGCGTCGAAGAACCCGTCGGCGGCGTTGGTCGGCGCGTCCAGCGGCATCACCCGCACGAAGCGCTCGCCCGCGTAGCGCCGCGCGAGCGCGTCGTGCACCGTCGCTCGGGTCGTGCCCGCGGCGAGCAGCCTCAGGTGCAGCGGCACGGCCACCGCCATCCCCTTGTAGAAGTTGTCGACGATCGGCACGAACACCGGCGCGTGCGCGAGCCCCGTGTAGGCGACCATCTCGGGCAGATGCTTGTGCGACAGCCCGAGCGCGTACATCCGCGCCGCGTCCAGTGCGCGCGACTCGCGGGCGGCCTCGTAGTCGGCGATCATCCTGCGGCCACCGCCCGAGTAGCCGGTGAGCGAATGGCAGCTCACCGGGTGGTCCCGGGGCACCAGCCCGGCGGCGACCAGCGGTGCGACCGCGAGCACGAAGCCCGCCGCGTGGCAGCCGGTGACCGCGACGCGGCGTGACGCCCGGACCGCATCGCGCTGCGCGGCCGACAGCTCGGGCAGGCCGTAGACCCAGCCGTCGGCGACCCGGTGCGCGGTGCTCGCGTCCACCACCCGCGTGCGGCGGTTGCCAGGGTCGATCATCGCGACCGACTCGCGCGCCGCGGCGTCCGGCAGACACAGGAACACCAGGTCGGCCTCGTTGACCAGCTCGCGGCGGCGCTGCGCGTCCTTGCGCCGGTCGGCCTCGATCTCCAGCACGCGCACGCCGCCGTGCGCGGCGAGCCGCTCGCGGATCTGCAGGCCGGTGGTGCCCTCCTGCCCGTCGACGAAGACCGTGTGCATCGATTGCCGCTCCCCGGGATCCCGCGTCCCGGCGACGATGATGCCACCGCGCGCGCGCGTCCCGCCACCCCGCGCGCCGCTGGCTTCTCAGCCGATCACGCCGAGCGCCCCCAGCAGCGCGCCCGCGCCGATCACCCACAGCAGGTTGATGCGCGTGGCGATCACCGCGGCGGTCGCCAGCAGGGTGACCGACCAGGCGAGCGCGTCGGTCCCGTTCGCGCCGACGGCGACGATCCAGCCGGCCGAGGCGGTCAGCCCGATCGCGATCGGCGACAGCCCGAGGCGGATCGCACCGACCAGCCGGCTGGCCTCGTGGCGCCGCTTCATCCGCCAGCCCCAGTAGGTGGCGAGGCTCGAGGGCAGCAGGATGCCGAGCGTGGCGGCGAACGCGCCGGGCAGCCCCGCGGCCTGGAACCCGAGCAGCGTGACGAACAGGATGTTCGGCCCGGGCGACGCCTGGGCGACGACGATCGCGTCGGTGAACTGCGCGTCGGTGATCCAGCCGCGGGTCTCGACCATGTGGCGCTGCATCTCCGGCGCCGCACCGAGCACGCCGCCGATGGCCAGCAGCGACAGCGACGCGAAGTGCAGGAACAGCTCGAGCAGCGGGGCGTCGGTCATCGTGCGCCTGCGCGCGGGCCGAGTACGTAGGCGATCGCCACCGCGACCGGCGCGAGCATCGCGAGCACCGCGACCAGCGGCAGGCGCAGCAGCGCGAGACCGGCGAAGGCGAGCGCCGCGAACACCAGCCAGGCCGCCGGGTCGCGGCGTCCGGACACCAGCTTGAGCGCGGTGCCCAGGATCAGGCCGCCGGCGGCCGCGCCCATGCCGGTCAGCACGCGCCGCACCAGCGGGTCGTCGGCGACCTGGCCGACCAGCACCCCGACCACGAGCACGATCGCCATCGGCGGGCCGATCAGACCGCCCAGCGCGGCGAGCGAGCCGCGCCATCCGAACCACCGGTCGCCGACCATCAGCGACAGGTTGACGATGTTCGGTCCGGGCAGCAGCTGAGCGTAGGCGAGCATCTCGACGAACTGATCGCGGCCGAGCCAGCGACGCTCCTCGACCAGCACGCGCTGCGCGAAGGGCAGCACCCCGCCGAAACCGCGCAGCGCGAGCCCGGCGAACACGACGAACAGCTCGCCGAGCGAGCGCGGCACCGGCCCGCCGCCACCGCCGATCTCCGCGCTCGGTACGCCGCTCACCCGGTCGCCTCGCCGATCGAGAACAGCACGAGGGCGCCCGCCGCGAGGCCGGCGAACGGGCTGCCCGCCCAGCGCGCGGCGAGCACCGTGGCCACGGCCGCGGGCAGGCGCGCGTCGTACCACGCGCCCGCCGGCTGCCAGCCGGCGGCGATCGCCCCGTCCAGGGCGGCGGGCACGGTGATCGCGACCAGCGCCGCGAGCGGCGCGGTCCGCAGCGCGCGCTCGAGCGCGCCCCGGGGCTGCCAGCCCGCGGGCAGCACCAGGAACACGTTGCGGGTGACGAAGACCACGACGATCAGCCCGGCGATCGCGGTCCACACGTAGGCCTCCGGCAGCGTCATCGGCCCCCCTGCGCCGGTGCGGCGGGCTCGCCGCGCGCGCCGACGAGCAGCGCGGCCGCGGTGGCCGCGCCGATCGCGGCGAAGGTGCCGAGCTGCGCCGGCCACTCGCGCCCGGCGACCGCGACCGCACCGGCCAGCGTCGCGATCGCGAGCGACGCACGTCCGCGCAGCATCGGCCCGACCAGCGCCAGCACCGCGAGCACGCCGACGAAGCCCAACCGTGGCGAATCCGGCAGCCAGGACGCCGCGAGCACCCCCACGATCGTGCCGCTGGTCCAGCAGACGTACAGCAGCCCGTTGGCGCCGACGAAGCGCGCGACCCGGGCCTGCGGCGGCTCGTCGGGGGGCGCGCCGCCCCGCGCCGCGAGGTAGGCGGCCAGTCCGGTGTCGGTGGTGAGCCAGCCGAGCCCGAGCCGCTGGCCGATCGGTCGGTCGCGGAACTCGGCGGCGACCACCGCGCTGTAGACCACGAAGCGCAGGTTGGCCAGCAGCGCGGCGGTCCACACCGCCGCGAGCGGCGCGGCCGCGGCGAGCAGCGGCAGCGCGGCGAGCTGCGCGGTGCCCGAGAACACCAGCGCGACCATGCCGAAGGCTTGGATCGGGGACAGACCGCCCTTCACGAGCGCGAGCCCGGTGACCGCACCCCAGCACGCGGTGCCGATCGCGGTGGCGCCGACCCGACGCGCGCCGTCGCGCCAGAGCGCGCCACCGGTCGCGCCGGCGCGCTGCGCGCCCGCGCTAAGCGAGGCGTCCGGCACGCCAGCCGATGCCGCGCGCGGCGATCGCGGCGGCTGCGATCGCGGCCAGCACCGCCGGCACGGACATCGCGTTGATCAGGTTCCAGCCCTGCAGGTGCACCAGCGCGCCCGAGGACAGCGACGAGGTGGCCATCACCGCGAACACGCACGCGTCGTTGAACCCCTGCACGCGGTTCTTCTCGGAGGCGCGGTACGTGGTGGTGAGCAGCGTGGTCGCGCCGGTGTACATGAAGTTCCAGCCCACGCCCAGCAGGAACAGCGCAACCGTGAAGTGCCACAGCGCCTGACCGGAGAGCGCGATCGCGATGCACGCGAGCATCAGCACGCCGCCGGCGACGATCACCGGCGCGATGCCGACGCGGCCGATGATCGAACCGGTGACCAGACCCGGGGCGAACATGCCGATCACGTGCCACTCGATCACGAACGCCGCCGACGCGTACGGATGGCCGCACAGCTGCATCGCGAGCGGCGTGGAGACCATCACGAGGTTCATCACCCCGTAGGACAGCGACGCGACCAGCACCGCCGCCCACCCGGCGGGCTGCGCGAGCACCTCGCGCAGCGGCCGGGCGGGCGCGGCCGCGGCCGACGCGCCGCCCGCCCCGGCGCCGTCGGGCAGCCGCAGCAGCTGCGCGAGCAGCAGCGAGGCGATCGCGAAGCCGGACAGCGCGAGGTACGAGCCCGCGAACAGCATCGGCATCGCCTCGCGCGTGAGCTTGGACACCTCGGGTCCGATCACGCCCCCGGCGATGCCGCCGGCCAGCACCAGCGAGATCGCGCGCGCGCGAAACGTGGGCCGGTACGCGTCGGCCACGTCGGCCGCGGCGAACCGGTAGCTCGCACCGAACGCGTTGTAGACCCCGGCGAGGAAGGTGCCGGCGAACAGCACCGCGAGGCTGCCGCCGGCCACGCCCGCCCACGCGACCACGCTGCCGGCGATCGCGAACAGCGCGCCCAGCGTGTAGCCCGCGCGCCGGCCGCGGCCGCGCATCACGCGCGCCGCCGCCAGGCTGGTCAGCGCCGCGCCGAGCACGTAGCCGGTCACCGGCAGCGTCGCCCACGCCGGATCGGCGGCGAGCGTCGCGCCCGCCAGCCCGCTGATCGCGATCAGGGTCACGTTGTTGGTCAGCAGCAGCGCCTGCAGCAGCGCGAGCAGGCCGACCTGGAACCGCAGCGACGCCATGCCCTCCCCTGGCCCCAGCGCGAGCCCCATTCTATCCGGGCCGCCCGTGGGCCCATCCGATAGAATCCGGTTCCTGGACTCGGGCAACGGGAGAACGATCATGTCGATGGCCGATCGCGACGGGAGCATCTGGTTCGACGGCCGGCTCGTGGCGTGGCGCGACGCCAAGCTGCACGTGCTGACCCACTCGCTGCACTACGGCATGGGCGTGTTCGAGGGCGTTCGCGCCTACAAGACCGCCGCCGGCACCGCGGTGTTCCGGCTCGCCGAGCACACGCGGCGGCTGTTCAACTCCGCGAAGATCTTCCAGATGAAGATCCCCTACTCGTTCGAGCAGGTGGTCGCCGCGCAGAAGGAGGTCGTGCGCGCGAACGCGCTCGAGTCCTGCTACCTGCGCCCGATCGCCTGGATCGGCTCGGAAAAGCTCGGCGTCTCGCCGCGCGGCAACAGCATCCACCTGGCGATCGCCGCGTGGCCCTGGGGCGCGTACCTGGGCGAGGAGGGGCTGACCCAGGGCATCCGGGTGAAGACCTCCTCGTACACCCGCCACCACGTCAACGTGTCGCTGGTACGCGCCAAGGCGAGCGGCTACTAC
>Ga0169931_10000181_pt1 | contig 98946 bp, 75 predicted proteins | sample Kivu_15m_20L_FD_129675 | JGI IMG/M metagenome (GOLD analysis project Ga0169931, IMG submission 129675) | Freshwater microbial communities from Lake Kivu, Western Province, Rwanda to study Microbial Dark Matter (Phase II) - Kivu_15m_20L... | ecosystem: Environmental > Aquatic > Freshwater > Lake...
CGCCGTTCGCCTGCCCCCAACTCGGCGCTCCTGCGTCATCGAACAAGTCGTCAAACGGACTCAGTGGAGTTTTTTCTTCGGGGCTTCTCCTCTCATCCGGCAGGCGCTCACCACACTCGGGGCAAGTTGACACGGACAGCGGCTGGGGCAATGGCTTGCGACAATGCGGGCAGACATCTAGCTCGGGCTGTGGACTGTCAGAGCTCATAGGATGGTCCCCCGGGGGCTAGGGCAAAACCTCGAAATGGCAGAGTGTTAGCGAATCATACTTTACCGACTCAATTGTTCGGCGCCCGTATATTGTAATGGAATTCCTCGATCGCGTATGTTGGAACGGATTGGTTCCTGCGGTTTATTGAGGCAGTGAGACACACTTGGAAGCCGGACAGGTTGCCGGAACTCTTGCCACCAAAATCAATTCTCGCCCACTGAGCCTCGAGCTCTCTCAACTTCGGAATTCGCATGAAACTTCTCCGCGTCGCCTCTGCCGCACTCAACCAGACTCCGCTTGCCTGGGAGGCGAATTTCCGCAACATCCAAGTTGCGATTGAGCAAGCACGAAAAGCGGAGGCCTCGGTGCTTTGCCTTCCAGAACTCTGCCTGACTGGTTATGGTTGCGAGGATGCTTTCCACAGTCCTGGGGTGCTTGAGACCGCCTTGGAGATGCTCGCTCGCGTCGTGCCGCTGACCGAGGGGATGGCGGTCTCGGTTGGCTTGCCGCTGATGTACGGCGGCGCCGTTTTTAACGCCGCCTGCTTGATTGTCAACGGCCAAATTGCCGGCTTCGTCGCCAAGCAACATTTGGCTGGAGATGGAATTCACTATGAACCGCGATGGTTCAAACCTTGGCCAGAGGGAATCCATGGCGTCCTGGAAGTCGAGGGTGAGTCGCTCCCCATCGGCGATATCTTTTTCGATGTCGGTGGCATCAAGATTGGCTTTGAAATCTGTGAGGACGCCTGGGTCGGAACGCGTCCCGGTGCGAGTCTCGCGGCTCGGGGAGTCGATTTAATCCTCAATCCAAGTGCGAGCCACTTCGCGTTTGAGAAACATGCCGTCAGACGCCGCTTCGTGCTCGAAGGGAGTCGCGCGTTTAATGTCACCTACGTTTATTCCAATTTGCTCGGCAACGAGTCGGGCCGGGCGATTTACGATGGCGACGTGCTGATCGCAGCAGCAGGCAATCTGCTCGCGTCAGGTCCCCGGATGAGTTTCCAGCCTGTCGTGCTCACGATCGCCACTTCCGACATCAACGCAACCCGCATGAACCGCGCGCGAACCGGCAGCTTTGCTCCCGAGGTCGACGGAGATGAAAGCGATGTCGTCCGCGTCCCCTTTTCCTGGCCGCGCTGCCAGCCCAGCCACTCGCCTCCGACGACCCCGAGTTGGGAGACCAGCTCCGAGCTGAAATTCGAGGAGTTCGCTCGAGCAGTGAGCCTTGGCTTGTTTGATTACCTTCGCAAGAGCCGCTCCCAGGGCTTTGTCGTTTCACTCAGCGGCGGCGTCGACTCGGCTGCTGTTTCGGTGCTAGTGGCACTCGCTTGTGAACTGGGAAGTAGGGAATTGGGGCTGGCACGCTTCTGGGAGACCTCCGGAGTGAAGGGTACCGCGCCCAAAGACTTAGCCGAATGCTGCCGCCGTTTTCTGACGACCGTCTACCAAAGCACCCGCAACAGTTCGACGACAACCTCCAGCGCCGCGCGGGCGGTTGCCGAAGCGATTCATGCAACCCACTATGAGGTCGATGTCGATGCTCTGGTTGAAAGTTACAAGAGCCTGATTTCCGGAGCCTTGGGCAGGCCGCTCACTTGGGAGCAGGACGATATCGCGCTGCAGAATATCCAAGCCCGCGTGCGTACTCCGGGCGTCTGGATGCTCACGAATTTGAAAGGCGCTCTGCTGCTTGCCACAAGCAATCGCAGCGAGGCGGCCGTAGGCTATTCCACAATGGACGGCGATACGGCAGGTGGCCTGAGCCCCATTGCGGGCATAGACAAAGCCTTTCTGCGCCGCTGGTTGCGGTGGATGGAATTGATTGGCCTCAATGGTTGCCAGCCGATTCCGGCTTTGCGGCTGGTCAATCAGCAACAACCAACTGCCGAGCTTCGTCCGCCGGGAGAACACCAGACGGATGAACGCGACTTGATGCCTTACGAAGTTCTCGACCGGATTGAGCGCTTGGCGATTCGCGACAAGCTGATGCCGCTGGAAGTGTATCAACACCTTCGGATTGAATACCCTCAAAACGAAGTGAGCGAGCTAGTTGGCTGGATTGCCAAATTCTTCCGGCTGTTTTGTCGCAACCAATGGAAGCGCGAACGCTATGCTCCGTCCTTTCATTTGGATGATGCCAATCTGGACCCCAAAACCTGGTGCCGCTTTCCAATCCTCTCCGGGGGATACGAATACGAATTACAAAAGCTCGAAGCGGAAGTCCTTCAGACGGCGAAGCCTGGGGGAAGAAGGTGAACCACTAATCGGCAATAATCAGCTGGAAAACGAAAGAGAGTGAACCACTGACAAGCACTAATTAGAGAAGGATTAAGAGTAAAAGCCCCGGGAGAGCGTGTTTTTCAAGGCACAAGAACGAGAAGACAAGAGATTGGATCTAAGGTAGATGGCCATCGTCTTCAAAGGACTTTGAGTTTTACTTCCCCTCTTCTGGTGCGTTTGGCTTAATCGCACTATCCAAGACGGAAAAGCTCAGCAGCGCCATGGCGGTGCCGTAGCAGCGGCCCAGTTCGTGAGAGTCGACGAAGCAGCCATCCAATTCGGGCAGGCGAAGCATGATTTCCCGCTGCTTCTCGGCCAGCTTTTGGCGAACGTCTGCTGCAGCAATTTGCGCGATCATTTCTGCTCGCGCGTGCATGTCGTACCAGAAGAAGAATCCACCATAGGCCATCGTCGAGGTATGGTTGTCATACTTGTACGCCACATCGAGATACTGCTGTCCCTCCAGCGAAATCTCCGCCGCCCGCTGCAGTTGGCTTTGATCGATTCGCCGCCAAGACCAGAGTGCTAATTCACCGATCGCCATGCGTCCCGCGCTAGGTGCCGTATCCGGTGCATCGCCGCCTTGCGGTTGCGTTCGCCTTCGGCGGGAAGAATTGTAAGGATAAGCGCCGTTGTCAAACCGATCTTTCTGCAGTGCAGCCAAGCCTGCTTCGAGCTTTTCGCTATCGAGTTTTGCTCCCGCTTCCTTGGCCGCATGAAGTGCCGTGAGTGCCGTCGCCGTGACAAAGGGGTTAGCGTACTCGTGAGCCCAGCCACCACTCTTGAGCTGGATCGATTCCAATTTTGCAGTCGCTGTTTGGAGTTGCAGATCGACGGCACCTGCCTCAGGTGAAAACGCGGCTCGCTTCAGAGCGGCAAGGAACCTCGCTCGATAAGCGTAGGCCCACAAGATCTCATCCGAGTCGTTGGGGTTGAGGTTCGCTTCTTCGCAGACAAAGTCGGCCGCGCGAATGATGGCCGCATCCAGTTCTGCCTTGGCTTCGGCAGGTAGTCTTTCGCGGGCTTCCAGCAAAGCCATACCGCACAGTGAAGTGATCGCAACGTGCACATTGGGCAGGCTGTCGTAGCCGCCGAAATCGTAATCCGAGTCGACGATTGCCCCGTCTTTTCGCTGCATCTGCAGCAGAAAGCGGGTTCCCCGTTCCCAGAGTTCGGCTTCGGCATAAGTCCCGGGAGGGGCTGCGCTGCCAACCGATTTGAGTCCCGCTTGCCAAGCCGCTTCGGGCAATCGGCAGTAGGGTTCAAATCCGCGAGCGAAAGGGCCGATCCCCTGAGCCTCCGCGGCAGCTTTCCAAGCGAGTGGCGAATCGGGTTGGACTTCACCCGCCCGCTCCCACATTCGTTTTGCACCCGCATGGTCACCGCTGCGAAACGCAAACATTCCTTTTATCAGCCAAGTCTCTGCAGCGCGGTCATCTGCCGCAGTCGGGTCGGCCAGTTCGAACTCTTTGCCTCCGTTTCGCAGAGCTTCCCAAGCCTGCTCCAGCGCCGTGTGGCTTTCATTCAATTTGGTGGAAGTATTCTCTCCACCTAGTAATTGGAACAGCCAGTCAGGATGCAACGTAGTGAGATGGTCAACGCGCGATACGGCTTCGCCTGCCGGATTGATGATCAAGAAGCCCGGCTCCACAAACTTGTAGGGAACCAACTCATACTGAGTTGCAAGTTTCTGATTCGGGATGCCGCGCACTGGAACATACTTTTGGTTAACTAACTCGATAATCGCTGGATAAGAGAAGGGCCCAGCCAACATGTAACGGTCAATCTCTTTCTTGCGGTCCATGAAAGTGCCGGGGACCGTAGAGACGTACCAGAAAATCGGCTTGCCGGACTCACGTGATTTTCGTACCGCCTCATCCCAGTTCTCTTCCCACTGGACGGCGGTGCCGATCTTCGCTGCCAGCGGCCCCGGCTCGGGACGAATCAAACGATTCTCATTGCGAAGCGGGTCAGTGGTCGCTTCGCTCTGCGCCGCGCTGATGGTTCCGCTAACGGAGTTGAGCCAAATCGTGCATATCAGAAATCTCAGAACCAAGTTTAAGTTATCGATAGTTTGTGGCTGTCGCATAGGAATTTCCGAGAACTGCTTCGGATGAATGACAAACTGAAGAACGCGGGTGGAAAGTTGTCTTGAGAGAAATTGGCTAGGTTCGCACGCCTAGGTGCCTGACCTGCATTCTGTCATTTATCGCTGAGATGGGTAGTTACTGTAAACCTGACTTTCGCCTGCCCCCATCACGCAGAGACTAAGCGAGCCAAAACCTTCGGCGAGCTTCCCCGCAAGGTAGCGGAAATGGTGGATAGATGCCAATTTCTAGCTGTTTTTCCTGTACAGTCACCAAGCAGTCGCTTACGGCAAGGCGACCGTCTTTTACAATTGGTTGATTGGGTCAGCCATTAAATTCAGATTCGGAGAAGCGACGAGATGGGGCAGGGGCGGGTGCTGATTGGAATTTGCGGTGGAATCGCGGCTTACAAATCCGCGATGCTGGTCAGCCAGTTGGCTCAAGCAGGCCATCAAGTGCGCGTCGTGATGACTGAATCGGCAAAGGAGTTTATCGGCGAGGCGACGCTGACCGCCCTTTCTGGTCACCCCGTCGTGAGCAACATGTTCGACCGAGCGTTTCCGCTTGGCCCCCACATTGAACTTGCTCGTTGGGCTGACGTTTTTTGTATTGCCCCGGCGACCGCAAACTTTCTCGCCAAGGCCGCGGGAGGAAACGCGGATGATTTGCTCAGCACGCTCTACCTCTGTTTCGAAGGGCTGGTCCTGGTCGCGCCAGCGATGAACTGCGAGATGTGGGACAAGCCTGCGGTTCAGCGCAACGTCCAGCAATTGCGAGACGATGGCGTCGAGCTGATTGACCCGCAAGAAGGTTGGCTGAGTTGTCGTGTCAAAGGCGTGGGGCGGATGGCAGAACCGGCTTCAATCGCTACGTCCATCGAGGCCGCATTGATTAACTCGCGGAAAAGTAACAAGCGCACGGCAGTGAAATAAGTAAAAGGCAGCGAAGATTATGGCTCGCATCCTGATTACATCTGGCCCTACCCGGCAATACCTCGATCCGGTCCGCTACCTGACTAACGGTTCCAGCGGGGTAATGGGGAGTGCTCTGGCGCAAGCCGCACTCCAAGCCGGGCATCAGGTGGTCCTGGTCTCTGGGCCGGTTCGCGTGCGTTATCCTTCGGGAGTCAAACTTCGCGAGGTTGAGACGACACAGGAAATGCTGGAGGCGTGTCTGGAGGAATTCCCCGCTTGTGACGGGCTGATTGGAGCGGCTGCTCCGTGTGACTACCAACCGACGACAGTTTCCAAGAGCAAACTGAAAAAGACCGGCGAACCCCTAATGCTGAAACTCGTCGAGACACCTGACATCGTGGCGACGCTGGGCAAAAAGAAACGCACCGACCAGTGGACCGTGGGGTTTGCCCTGGAGACAGAGGATGCGAGGTTTCAGGCAATCGGCAAACTGCAGCGGAAACTCTGCGACCTAGTGGTCGTCAATGGAGTCGCGGCGATCAACTCACCCAACAACGAAATTGAAATTCTCGACCGCAAAGGGTCTGTGGTCGCGGCGGCAATCGGCAGCAAACAGAAGCTGGCAAAATTGATTGTGCGAGTCGTCTTTGAACAACTCGCACCCAGCTCAACATAGCAAATCGTTACTGGCGTTTCTTTGCGTCGGCTTACCGATTTTCGGCTGCGTCTCGGAAAGCTTTCTCCATGACTTTCCCGAGTGAGCCTTTGAGTTTCTCGCGAGCGTCAAAGACTCCATGCTCCTCGAGCAGGGTAATGCCCTTGTTCATTTCCAGGTCGTAACCGATCAAGCTACCTTTGCGATGGTAGTAGTTGGTGATTTCATCCGCCGCAGCGACCAATGCGGTCAGGCAAAGGGCCTCCGATGCATCTTCCGGGCGATGGTGAAAACGAATAGAGGTCACGATGCTGACTGGGAACCGCATATCTTCCGTAAACCAAGCACCGAGCACAGCGTGATTGGTTCCCAGGTGCTTTGATTCCATCGCTAGCAGGTCAGGCCCCTCATTGAAATCCAGAACATCGATTTCGGCTGCTTTCTGTGGTTCAGCCAATCGCAGCAGCAGTCGGCCAATATCGTGGATCAAGCCAGCAGCGTACTCTTCTCCTTGTAAACCGATTCCCAGCTCAGCGTTCAAATTGGATGCGGTCGTGGCGGTGAGGAGGCAATGCGGCCAGAGCGCATTGGTGAATTGCTTGTACTGTTCGGTCTGTGTCCGCAGCATGCTGCCGGCGATACAGGCGAGAATGATATTCTTACAACTGGTCAGCCCCAATCGCATCACGGCTTGGTCGAGCGAGGCGATTCGAGCACGCGATCCGAAGAGGGCGCTGTTGGCGAATTTGAGGATATCGGTTGTCAGGCGCGGATCGCGGCGGGCAATTGCCACCAGAGCCCGAATGGAACATTCCGGGTCGCGAATCACTTCGAGAGCTTCCAGCGCCGCATCGCTACGTACCTGAAATTCCGAAGCGACTCGCCTGACCTTAACTTGGATCTCACGGCTGGGATACCAGCTGCCCGTGAGGGGTGTTGATGAGTGAACAACATTCATCTCAGTTTCCTCGTCTCGTTTCCTGCTTTGGGGAAAAGTTGCAGGTGGCGATTTGCCTAAGCAGCAAAACTCGGGAGGTCAGACCCGATTCGGCGCCGTCACCCTTTGACTGATTCCTTAAGGTTATCGTCTAGTTGACGTATCACCTTTTCTGATCGCTAAACTTTATCTTTCGAACTTTGCAGGCGGGGCTTAATTTAATCCGCAAAAGCCGCAAAACCGGACGCTGCCTGCTCATCCGCCTCTTCTTAACATCCCCTTGATCCGCGAGACCAAAGGCTCAGCCCGCTCTTCCTGAACCTTTTTCTCTCGATTATCGCGAGCCAGCTTTTTCTCTCTTCGTTCTAAATCCACTTCGCGCGCCTCCAACCTGGCCCGTTCATGACTTAGCTTGGCCCGCTGCACCGAGCATTCGACCTCCATCTCGCGAATGGCTGCATGCAGTTGCTCTTTGAGGGCTTCAATCTGTTGAAGCTGAACTTCAGGAGTTAGCCCTTGTGTTGGGAAATCAGCCAGGCTGATGGAATCGATCGTCTCAATTTCATTTGGAGACTGTTCGATTCTTGGCTCGCCCGGGTAGAGAGAATCCTCGATTTCGAGCTGGGCTACAAGGCATTTGAGCATTTCCTCTCTTTGCCGCTGCCAACTGGAGACAGCCGTCTTGGGAGCGACCGCTTCAGCTTCAGGAGGCGAGAAATTTGAGGTTGCACGCTCCTCCTCGGATTGGCTGCCCGCTCCGCTCGCAAATTGGCAAGAGCTATTGCATTCCGAGAGCACCGCTGGGTTTAATTCCATCCCGGATTGGTTGAGGTCAATTGGCTGTATTTCTGAATCGAGCGTGGCGAGCTTGAGAAAGACTCGATCGAGCCTCCGGTTCATTTGGACTAGCAAATGATTCTGGGTTTCTAATTGCCGGCGGAAAGCTTCGTTTTTATCGTATTGCAAGCTCATCCAGTGGTTGATTTTTTCCAGCCAATCCAGCGGGATGTTTCCGTCCAGCGGCACGGTCGGCTGAAAAATGGGAACGGGATATTTGGACATTCGCTTGCCACCGAATTCTGGTCGGGTCCCGAGTTGTAGTCCGGTCGTCGATTTGCAATGCAAGCCTAGGTCACAAACGGCTGGGGAGCAAAATCCCATAGCGAAATTTCCAGCGAACCCAAAGAGGGAGCCCGATCGGGTGAGTCAAGTGGACATGGAAGGCTCCACTGGAGCTCCCTAAAATCGCTAAAATCGTTTCGTCGCGGGCTCTGATTCGAGCCGGACTCCTCGGGGGAGGCAATCACCGTTTCCCCCAGATTTTTAGCGAGGCCTGCCTTATGTCCAACCAGCCATTCGTTCATCTTCATTGCCACACGCATTACAGCTTGCTCGACGGAGCCAGTCCGATCGACAAGTTGGTCCAGCGGACTGTGGAGTACGGGATGAACGCTTTGGCGATCACGGACCATGGGAACTTGCACGGCGCGATCGAGTTTTATCGCACGGCCAAGGGGGCGGGGATCAACCCGATCATCGGCTATGAAGCTTACGTCGCCTCGAGCAGTCGCTTCAAGAAAAGCATGGACAGCCATGAGCAAAATTATCACCTGACGTTGCTTTGTCAGAACCGAACGGGCTTTCGCAATCTGATCAAATTGGCATCAGCTGCTTCGCTGGAAGGATTTTATTTCAAGCCGCGAATCGACAAAGAACTGCTGGAGCGATACAGCGAGGGGCTGATTTGTCTTAGCGGCTGTGTCTCGAGTGAATTCAATCAGAAGATTCTCGCGGCCCGAACCGATCAGGCCGGGGATTATCTCGCGGCCGCAAAAGAAACGGCCGCCTGGTTCCACCGCGTTTTCGGCGATCGCTACTTCATTGAGATCATGAACAACAGTGTCCCGATCCAACGAATCGCCTTGGAGGGGGCTGTTGATCTGGCCAGAAGCATGGGTTTGCCATTGGTTGCAACCAGTGATTGCCATTACGTTGATGCTGATGACGCCGAAGCCCAAGACGTGATGCTCTGCATCAACACAGGCCGTTATCGCACCGATCCGAACCGGATGAAAATGGACGGGCAGGAGTACTATCTTCGGACTCCACAGCAGATGTACGAGAAGTTTCCGGGGCTTGAGGATGCGGTTCAGCGTTCCCAGCAAATCGCTGATAGCGTCCAGATCGACTTGGAACTCGGCAAGCGGCATTTTCCCGTATACAGCTTGCCGCAAGAGCAGACGGCCGATGATTTCCTGCGGGAGGTCTGCCTCAAAGGTTTGCACGAACGCTACGCTGGCGACGCAGAAATGTTGCCCAATGGTGAATTGGCGCCGGTTGTCATGCAGCGACTGGACCGCGAGTTGGGCGTGATTCGCAAGCTCGGGTTCTCAAATTACTTCCTGATCGTCTGGGACTTCGTCAATTACGCCCGCAATCAGGGGATTCCAGCGACGGCTCGTGGCAGCGGCGTCGGCGCGCTGGTTTGTTTCGCGCTCTATCTGAGCCACGTTTGTCCCATTCGCTACGGGCTGCTGTTCGAACGATTCCTCGACGAGAATCGGCTCGAGGCGCCTGATATCGACATCGATTTCTGTCAGGAGCGGCGCAGCGAAGTTATCCGCTATGTCAAGGAAAAATATGGCGACTCCAATGTGGCCCAGATTGGAACATTCAACACAATGGCCGCGCGAGCAGCCATCAAGGACGTAGGACGCGTACTCGGTATCGCTCTCAGCCGCGTTAATCAAATCACTTCGCTCGTCCCGGTTCGTCCCGGCATCACTTTAGAGGAAGCGATGGAGGAAGTGGCCGACCTGCGGGCCATGTACGCCAACGATCCCGAAGTCCGTGAGATTATCGATTACGCCTACAAACTTGAAGGACTCGCCCGCAACATCGGAACGCATGCAGCAGCAGTCGTGATCGGCGACCGCCCGCTGATTGAATACGTCCCGCTCGGCTGCGTTCCCGGCAAGGAAGATGTGATCACCCAGTGGTCGATGTCTGATGTCGAAGCCGCTGGCCTCTTGAAAATGGACATGCTCGGGCTGCGCAACTTGACGATTCTCAGCGCGGCAGTCGACCTGATCGAACAGACAACCGGAACACGAGTCGACCCCCTGAAATTTCCGCTTAACGACACGCCGACCTTTGCGCTGCTGCAGCGAGGGGAAACGAAAGGTGTCTTCCAGCTGGAAAGCGGAGGGATTCGCGACTTGCTGCAGAAAATGAAGCCAGACCGGTTTCGCGACATCATCGCCACCAACGCTCTGTATCGCCCCGGCCCACTCGAAGGCGGGTTGGTTCAGCAGTACGTAGAGGTCAAAAACGGCCGACGGCAAGCCGAGTATCTGCATCAAGTGCTCAAAGAAATCACCGAAGAGACTCACGGGGTGATGGTTTACCAAGAACAGGTGATGCAGATCCTCAACCGCCTCGGCAAGATTCCCTTGGCGGCCGCCTACACCTGCATCAAGGCGATCAGCAAGAAAAAGGAAAAAGTGATCGCCGAGAACTATGAGCAGTTCATGGCGGGGTCCACGGAACAAGGGCTGAAGAAATCCCAAGCCCAAGAACTGTGGGACATGATCCTGAAATTCGCCGGATACGGCTTTAACAAAAGCCATTCAACGGCGTACGCACTGATCGCTTACCAGACCGCGTATCTCAAGGCCCATTACCCGACGGAATTCATGGCCGCTCTGTTGACCGGCGACATCTCCGGCCGGAATTTCTCCCAAAAGGATTCCTTGGTTGAGCACATCGAAGACTGCCAGCGGATGGGCATTGAGGTGATCCCGCCGAGCGTGAACACCTCGGCCGTTCGCTTCTCGGTGGCGGGCCGGAATATCCACTTTGCCCTCAGCGCGATCAAAGGCTGCGGCGAATCGGCCGCGGAAGCGATCGTCAAGCAGCGGAAAGAGGGTGGACCCTTCCGCGACCTGTTCGACTTTTGCGAGCGAATCGAGACCTCGAGTTGCAACCGGGCCGCGATTGAATCGCTGATCAAGTCTGGTTCAATGGATTGTTTCGGTGCAAAGCGTTCGCGGTTGCTCGCGGCTCTTGACCGAGCCTTGCAGTCAGGAGTTTCGGCGCAAGCCGATCGAAAGAGCGGACAAAAGAGTTTGTTTGCTGACATGGATGATGAACCGGAACAAGAGGCCGCAACTGCGCCCGCAGGCCTGCCGGAAATTCCCGAGCTGGAGCAGCGCGAACTACTGGCCGCGGAGAAAGAGGTCCTCGGCTTCTACCTCACAGCCCACCCGCTCGAGCAATTCGCCGACAAACTGAAAAAGTTCTGCTCGCACTCCACCAAGCGACTGGCGCATCTTGAGGATCGGGCCCGAGTCACTCTCGGGGGAATGGTCTCGTCGCTCAAGCACTCCAACGTCAAACGGGTCAAAGACATTTCCTCTCCTACCAAGTACGTGATGTTTGACCTTGAAGACCTTGAGGGAACGATTCGCTGTATCCAGTGGCCAACCGAGTTCGCAACTCAAGGACACCTGATCCAGAACGAAGCGATTCTCGTGATTCAAGGGACGCTCGACCGACGCGGCGGCGACGAAGCGAATCTGGTCGTCGAGAAGGCGATTCCGCTGGAGCAAGCCGAGCAAACCATGAGCAACGGTCTTTGCCTGAAGATCAACGAAAAGAAGCACGGGCAAAACGCGATCCGAGATGTGTACGAAATCATCCGTGGTTACCCCGGCAACCGTGGCTTGAAATTCGACCTGCGACTTGAAGATGGAACGACAGTCAAGATCGAAGCGCACAAGATGAAGATCGAGTTCAATCCCGAACTTCGCCGACGACTGGAAGACTACCTCGGCAAGGATTCGATTGAGTTAATCGCGGGGAATTAAACCCAGACACTGCTTCGTTCCGAGTGCGGCCTCGAGGGAGATCAAAAGATGCATCGGCAATCCAAATTTCGCAGCCAAACTCTGATGACCGTCGTTGGTCTATGCTGGTCGCTTGCGCTCACAGGTTGCGATCTTCCGTTTGCGGAAAAGAAGCTGGAACTCACCCCCGTCTCGGGTAAGGTCACTCTCGATGGAGAGCCTGTTGTGGGGGCAAAAGTCGTTTTCCTCCCGCGTAAACTATTTGTCGAGCAATCGCTGCCTCATCCGCCAGCAGCCGGGATCACCGACGACAAGGGAATTTATTACCTGCAAACAGACCAGTCTGATGGAGCCCCTGCGGGTGAATACCTCGTGCTGATCAGCAAACGCGATGACGAGTCCGCCGCTGAAGCAGCCGAACTATCAATGTACGAGTTGGCTCGTAACTTGGATGAACTTAATCGGGAGGCGCCACTCGAATCTTGGATGTCGGCGGAGACGATTTCTGCTTTTTACAACAGAGAGACCTCCCTCCGCTTCACAGTTCCCCAGAAGGGGAGCAATCAGGCGGATTTTCAGCTTTCAATTTTTGAACTCCCTTTGGATCGCGGGAAGCGATAAGCGCACTATTCAAGCTCTTTATGGACCGAGCGTGGCTTCTCGATTCCCGTTTGCAGTCGGGTCAGTACCTGCCACCCGCTTGCGCGACAACTCGCAATATTCCGGATTGCAATCAAATCCGATAAACCGCCGAGCGTTTCGCAAAGCGACCAGCGCCGTTGTCCCTGCGCCGGAGAAGGGATCGAGCACCACGCCTCCCGGCGGGCAAGTGGCAAGCAGGCAAGTCTCGACCAAGCGTTCGGGAAACACGGCGAAGTGGGCTTCGCGGAATTTGGATAGCGGGATCGACCAGACCGTGCGCTTATTCCGGCCCAGCGGATGAAAGGCTTGGTCCCAGCGCCCATCGTGGAGATTTTGTTTGCCTGTGTTCTTGCCTCGCTCAGGCGTGCCACCGCGGACTCCGAAGTGTCGCCTGCCACCTTTCATCCGAGAGTTTTCAGAAAACGTCACATGCGGCTCGCGAATTGCATCCGCATCGTAGTAATAACTCGATTCCCGCGAGAACAAAAATACGTACTCATGGTCGGTCGTCGGCCGGTTGCGCACCGGCGACGGCATGGCATTAGGCTTGTGCCAGATGCAATCGCTCCGCAAATACCATCCCTGCTGCTGCAAAGCGAGGGCAAAACGCCAAGGCATCCCGAGCAACTGATTGCCCACGTACTTGTCACCCAGCACAACCCAAACCGTTCCTTCGCGGTGCAGCGCCGGACGCAAGGCAGTAAACACCCCAACTAAACGCTCAATGTAGGCTTCGGGACTGGACTCCAAGCCAAGTTGCCCGGAGTCGCCGTAGTCTCGCTGTTGGTAGTAGGGCGGGCTGGTGATAACCGTGTCGACCGACTCCCCTGGCAGTCGTGCCGCAAGCTGGGCCGCATCACCGCAGTGAAACTGATTCAGCCAATCTGCCGCGGGAGTATCCATGTGGGTTACCGTTACATTCGTTCGACGACTTCGATTCCCAGCAACCCCAAACCCGTGCGAATAGTCAGTGCCGTCAATGCGCAAAGCTGCAACCGGCTACTCTTCAACTCGGGTGTCGCCGCCTGTACGACCGAACATTGGTCGTAAAACCTGAAAAATGTCTGCGTCAAATCAAAGAGGTAACTGGCAAGCAGATTCGGTCGATAGTCAACCGTGACCTCTTCGAGCGTCTCACCGAAGCGAGCCAAGGCCAAGCCGAGCGTCCGCTCGATTGGCTCGGCAAACAGAATTGGCGTAGGCTGGCTCTGCAACGCCTCGATCGTCGTCTCCGCGTTTCGCAGAATCCCCATGACGCGGGCATAACAGTACTGTGAGTAAGTCGCCGTATTCCCCTTCAGCTCGAGCATCTTGTCGTAGCTGAATTTGTAATCCGAGGCTCGATTCTGAGAGAGGTCAGCGTATTTCAAAGCGCCAATCCCGATCACCTCCGCAATCTTCGCGGCATTCTCGGGGAGTTGCTCGCCACCTTCCCCATGCAATTGCGAGAGCACGGCTTGAGCCTTTGATTCCGCTTCATCCAACAGCGACTCCAATCCCACGGTGTCGCCCTCGCGGGTCTTGAATGGCTTGCCATCATCACCAAGCACGGTTCCGAAGCTGACGTGAACCAGGTCAACGTCCTTGTATCCCCACAGCCGAGCCGCCGCAAAGAGCTTGTCGAAGTGCTCATGTTGTCGGTGGTCGACCACGTAGAGAATCACATCCGGATCCCACTTTTTGACTCGATATTCAATCGTCGCCAAATCAGAGGTCGAGTAGAGGAACGCGCCATCGCGTTTCTGGACGATCATCGGCGTTTCGAAGCCCTCCAGGAAAACGCAAATCGCCCCATCGCTCTCGCGAGCCAAACCGCTTTGCTTCAATGAAATCACAACCGGTCCGAGCATCTCGTGGTAAAAGCTCTCGCCCAGTTCATGGTCAAAGCGAATCTTCAGCCGCGAGTAAATTCGCTGCATATCCTCGCGGCAGTAAGGGAGAACTTCTTGCCAAAGCTTGAGATTCTCCGCGTCTCCAGCATGTAACTTGGCGGTCTCCTCGAGCACTGCTTGGTCTATTCGCGAATGCTCATTCGCAAGCTGGCTGAGTCGCGGGTCGCCCTCGACTGCAGCAATCTTCTTTCGCAGCGAAGCGATATCCTCGCGCTGTTCGGCCAAGCGAGCCGTCGTCTTCTCAATTTCCTTGGCAAGCTCTTTCGCCTCGCGTTTGTCCGCAGGAGCGGGCTGGGCTTTCAATTGAGTCAGCTTGCTCTCTGTCTCTTGCAGGAATTTTTCGGATTTCGGCAGGGCGACGACCGCATCGCGATAGTCAACGAGCTTGCGCACCAAGCGGTAGAGGCCGGTCAAGTGCGCGATGGGACTCTTTTGATATTCAGCTCGATCCCCAAAATGCTTGAAGCCATAAATAATCATCCCGAACTGGGTCCCCCAATCACCGAGATGATTATCAGTAATGACCTGGTGTCCCAAAAAGGAAATGATTTTGGCGAGGGAATCGCCGATCACAGTCGAGCGGATATGCCCAACGTGCATCGGTTTGGCAACATTCGGCGAGGAATAGTCGATCACATAAGTCTTCAGCTCTTTGGCAGACTCCACGCCGATTCGAGGATCGGTCAGCGCAGCTTGCAACTGTTCCTGAAGCCAGCCGTCGCGAATGCGGAGGTTGATGAAACCAGGGCCAGCCACTTCCGGAGGATCGCACAAGCCAGAAAGATCGAGTTGGCTGACGATCTCAGCAGCCACGTCACGACTGTTACGTTTTAGTTTGCCGGCGAGTGGCATCGCGAAGTTCGCTTGGTAATCACCAAAGCGGGTATCCTGCGCCGGACGAATCAAGCCGAGGTAATCAGCAGGATCTACCTGCAATTGGGATAGCAGGGGAGCAAATCGTGAGCGTATCTGTTGAAGTGGATTCATGCCGATCCGAAAAACGGTTCTCTTAAAATATTGCTAATTGAATCGTACGCGACTCGCTGCGGGAAAATCGTCCAGCCATTAATCAGTTCGACTCTGTGTCGGCCGCCTCGCGGGATACTTTTTTCCATCAATCGAGGAAGATTTGCAATCCGGCAAGAGCCGGGAATTGTTACGATGGAAATGGCTGGAGCCTTTGAGGCCGGTCGCAACCGCAGCCGAATCGACCGGATGTTGACATTGTTTTATGAGCGTCCCTGCCTCGACTTGGTTCGCCTCCGTTCTGATTAGCCCAACTTCAAGGAAAATGGATAAGCTTTTCGCTGCAATCACGTTCTGCCTCAACCCCCAGTTGGATAGCCGCTCATTTTCGCCAGCCGGCAGAAAACTGGCGGCACTTACGGCACTGCTCTCGTTACTGACATGCAGTTCGCTTCCAGCTTTTGCCAGCGAACCTCGCCTGTCGCTCGCTGCGAAACATCCCGTTTCGGTGATTGAAGCCGACATCTACGTCCAGCGATTCAAGACCACACTGCGACTGAAGTGTTTCGCCGATGACTTGGAACTGCTCCAAGGAGTCGAACCGCTAGAGGATGGCAGCTACGACAGCAAAGAACTTTTGGCCGCGCAGAAGGACCACGCCCAGTTTCTAGCCGAGCGTCTGCAATTGTTCGATGCGGCCGGCAATCGGCTGCCGCTGAAGGTCACCGAAGTCATCCCGATCGAAATTCCGCCCGGTGGTATCCGCTCGGGAGAGCTGATGAACTACACGATGGGCTTTCATCTGGAGACCACCTACGAGCAGCCGCCCGAATTCATCACGGTCAAGCAAATGATCGTGGCCGAGGGAATCCTGCTCCCCAGCGAACTGAAAATCTTGCTGAAGCAAGAGGGTTCGGATTCGCCCTATCTGCACATGATGAAGCCGGATACTCCCGAGACGTTTTCGTTTGACTGGTCCAAACCGCCGCTATCAGCAGACGCCTCCGAAAAGGAATGGAGCAAGTGGTTTGAGGAACAGCGGGAGAAGACGCTCGGGATTACCAGTTACAGCAGTGTCTACGACTTCATCTATATCACGCCGCGGGAAGTCCGCCAGGAAATCCTGATTCCGATCGCCAGCCTTGCGACCGTGCTCAAGCTCGAACGAGCCGATGTTTCCTACCTCGACATTCCGGAGCAAGATGCGGCTCGCGACGAGATCAGCCAATTCTTCAGTCGCGAGAACAGTGTCGCCATCGACGGTTTGGATGTCCGCCCGCGAGTCGACCGAGTTGATTTTTATGGGCTCGACCTGCGCGATTTCGCCGTCCAGGCCGAACGGAAAAAAATCAGCATGGCCAACGGCCGGGTCGGCATCATTCTTTCCTACAGCGCGAAGACTCCCCCCTCGCGAGTCGAAGTGAACTGGAAACTTTTCAATGAAGCGATCAAAACCGTCGACGCGATAATCTTTCCGTATGACAAGGTCGAGCAGACCCAGTTTTCGATGTTTCTGGCTGACAACACCTACCGCTGGTCGAGTGACGCAACTCGCAGCCTTCCGGAAATCAGCGAAGTGCTGGCCCAATTTCAGCCAGCTCAAATCCTGCAGTTGCCGCTGGTCACGATCGCCGCCGGTCTGATTGGCCTCTCGTCGCTGCTCTTCGGGCGCCGCTTACTTGGAGCATCGGTGGCGACCGGGCTGGGCCTGCTCTTGCTAGTGACGGCTGGGCTCTGCTGGAAGGTCGCCCCGCTGGCGGTGACCATTCGCCCGGCCCAGGTACCGGAACTGAGCGAACAACAGGCAGGCGAGATTTTTCGCCAACTGCACGCCAATATTTTTCGCGCGTTTGATTTCCATCAGGAAGAAGAAATTTACGATGCGCTGGCCAGAAGCGTCGACGGGCCCCTTCTCACACAGCTTTACACTCAACTCCGCAAGAGTCTCGAGGTCCAGCAGCAGGGCGGGGCGATTTCCCGTATCGACCAAGTCAACATCGAGTCGGGTACAAAAACCGACCAAAAAGCGACCGGCGAAAAGTTGAATTTCGACTACCGCTGCAAGTGGAATCTGGTCGGCTCAGTCGAACACTGGGGGCATCTGCACGAGCGCACAAACATCTACGATGCGGCCTTTACGGTCACCCTCGTCGATAAAGCGTGGAAAATCACCGGGATGCAAAGCCTGGATGAGCAGCAGGGGCCTGTCCGCACCAGCCTCCGAAAATTTTAGCCCAACGTTGTCGCGACCAGCCCAAGTCGACAGCCCGATCGACTCGGAAGTACAATACGAAAAACCAACCTATGTCTTGTTGGCGAATGCCCGCAGCATGCTGCGAGCCCCCTCATCCTGCCTCCCAGGTATTGGAGTCATCCCACCATGCCGCGATGCACCTATCTCAGCGGTTCTTTTGCGCGTAACGCAACTCAAGGCTCAGCGTTGGTAATGCTCGCTTGCCTCTTTAGCACTTTTGCCTTGCCGGCAAATGCCTGGCAAGACGGCACTCCCGAACTGGACCCTCGCGACTTCCATAATACAAAAGGCGAAGTCATTGCCAGCGGCTTGCTCGTCTCGTCTGATGGAAACAAGGTCGCGGTGACTTCGGTTAATGGGCAAATTGATATTCGTCTTTCGGAACTTGCCGCAGAGGACAAAGAGTGGATTCGGGAGGAGCTCAAGCGGAGAAAGCTTGAGAAAGAAGCACTCGATGTCAAAAGCGAACTCCACCTCGCCGATGGCAGCCGGAAGTCGCACATCGTTTTCAAAGCCCTGCGAAAGCTCCGTCCCTATGGGGCCAGCGCCCACCATTCGGGCGTGCTGCTCGTCGATATGCTCAAACGCGATTACCTCGACTCCAAAACCCGCCAGGAAGTCTTGCTCACTTACATCGCGACCACGCCGCTGTCTTCGGCCAAATCCGAAGAGGTCCTGAACTACGTTGCCCAGGAATGGACGATGTGCGAGCCACTGGTTTCAGCCGACCCGGCTGGTTTCCTGTCAACCTACTCAAGATTTGGAGATTCGGCCGAGGACTACCTGGTAGGGGTTGCCTTCACTGGTGAGCTCAAACCAAAGCCGGGCCAACGCCCCCCGGCCAAACCAAAGAGCAGCGACTTGGCGGACGCGACCTCGCTCGCCAATCAAGCTGCGGCGGCTCGAGCTCTGGGGGAACTGAAAAGCTAACGGGCTTTGGAGTTCATCCTTGAAGTAGCCGCTGTCATCGAGCGGCAGGACGCGTCGGACAAGAAGACCGAGGCGGAAAAACTTTGCCTCGAAGCAATCGCAACCAACGGCATCTCTAACGACGCCGTCAACCAGCTGCTGGACCGCTGGAAAGAGCGACTCCCCGATCAAGTCGAGCGGGCTCGGACCAAGCTCAATAAATCGTCCGGGAAATAACTGTGGCCGCTGAAACAGTCTCCCAATTTCTTCGTCTTCCTTCTCCGCTCTTCTCAAGAACTTCGCCGTGACAACGCCTCCATCCTCTTCCGACTCAACCTTGGTTCGCTGGCACGAGCATTCGGTACAGCGCTCGCGCGGATGCGTCGTCTGGTTTACCGGACTGAGCGGCAGCGGCAAAAGCACAATCGCGAACGCTGTCGACCTCCTGCTCAACCAGCGAGGAGTGCCCAGCTTTTTGCTCGATGGAGACAACGTCCGTCACGGACTGAACGCTGGCCCTGACCGCTTGGTTGGTGAATATGGCGAGGAGTTCGCTCGGCGGTTTGGCTTGACCTTTGCTCCGCAAGATCGCCAGGAAAATATCCGCCGCATCGGCTGTGTCTCTGAACTATTCTGCTGTGCTGGATTGATTACCCTGACCGCCTTTGTCAGCCCTTATCGCCGCGACCGCGACCTCGTCCGCAAGATTGTCTCCGGCGACTCGCGGGCTGATGATTTTTTTGAAATCTTTGTCGACACGCCGCTGGAGATTTGTGAACAGCGTGATCCCAAAGGCCTTTATCGCTTGGCTCGTTCGGGACAACTGAAAGGGATGACCGGGATCGACGACCCGTACGAGCCGCCGCTGAAACCGGACCTTGTTCTATCCGGGGGAGAAAAGTCGGTCGAGAACCTCGCCGCGACGGTGATTCAATTGCTCGAGTCGCTCGGAAAGTTGCAAGCCAGCAAGCTCAAGAAGTAGCCGCTCAGCGCGAGCCGGGCAGACCGTTTCCGCCGGCCATTTGAGCTCCTCGATTCTCAAAAATCGAATACTCGCCCCAAATCGGAAAATGGTCCGACACCTGCAGCGCTTGGTCGAGGCTGATTTGATAGAGCTGCTGGAAATTAAAGACGCCCGAACGACCGGTGTATTCGACCGTCGCGCGACTGTCGAAAACCTGGTTGTCGTAGTTTTTCGTTTGTCGCGTGTTGGTCATCCACTGCTCGGGAACCGCAGTGGCCTGAGCCGCAAACCAGCGCACCTTGTTGATTTGTGAAGTGCTGGCGTTGAAGTCGCCCAGAACAATAATGTCATCCTCCATCGGCAGCAGTTGCCGCGTCGTGGCGACCACGCTTTCGATCGCTTGCAAATCGCGAGCGGCTTCCTCCGGCGTGGTGTGCACGTTCAGCAGGGTGAAGGTAAAGCCTTGCCCCTCTGGCAATTCGATGCACTGAAATCGCGTGGCCAGTGGTGGACGCATCATGACGCCTTGTGCGTCGCGCACCGTTGTCGGCTGGTGCGTCACACGCAGCTTGGCTGCGTCGTAGACGTAGGTGTACTGTTCTTTAGAACTTGATGTCCCAAGCCGCTCCCCGACGACGTAGCGGTAAGTACCACCCGCCTGATTGATCATCTGAAGAAACTGGTCCATCACGCCTTGATCGGTCGCTCTCAATTCTTGAATAGCGACGAGGTCGAAGCGCCGGACGACCTCGACTAAGACTTTGGCGACGTCGGGTTTAGAGAGTTTCGATGTTCCGAAGACCTGAATATTGAATGAGCCAATCAACAGTGCGCGATTGTCGAAAGGCACAAGACCGTATGCGTTCACGGGCTGAGCCGGAAAGCCTGCCTGCTGAAATTGCGGCTGCTGCTGAGCTTGCTGCGGAAAATACTGAGGCTGAGACGCCGGAACTTGCCCCGCGCCCGTGTTAGCCACTTGTCCGCCACTGGAAATTGGCTTGCCCCAACTCCCCTGAATCTGCTGATAAGCTTGGTATGCTTGTTCGGCTGCGGTTTGCCATTGATTCGTCTGGCCATTCCCAGTGCCCGACGAGAAACCAGGCAAGCCCGAGTTCTGCAAATTGAGTTGCTGCAGCTCATTGCTCGCTTGCTGAATTGCCTGCTGGGCTTTGGGGGGAAAGAGGCCGAGTGGATCGCAGCCCAACTGGACCAGCATGCTGAACATGCTGGTGATGGCGATGATCGGAGTTCGATTCTTCAGAAGCGTGTTGACCCACTGCAGTTGTGAGTACAACCGCTTTCGTGCTTTGGTCGACTTGCGCTTGGCCATCGAACGGAGCTTCCCTGCAGGTAACTGGCGAAACTTCCTGTGTCGCCGAAATCCGGGAAAGCTATAGAAAAAGCGCAAGATCCTGCCAAGTCAGATCCGTCGTCATTCGAAAGATTGCGGCCCGAAAAAAGAAAATTCGAGCACTGCTTCGGACGGCGGACCGGTGGCCGCTAGCAGAAGCGGCGTCTAACTTGTTGCGGCGCAAAAGTTACCGCGTTCCCAAGGTAGCTTGCCCAGACTGCCTGCTTAGGCGGCGCGTCGAGTCTGGCTTGCACTTTGGGCCAGAATCTGTTCGCGCCGAGCTGCATGCTGAGCGAGTTGCTGCGCGGCATGGAGATCGGCGCTGCGGAAACGACTTGCCTTAAAACGCCCGCGGAAATGCCGCAACCGCCAGCTTTGGGAGAGCAAGCTCGCCAAGTCTTCCTGCAAACTTGCCCCGACTCCCGAAACGAGCGGTCGGCCGAAGCGAACCGCAGCCCGGGACGCGCTCAGGCCATGCGCCCGCTTCGCAAATACTTCGGTCGCTGCCGGACCATCGATCATCGCGTCCCATTCGGCGGCGACGCGATATTCATACCCCAGCCGCCGCAGTGCGAGCCCTAGGTAAGCATCGAGATATTCGTCTTCCCAAACCAGATCGAGCGCATCGAGCCAACCGAGGGCCGACTGGCGATAAGCGGCGACCCAAGAACTCGGTCCCAGCAATTGCTCTTTGTTCTCAGTCGTTAACTGTCGGGTTCCGGTTCGCGTCGTTGCGACTCCAAATACGGATTGCTTGGTTCCCGGACCTTCCACATTCAGGCGAGGACCAACGGATCCAACGCGGGGATTCTCAAATTCCCGCAAGCAGTCAACTTCCCAACCATCATCCAACTGCACGCCGGGGCGAATCCAAACAATAAACTCACCGCCCGAGGCTTCGTGCCCGGCATTCCAGTAGGCGACCAATCGCTGCTTGTTGGCGACAGCGTAGGCAACTTCTCCCTCAAGACCGTATTCGTCCTGATAACTGCCGTCGTGAACAACGACTACCTCAGCCGATCGCGGGCGGGTTCGCAGCAAACTCGCCAGCGTATCTTCAAACGCGGGGGTTGGCTGGATGTAGGGGAGAATGAGTGAGAACCGGGGCATTGTCGGGCGAGGCACGAGGGGGGTTGAACTAGGTCACGCCACGCCAGGGAATTCGGCGGGTACCTATCTTCTTTTTCGGCCATGCTGCTGGCCGGCAAGCACAAAATCAGGTTTGAAAATTACCGTCAAAGGTCTGTCGGGAATTTTTTTCTCAAAATCAACAGCTATCGGTCTAATTCGCCTCAAGTTCTTGAATGCACCGCTCAGGCGGCCGCTCCCTGTTCGAGTGGCTTGATCGCGGACGCTTCCCGAGTGCGGATTCCGATGTCGCTTAAAGATTGCTCAAGCGAATCATTTGGGCGAAAGCCTGCTCGGCCCACTGGTCCATATCATCCCCCCCTCGGTTAAACACACAGAGATAAATTCGCCCCAGCTTGGGCGCAATGCAGGCCTTTGAATACCAAGTAAGATTCGAGCCTGCGTGCAAAAGAATTTCGCCTTTGGCCCAATCGCGCTTCATCACACCCCAGCCGTAAGCGTATTCACCGTTGAGATCCGGCTTGATCAATTTCTTCAAGGTTCCCGCTTTCAAAAAGTCGTTCGGGCCGCCTCCGGCGTAGAGTTCGCAAAAGCGAAACCAATCCGCCATTGAGACGTGCAGAGTGCCTGCCGGTCCCAGCGCCGCTGCGTTGTCTTGTTGTGAAGACTTCAGCTTGCCTTGTTCAAGCGTATGCCCCCAAGGCTGCTCAAGGCTGCCATGCAGAGAGGGCGGGCCGAAACCGGCTGATTCCATTGCCAGCGGCCGAAAGACGTCGCGCTGCATCAGCTCTTCCCAACTTTCGCCCGTGCGGCACTCGGCAATCAATCCCGCTGTCATGTAACCAAGATTGGAATAGGCCTCAACTTTGCCCGGCGGCTCCAGCGGCAGACTCTTCAGCGAGTCGACCAAGATCTCGCTGCGATATTCACTCACGTTTCGCCCACGGGTCAGCCACCAGTCGCGGGCGTTGGGAGGAAATCCCGCGCGGTGCTGCAGCAGTTGCTCCAGAGTGACCGAGCGATGCGACTCCGGCAGTCGCACGCTCAACTCGGGAGCTTGACTGGCGAGCGAATCGTCCCAGCGCAGCGCTCCCTGCTCGACTAGTCGCGCGATCAAGACGGCCGTGATCGCTTTGGTACAAGAACCGAGGTGAACGTGGTCGTTGATCGTCACAGGAATGTCTGCATCCGACTTGCGTTTTCCCGCGGCCGCAATCAGTGGCGGCTTGCCGACTTCACCATAAGCCAGAAAGACGGCGGGCGAGTTGGACTTGGCTAGAAGTTCCTCCGACAACTTCTGCAGCGCGTCCGATGTTTGAGCCGAGACGACCTCCAATCGACCAACGAGAAGCAGCAGGGCGGTGGTCACTGTCGCTCGGACCAATCGGCTTTTAGTCATTTGCAATTCCCTCAGTGAAGCCTTGATTTGAAACCGTACGAACGAGAAACTGCGAGCGAAGAGCTTGTGACTAGCCGCCCCCCCCATTCGCTGGTCTCGCCGATCCCTCCCGAGCCGCAGGGGTTTGTGCTAGAGTTCGAGTTCGGTGCGGCCCTGTATCAGACTACTTTGTCACGCTGCACGCCTCTACCACTTCACCGAAACTGATTGGGAAACAGTTGGCCATGTCTCGCTCCAAACTCGTCGTCGGCAACTGGAAAATGAATCTCAACCTCGCCGGAGCTCGCCAACTGGCGCAAGCTATCGCAGGCGGACTTCCGTCCTTGCTCTCGGCTCGGAATGGAAAGGTGGAAGCTGCCGCCTGTCCGGCCTTTGTCCATTTGCCTGCGGTCGCCGAGGTGCTGCGTGGCAGCCCGGTAAGCTGGGGAGCGCAAAATGTTTATCACCAGCCTGATGGAGCCTTTACGGGTGAAATCAGCACTGCGATGCTGACCGACCTCGGTTGCCGCTATGTGATCCTCGGCCACAGCGAGCGGCGACTGGTCTTGGGTGAGCCCGACAGCGAGATCAACCGCAAATTGCTGGCCTCACTCGCTGCCGGCTTGATCCCCATCGTTTGTATCGGCGAGACGCTTGAGCAGCGAGAAAGTGGGCAAACTTGGGCGGTGATTGAGTCCCAGTTGGTGGGGTCCTTGGCCGGGCTAACGGCCGAACTAGCTGGCCGACTGGTTCTCGCTTATGAGCCCGTTTGGGCAATTGGAACGGGGAAAAATGCGACTCCCGGGCAGGCCCAAGAGGTGCATGCTGACCTTCGCAAATGGCTCACTTCGCGTTACAATCATTCGCTTGCCGATTCGGTCCGGATCCTTTACGGCGGAAGCGTCAAACCGGAAAACGCTGGCGAGTTGCTCGCTCAAGTAGACATCGATGGAGCTTTGGTTGGCGGGGCATCCCTGAAAGCCGAAAGCTTCTCAGCGATCGTCGCCGCGTGCTAAACCGCCCGTCCTAAACGGCACCGTCAAGCAGCTTGCTGCCCGGGGCCTCAAGGCTTGAGAACGCGAACCGTTGATGCGCCCATCGAGAGCTGGCGATAAATCGCCCAGCCCTGTCGGTGCCTGCCAGACTTCGTTTTAAGAAGTCGAGTGCAGCGTCGAAGTTGGCCGCTCGGCACCGAACGCTCATTTCTGCCCGCTCAACACTGGCAGTCCAATCCTAGCCGCGATCTTACCAAAACGTCCTTTACGACTAATCTGTAATCGAGTGAATTCATGACCTCATTTTTCCAAGGATTCATGGCTTTCCTGCTGATCGTGACTTCGTGCTTCATGATCCTGCTGATTTTGGTTCAGCGGGGACGCGGCGGCGGAATCACTGGTGCCCTCGGTGGAGCTGGCGGTCAAAGTGCCTTCGGTTCCAAAGCAGGCGATGTCTTCACTCGGATCACCATCGGTACAGCCGTTGTCTGGATCACGCTGGCGATGATGACCATCTCGATTTTCAATCGTCCAGAAGCTGCGGTGATCGACCTTCCCGGCAGTGGCATGCGAGGGACCGCTGAGCAAACTCAACCAGCCGACCCCAATGCGGCTCAGCCGGGCGTCAGCGACACCGAAGGCGGCCAACTCCCGGGCGAGACTCCCGCGAGTGGTGCGGCTCAACCGAGCGACCCCAGCCTGAACCCTCCCGCAGCAGCACCTGCCAATCCCCCAGCAGCAACTGAGGGCGGCCAACCAGCTCCTGCCGAGGGAGCCGAAAAGAAAGACGCTGGCGGGTCCGGCGGTTAATTCACCGAACGCCACCTTAGGTCGTTCGGTTATTTGATCACGATTTTTTTGACCATTGAGCCGAACCACTTTGGTAATTGGCTGGTCAGGAACAAGCCCTAAAACGGCGACTTTTCCACGATCTTTTCGCCTTTTCCCCTCGACCCTCTGCGGGAGTGCACCTTTGTTGCTCAGCATGACCGGACATGGCCACGGCGCGGCAAGAAACGAACAAGCCGCCGTCACGGTCGAGATTCGCTCGGTGAACAACCGCTTTCTGAAGACCACCGTCTATGGCGAAGTCAGCGCCGAAATCCAATCGATGGTCGAGGAAACACTACGCAATATCATCAAGCGGGGTACGGTCTCCGTGCGGCTCCGCGTGGAGCGATTCGATCCCGAACAATACAAGCTCAACGAAACGGCGATCGCCGCTTATCAAGATCAACTCCGGCGACTGACCCACCAGACGGATGTGCCGCTAGCGGCGATCTTGGCTCTTCCCGGCGTCGTACTCGAGCCTCAAACTTCAGAGACTGACGACCAAACTACAGAATTGGTTCAGCAAGCGCTGGGAGCGGCCCTCGACGAACTGCAGCAGATGCGGGCCCGCGAAGGGGCCTCGATGCTCGAGAACCTTAACGCCAACCTCAGTTCGTTCCGCGTGTTACTGGATGAAGTCGAAAAACTTGCTCCTCGCGTAGTTGAAAACTTCTCGCAGCGCGTTCGCGAACGGATTCAAAATCTGCTCGCCAAATTCGAAATCGCTACCCAGCCAGCCGATGTGATTCGGGAAATCGGACTGTTTGCCGAGCGAGCTGATATCGCTGAAGAAACCGTTCGCCTGAGAAGTCATTTGCAACAATTCGACAAGACGACTGCGTCCAGCGAGAGCAACGGTCGCCGCCTCGATTTCCTGATTCAGGAATTTCTTCGGGAAACCAACACGATCGGATCCAAGGCTCAAGATGCCGAAATCGCTAATTGCGTGGTCGAAATGAAGACCATCATCGAGCGAATCCGCGAGATGGTACAAAACGTCGAGTAAGCCTGCCGCTGTCGACCAAACGGCCGGAGTCAATTTCGGTCGGCCCTTTTTTCCGCAGTAAACAGAGTTCACTTTTCTGATTCAAACCGGCTTTTTCCAACCCCAGCCCTCCAGCCCATGACTGTTGCCCCAGGCAAACTGGTAATCATCTCTGGTCCCTCTGGGGCCGGGAAATCCACGGTCGTGCGGGACCTGCTGCAGTCCTGCCCGCTGCCGCTGCGACTGAGCGTTTCAGCGACCACCCGGGCCGCCCGAGAGGGGGAAGTCGATGGCCAGCAATACTGGTTCGTCAGTCAGGAAGAATTCCGTCGCCGCCGGGAAAACGGGGAATTCCTTGAATGTTTCGAGGTTTTTGGGCGTGGCGACTGGTACGGAACGCCTTCCCAGCCTGTAGCCTCTGGCCTGAAAGCCGGTCAATGGATTATCTTGGAGATTGACATCCAGGGAGCACGCTCGGTGTTGGAGTCCATGCCCGACGCCATCACCATCTTTGTCCAGCCCCGGAACATCGAGGAGCTGGAACGTCGCCTCCGGGGACGCAAGTCCGAACCCGAGGCCGCTATTCAACGCCGCCTCGAAGTTGCCCGCGAGGAAATAGGTCAGGCTGACTGGTATCAACATATTGTGATCAACGATGAGGTCTCCGAGACCTCACGCGAAATTTGTCGTCTGTTGCACACTTACAAGTGAGTGGTCTGAATGTACGAAGAACTGAAAGAAGAAGCGATTGTCCGCAAAGTTGGTGGACGCTTCAAACTCTCCACCCTCATCCAGAAACGGTTGGTGCAGCTCAACCGTGGCGCCCGGCCGCTGATCGATACCAATTTGACCGACAAGATGGCAATCGTGCTTCAGGAAATCGAGCAGGACAAAATCTTCCTCGATACCACCAATCAGGTCCGAGCAACCTCGTCACCTGAATTCATTGATTCAATCGTTCTGGAAACGGACGACATGTAGTCAACGAACCGAGTCGATTTATCTGGCTTGTGGCAGCAGCCGCAACGCATTGCCTTCGACTCGCTTTATCCTGCCCCTTCGCAAAGGCAGTCGGATTGGTTCTGACTGTCTTTTGTTTTGCGCTGAGAGCTGTTCGCCTGTTGAGTCCAGACAAGAATTAAAGACGCGCAGATCGAAAAAGGCAGCGATGCTGCTTCCCGGCGCTCGGTCGTCAGGCGGCCCGCTTTGTAACCTGCCTCGAGTCCGGCGTTTCAGTGCCGCACAAGCGACCGCGTCTCCGCAGTACCTCGCGATAAACGGCAACCACCTCCTCGGTCAACCGCTCCGAGGTGAACCGCTGGCTGGCCTGTTCCCGACCGGTCGCCGCCAGGCGCGCAGCCAACTCGCGGTCTTGATAGAGTCGTTCAACCGATTCAATAATCCCTGCAGAACTTCGGGCTGGAATGAGCAAACCGCTTTGCTCGTGCTGCACGATTTCCGGCAGACCTCCGACGTTCGTCGCAATCACCGGTTTGCCGGACAGTTGGGCTTCGAGAGCCACCAGGCCAAAAGGCTCCTCAGTGCTGGTGACTAGAACCTGATCCATTGCGGCCATGTACTCATGCACGTTGCTGCGTCTGCCCAGCCACCGCATTTTGCGATGCAGCCCGGCCGTCGCCTGCATACGACGCATCTTCTGTACGTAGCGTTCACTGCGGTGGTAACGTCCAACCAGCAGCACGCGCAGTTCAGGTATCCTCCGAATCAATTCGGGCAGCGCCTGAGCCAGATACAATTGACCTTTGCGGGGGATAACCTCGCCGACAACGCCTAACAGGTATTCGTTTCCATTGTATCTCAGTTCACGACGAATCTTCTGTCGCTCCCGCTCAGCAACCTGCGAGAACCGTCGCTCATCGACAAAGCAATAAACCGTGCGGGTTCGGTTGGCGGGGACCAAATTGTAGCGCTGATGATACCGCTCAGTAGCCTGTGAGTTGGCGATCACGAAATCGTTGAAACGCCAGTGCAACTGAATGTAGCGATTGTGCGCCGTGGCGATCACCGGGACGTTCGTCAACCATCTAAGCAGGATGCCAAACGTATGTGCCCGACTCATATGAGTATGGATCACATCCACCTGCTCTTGTTTGACGAGCGTCTGAATTTCCTTCAAATCACCGAAAGGAAAGCGGCGGAGGTCGGACTCGATAATCCTGACCGGGAGTCCTTGGCGAGTGACCCAAGACCGAGGTCGACAGACGAGAATCGGTTCATGCCCCGCCTCCAAGAGGCGCCGGGTCAGCAACTGGCAGTAGACCAGCGCTCCGTTGATCTCTCGTCCTGAAACAACCTGCAACACTTTCACCGACTCGAGTCTCCAACTCTGATTTCAACCAGCGCGCACGGCAGTTCGCAGCCCTGGCGCAAGTCGTGCTAGCAATCATCCCTGATTCGTGTTCTATCCAAGCAAAAACCAAGCCGAAGGGTCAAGGTCAGTTCCATTCGGGAGGCATGGGAGGGATCGAGTTGCGGCGATTTGGCAGGATGATATCGGTCCCTACCCGTTCACAGACTTGGCGCCAAAGCAACTCTGGGTCGCCGAAGACCAACTCTTCCGACCCGGGCAGGGAGAGCCATCCGCCTGCTTTCAGTTCGTCCTGAAGCTGTTGGCTTCCCCAGCCGGAGTAGCCTGTGAAAATCCGGAGCACGGCGTTTTTGCGCTCCAGCAGGGCTTGGATATTTTGCCGCTGCATTGAAAAGAAGACACCGGGAAGCACCTGCATCTCGGCCAGTGCCAAGCTGTCATGCAAAGCCATCAGCGGCCCTTCTACTGGACCGCCCCAAAACAAGGCTTGTTCAAACTCACCTTCCAGTTGCATCGCCTCTTTGGCTACCTCGGCCAGCGAGATCGGAAGTTGTCGGTTCAGGATCAGACCAGCGGCCCCCTCGGGGTCGTGCTGGAAAATGAGCACCACGCTCCGAAAGAAATTCGGATCTTGCAGGTTGGGAACGGCGGCCAGCAGATGGCCCGCCAGCATGGGGTTGGACATGATTCTCAATTCCCTCGAAGCCGAAACTCGCTGAAAACCATTTTAGGTCCCGTCCGAGAGGCATGACAGTCGGCCCACCATGGAACAATCATGCCGATTGCGCAGATTGTAGGAATCAACGAACCGAACTCTCTTGGGTAATTCCTGTCGTTTGGCCTGATTTGGCAGCCAATGAGCTATCTTTTCGCAGATTTAACCCCGGTCTGTTTTCTACGCCATGCTTCTCGGCCAATCCGAGCGAGGGCAACTCCGGGCACCGCATCTCAGCCTCTTGCAGTCCCAAATTGGATTGACCTATGAGCTTCACAACGAACAAGAACGTCAATAAATCGAGCGACTTCGACGTTCTCAAGCAACGCATCCATCAAAAACTGATTGGCAAACTCGATTTGTCTCGCGTCGGCGATCTTTCTGGCGATGCGCTTCGCCGGGAAATTCGAGTTGTGATCGAGCACCTCTGCGACACCGAAAACCATATGTTGAGCCGCTTGGAGCGGGATCGGCTGGTCGAAGAGGTTCTCGACGAGACGTTTGGGCTGGGACCGCTGGAGATCCTTTTGAAGGACTCCTCGATCAGCGATATTCTGATCAATGGACCAAAAAATATTTACTGCGAACGCGGCGGGCGGATGGAAAAGTCCAACGTCGAATTCCGCGATAATGCTCACCTCTTACAAATCATCGACCGAATTGTCTCCCGCATCGGTCGACGCGTCGACGAAACCTGCCCGATGGTCGATGCGCGTCTGGAGGACGGCTCGCGTGTCAATGCGATCATTCCCCCGCTGGCTCTGGACGGAGCGGCAATGTCGATTCGCCGTTTCGGCTCCAATCCACTGAAACTCGAAGACCTTCTGAATTACAAAGCCTTTACGCCGGAAATGGTGATGTTGCTCGAAGGAGCAATGAAGGCGCGTTTGAACATCATCATCTCGGGTGGTACCGGTTCGGGTAAGACGACGCTGCTTAACACGCTTTCCAGCTTCATTCCCAACACGGACCGGATCATCACGATTGAAGACGCGGCCGAACTCCAATTGCAACAGGACCACGTCGTCCGCCTGGAAACGCGACCTCCCAATATCGAAGGCAAAGGCCAAGTCACGGCGACTGACCTTGTTAAAAACTGCCTTCGTATGCGTCCTGAACGAATCATCATCGGCGAATGCCGCGGACCAGAAACACTGGACATGCTCCAAGCGATGAACACGGGTCACGAAGGCTCGCTGACCACGACTCACGCCAACACTCCGCGCGACTGTATTGCCCGTATGGAGACCATGATCATGATGTCCGGCTTTGATTTGCCGATTAAAGCGATGCGAACTCAAATCGCCAGCGCTGTGAATCTGGTTGTGCAGGCGAATCGCTTGCAGGGGGGGGCCCGTAAAATCACACACATTACCGAAATCGTCGGCATGGAAAATGACACCATCGTGATGCAGGATATTTTCAAGTTCATCCAGGATGGCGTCGACGAAAACGGCCGAAGCGTCGGCAAGTTTATTTGCTGCGGCGTTCGCCCCAAATGCATCGACCGTCTCGAGCAAAAAGGTATCAAACTCCCAGCCAGTATTTTCCGCGAACGCGTGATGATGCAGTGCTAGTTCCGCGAGATTAAGTCCCGACCATTTTCGGAATGACCAGCATTCCGGAGGAATCCGACATGTTCCCGATCCTAATTCTTCTCTGCGTGGCGCTCTCTGTCAGCGGCGGCATTTATGCTGTGGCGACTCTGTTCTCGTCGGAGAAGACCGCTGTCGAGAACCGGCTCTCGGCTTTGACGCGACACATCAGCCCCTTGCTGGACAAAAACGCCCAAAACCAATCGGTTACCAAGGCGCTGAACGAAGTTCAAAACCCGCTGGAAAAGTTTGTTTCGCGGTTCCTGAATGTTCGTAAGATCCTCGATCAGGCTGGCATGGAGATGCCCGCCGCCAAACTTCTCTCCTACTGCGGCTTTTGCAGCGGCAGCGCAGCCATAGTCTATCTGCTGGTCTCGCCACTAAAGACCATTGCTCCCGTAATTGCGATTGTCTTTTTCCTGCTCCCGATCGGCGTAGTCGCCTTCAAGCGAAGGCTGCGGATGAAGAAATTCGCCTCGCAACTGCCCGATGCGCTGGACCTAATCGGACAGGCACTTCGCGCTGGCCAAAGTCTCGCCGCCGGTTTTCAGCTGTGCGCGCAGCAAACTGCCGCCCCGCTTGGCCCTGAATTCGGCCGCTGTTTCGAGGAACAAAACCTCGGCGTGCCACTCGAGAAAGCAATCATGAACATGACCGAACGCATCCCCAATCTCGACTTGCGATTCTTTGCAACCAGCGTCGTGCTGCAACGTCAAACGGGTGGTGACCTCGCCGAAATTCTCGACAAGATCGCCCGCTTGATTCGGGAACGCTTTCAGATTTTCGGTCAGATTCAAGCCCTCACTGGCGAGGGGCGGCTCTCCGGTGCCGTGCTCCTCGGGCTGCCCCCGGTACTCTTCGTCGCGATGCTGTTCTTGAACAACGAATACATCATGAAGCTTGTGACCGAACCACTCGGAAGAAAAATGTTGGCCGGTGCCGCGGTAATGCAAGTCCTCGGCGCGATCGTGATCAAGAAAATCATCACCATCAAGGTCTAGAGCGGAGTTATCGCATGTTGGAAAAAATCGATTTCATCGCGCTCCTCCCCTACGCCCTGTTCGCAGCTTGCTCAGGGGTATGCTGGATTCTCGGTGACCTTTTTGTGACTAAGAAAAACCGAGCCGAAACCAGGCTTGCAAAAATCCGCAGCCAGATTCTCGGGGCTCCCCAACCGGTAGTGAAAGAGACAACCGTCGAGGGATTGACCAAGATGCTCGAAAGAGCCGCACCTCAAGTCGGCACGAGCCTCCAGCCCAAGAACGAAAAGGAACTCAGTAAGCTGGCCCACAAACTCTCCACGGCCGGCTTCCGCAGTGACAATGCCACACTCCTCTTCTCAACCATTAAGGCACTTTGCTTGATGGTCGCCCTCGTTCTCGGCGGTGGAATCGGCATTCTGCGGTCTGGATATACCTCCAGCGGCATGATCACCGCCCTCGGTATCGCCATCGTCGGTCTGATGATTCCTGAGCTGATCGTCTCACTGATCGCGAAAAAGCGGAAGGAAAAGATCTTCCTCGGACTGCCCGATGCGCTCGACATGCTCGTCGTCTGCGTCGAAGCCGGTCTCGGTCTGGACCAAGCCATGCGAAAAGTCTGTGACGAACTCGAGGATAGCCACCCCGTCATCGCCCTCGAATTTCGCACTTGCAACCAGCGCCTGCAAATGGGCCAGTCCCGCGCTGAAGTCCTCGACGAACTCGGCGAACGCAATGGCGTGGATGACCTCAAAACGCTAGCATCGATCATGGTGCAGTGCGATCGCTTCGGCACCAGCGTCGGCACGGCTTTGCGAACCCAATCGGATATGATGCGGACCCGCCGTCGGCAAATCGCTGAAGAAAAAGCAGCCAAAACAGCTGTGAAACTTCTTTTTCCGCTCGTGCTTTTCATCTTCCCCGGTATTTTCGTTGTACTCGTTGGACCCGCCGCAATCCAAATGATCGACGAAATGCTTCCAGCTATGCAAAAGTAGTCGCTCAACTCGGAATTTCTTCCGAATCGCGCCACACCGCACCCCCGTTAGTACCTCTACCAATCCGATAATTGGTCTAGGCAAAGTAGCGCCGTGACAGAGTCGTTCGCAGTCGCTTTGGGAAGCTTTTCCGACGAGAGCCGCGATCAGACTGCATGAAAGCGTCGCCCAATCGAGACAACCGCAAACTTGATTGTCTCCCGCCGGTTCAGGATGTTACGCACTTTAGGAAGGGATTTGTCATGAAGCTATCAACAGGATTTCTGTTGGCCGCAGCCTTCGCCATCGCAGCATTGCCGGGCGTTAGCTCAGCACAATCGAGCGGCGCGCCCTGTAACGACTGCAATACCAACTCCCAATTTGGCTGGAGTAGTAGTAGCTCCCAAGCGGTCGCTCCCGCTCAAGCCGGCAGGCACTTCTCGCGGGCTTACGAACAGCACAACTTGATGTACCAGAGAAATCAAGCTTGGCCGAGACCTTTCACCTGCTGGGACCGAGCGGCCTACTTCAACACTTGGAACCAGATGTATACCGCTGGCTTGGCCGGTGAGTCCACTCTCAGCGATGCTCACTTCGACTCAGAAACCGGTAATTTGAACCAGATGGGCGAACAAAAGATCCAAATGATTTTTAGAAACCTGCCGGAATCTCAACGCGGCCTCCTGATCGCTGAAACCCGCGACCCTAACCAAAATAACCAACGACTGGAGGTCGCTCGAAACGCGGTCCGTGAATGGTACGGCGAAGCCTATGCCTCCCAAGTTGCCCTGACCGGACGCGTGCCAGAACCCGCCAGCGGTGCCAAGGTCTATGCCGTGAATACTCGTTATTTGTCAAACTTGCCATCGCCGACAATCGATAACTCGGCAGGCGGTGGTGGCTCTACGGGCGGGGACACCGGCGCCGCCGGCGGTTCGTCGGGTGGAGGTGGTTCCAGTAACGGGAATTAAGCTGCCGCGGCACGCAGGCCAAGTTATCAAACGGGTTGGCTACTTGGTCGACGGAAGGGATTTAGATTCAAGCTGTTCGGCTGAGCTCTGTTCGGACTGCCCCGGCTCTACCGACCCGGGCAGTGGTTTGCCGGTGACAACCGCATCGAGCTTGATAAGCGCTTGCTGGTACTGACTCTTCATTCCATTGACGAACGCCATCCGCAGCCAGCCATAGAAAGGTCCCGAGGGCAATTGCCCCTCACTAGACCATTTCAAGCGCGTTCCCGATCCGGCCGCTTGCAGTTCAAAGCGGCTCGTCATCCGCGGAAAATCCCCGAACTCGACCACGTACTCAAGGCTTCGATCGGGCTCGCTCCCCGTAATCCATAGCTTGCCCGAACCGCGAGGCTCCTTCCAGGTCTGAACCGCGCCGACTCCCTCGACTTGCGGCCCATACTCAACCGCAAACATGGAGTCCTTGTTGGTGGCCCACTGCGACCACTCGGGCCAGCGATCGAGCCGATTGAGATAAGCAAAGACCTTTTCGGGCGGCGCGTCGATCACGACTTCCGCAGATGTCTGGTAAGCGTGCGGCAAGAGCATGCCGATCAGGAGAAACAGCAGCACAAGCACCGCTGCCGCACCAAAGACCCTTAAACCGATGTTGATGATCGGGGGCAAGTTTCAGCTCCTGTTTCACGGTCAAAGCCCACAAGTGCGCTTCTCAATGTTGATGTCCCGGGAGGTACTCAATCGCGACCGCAATCGCCACTCCCAGCAGCAGCATCAGCGACAAGCGAAAACGGTCGTGTGAGTGGAAGTGTAATTCAGGCAGCAAATCGCCCAGCGATATGCAAAGAAACACGCCGGCTGAAACGGCCAGCGCCAGCCCGAGAATCCACTCCCGCCAACCGACAATCTGGTCGATCGAGAGCGCGAACAGCATTGCGCCGAGCGGACACATCGCGGCAAAGATCAAGTTTACAAAAAACTGCCGCGACATCGGCCAACCGCGAGCAGCCATCAAAGAGGTGATCGAAAGAGCATCCAGCGGCTTGTGCATCACAATTGCCAAAAACGTCCCCAGCCCGGCCAGCCAGTTCGTGGCCGAAGCCTCTGACTGGCAAGCCGCGGCCAGCGCGATCCCGTCGAGAATCGTGTGTACCGCCAAGCCAAAGCAAAGCCCCATCCAGCTGAAATCCAACTGACCAGAATGAGCCGAGCAATTCACATGATGGTGGCCACCATCACAAAGTTGCGGACGCGGCAGAGCGTGCTCGACGGCGCCCAGTTGAACCAACTCTCCGCCGCTCGGCAGCCCTTTGCCGATCGGCTGGGGATGAGCATGGCCATGGTCAGGTGAATGGTCCTGACACGCCTCGTGGCTACGCCCCTCGTCCTCCAAGCCCAAGTCGTGCTGGTGGAAGTGAAACATCCGAATCAGGAAGAACATCAGCAGTAACCCCGCCAAACAGCCGCTCATCGCGACTCTCTTCTCAACCAGCGAGATAGAGTGGGGCAATAAATGGAGTAGGGCAACTCCCAGCATCACTCCTGAAACCAAACTCAAAGTCATCTGAATTCGGCGATGGGTGAAGCGAACCAAGCCCGGTAGCGCTCCGCCAAAAGCAGATGCTAACGCGACCAGGATGGAGTAGATAATCAGCGTCGTATACATGCTTCTGCTTTACCAGCTCATTCTCTTTCATGTGGCCATCAACTGACGACCGCGAGATAAATTCGTAAATGTCGTTGTCCTCTCGGCAGCATCGACCGCTCTAAGGGCTACCGACTTGAACTGCCAAAGCTCGCTAATTGCGGACTCGAAACAAGCGAGAGCGGGCCGGTAGCGCCGCCAATTCGACGCCACCTTGCTTGAGCCCTTCGCCTATCCGCCGCGCAATCTCCAGCGCGTTGGGCGTATCGCCGTGGACGCAGATCGTATCAACTGCCACGCCAAACTGCGAGCCGTCAGCGAGTTCCACGGCATTCGTCCGAACCATCCGCAGAGCAGTCTGTGCAGCCTTTTCGGGGTCAGAAATCAGAGCACCCTCTGTACCCCTCGGCAAAAGACTGCCGTCCGCAGCATAGCGGCGGTCGGCAAAAACTTCGCTCGCCGTGACTAGCCCCAACCGCTGACCTGTCTCGTTCAAGACGCTACCTGCCTGCCCAACCAGGACGCATTCCGGGTCGTGCGCCAACATCGCGTCAACGATCGCCTCCGCGACAAGGCGATCGCGAAAGGCGCGGTTATACAGCGCGCCGTGTGGCTTCACGTGACTCAACCTGATCCCTTCTGCTTTCAGCAACCCCGCAACCGCCGCAATCTGATACAGCACCCAGTCGCGAACCTCATTGGCTGGCAGATCCATTTCTCGCCGGCCAAAACCTTCGCGGTCCGGATAACTGGGATGCGCTCCGACGGCCACCCCAAGCTGCTGCGCTGCGATCGCCAACTTGCGAATCCGACTCGGATCTCCCGCATGCAGTCCACATGCAAGATTGATCGATGTGACCAGCGGCAACATCGCCAACTCCTCGGCCAATCCTGCGGCGCCAGGCAACTCTCCCAAGTCACAATTCAAATCGACTTTCTGGCTCATTCCCCCAACCCTCTCTATTGCTCAGCCCGAACCCATCGCTGTAGCGTCTCACTGATCTGCTTCATCCCCTGTTCTTGCTTCCTGAAAGCCTCATGGGCTTCTTTCAGCTCAACTTCGACGAAACGCAAACGACTCCCCGGAGCCAGTTGCCCGGCAAGGGCCCAGTCAGCCGCGATGACATGGGCAAGTTGAGGATAGCCTCCAGTCGGCGCGCCATCAGCCATTAAAAGTAGACTCTGTTCGGCGCCTTGAGGCAGTTGCAAGGTGCCCCGCACCGTACCGCTGGAATTTAGCTCACCCAGCGATCGGCGAAAACGAAGTGCCGGACCAGACAAACGAAATCCCATTCGATCGGACTCCGGCGTTATCTGAAACTCCCCGAAAAAAGCTTTCTGGCTCGCGGAATCAAGCTCCGTGAAATGTCGACCTCGGATAAATCGCAAGGCAACCACGCCATCATCGATCAGAGGCAGGGGGCGAAAGAACCAGGGAACCGAACGGAAAGGCTTGTCACCCAGACGCCCCAGTCGCTCCTTGACCTTCAGATTTAACTGACTCTCCCGACCGCAAGGAAGTTCATCTCCGCTGCGAAGCGCACGCCCCTGCCAACCACCCCAGCCCGCGCGGAGCATCGTCGATTGGCTTCCGAGCAAACGCTCTACTCTTATTCCACCAGCGACCGCTAAGTAACCACGTCCCCCGCTGGAACCCGCCGGTCCAAAGCGGACTCGCGTTCCGCGGTTCAGCAGCACCGGCCGCTGCAAGGGAAAGTTAAACTTCTTTCCAGCCCACTCTACTTTGGCAGAAAAATCGGCGCCCGCGAAGGCGACCAGCGTCTCTTCAGTGAATTCGATCCCAACCCCCAGCACCGTCATCTCGATCGTCGCTTGATCGGAAAGGTTCCCGACAAGCAAGCTCGCCAGGCGGTGAGAAACCGGATCCATCACGCCGCCCCAAGGCACTCCCAACGAGCCAAAACTGGGGCGCCCCAAGTCCTGTAGCGTAGAGCAAAGTCCGGGCTGGTCAATCCGCAGTAAACTCACTCCGCAGCCCTCTCGATCTCGAGATACTCCTCCCCCGAGACCTGTCGAAACCGGACCCGATCACCGGGCTGCAGCAGCGAAGCTTTCGCTGCGTGCGGATTGAACAGCCTGACCGGCGTTCGGCCAATGATTTGCCAACCGCCCGGAGACATCACGGGATAAATTCCAGCTTGATTGCCGGCGATCGCAACCGACCCAGCAGGCACATTCAACCTCGGCCGGTCCTTCCGCGGAACCTGCAGTTCTATCGGCAAACCGGCAAGGTAAGGAAAGCCAGGCATGAAGCCGAGCATCCTTACGACGTACTCCGCGCCACTGTGTCGCCGAACAATTTCGCGGCTAGTCAGTCCGGTCAAAGCAGCAACCGCCTCCAAATCGAGCGCGTAGTTCTCGCTGTAACAAACCGGCAGTTCTACGATCCGACTTTCCATAGTCGTCGATTCGAGCTCAGAGAGCGTATTGCGAGCGCGACGATGGATCTCTTCCCAGCTGTTCCAGACCATTGGGTCGTAGTGGATCGTCAATGAAAGAAAACCCGGCACCGCTGCAATCACGCCCTCGACAGATGGCTGCTGAAACAGGCGAACGGCAGCAACGTTGGCATTGATCAGTGATTGGTCATCCAATCCCTGCCACAAGACTTCCACAGCCGTATCGCCAAGTGGTGCAAGCTCAAATTGAATTCGACCAGCCACGATCTGCTCTCCGGAATATTCAAACTGGCCTGTTGTCCAGTCCCCGAGAGACCATCATAACCCGCCCTGAAGTATTGGGCATTCGGTCAAAAAATAGAACGTTTACGGCAGAGTTGAGAAATTGAGGGAGAGACAGAGGCCGTTTGAGTGGGACTCATGGGAGGAGAACTTTCGAGAGGCGATCCGAACTTGCGCGGTCGGCGAGGTCGGGAGACCTGCGCCGAGCGCGCGATCATTCCGCATTCAGAGTCGTCTACCGGTCTGCGTAAACCCGCGTGCTCTCTTCCTTGCTCACGTTCATCTCGCGCTGGTCGGCTCGAAGTCTTGCGACGACCCGGTGCTCGCCTGGCGCAGCCGCGGCGGCTGTGATGAATGTCTCGAGAACCTCGCCCGGTCGAATCGCGGCGATCGGAGCAAAGACGACCTCCTGTCCACGGACTTCACCGGCCAGCCGATTGTCGACCGACACGGGTCGGATGCCTTGCTCGGCACTGAATGTCAGCTGGATGTTCGTGGCGACAACGGTCCCTTGATTCATCAAACGAACGCGGTAGCGGGTTTCACTGCCGACCTCAATCACATCGTCTACGTCATCGATCTCAAAGAACAGTTCAACCAAATCCTCAACGACAAGCGGTTGCCGGAAGGTGGTCTTCTGATCCAAGTCTGCGGTGGCGATGAACTCGATGTTTTGCTCACCCACTTCGACGGGAGTCGTCGTCAATTGGACGCTGACTGCTTGTGAGACATTCAGGCGATCGAGGCTCCAATACACGGCGTTTGAGCCGGGGTCGTATTGTCCTTGATTGTTTGCCGAAACAAACTTCACGCCCCGCGGTAACTTGGCTACCAAGTCGAGATTGGTGGCAATGGCCGTACCGGTGTTGCGAATTGAAAAGGAGTGTGTGGCGTTTCGCTTCAGGTACCTCCGGTTGGGACCTTCGCTGGCCAAGGTCAATTGAGGTGCGACAACCTCCATATCGATCTGATGTTCGGCATGCAGGCCACCCTGACCAGAGACGAGAATCGTATTGCGAAAACGTCCGATCTGAGCAGCGGAAAGATTCAGGTTGACCTTTTTGGATTGCCCCGGAGCCAACGTTCCAATTTCGTACTCGAGCTCGTTAAAGTCTTCAGCAAACTTCAGTTGTGGCGGAACGGTCTCCTGCAAGACAACATCCTTGGCTGGACCATTTCCGAGATTTCGCACTGTGATCGCCAGCGGAACGCGGTCGCCAATCGTCACCTTGCCGGGTCCGGAATGCTCCACGGCCAATTGTGGCTTGGTCACCATTACCCGCATCGAAGCCGGCGTTGCGAAAGTAACCTGGGCAACAGACCCAATCTCGCCGGTCTGTTTGGGCTGCAGCGTAAGCACGATCGAGCGATCCTCGCCCGGCTTGAGCGAACCGAGTTCCCAGACCAGCCCGCCGTTGGCTCCCCGGCTTGCCTCTGGCACAGCCTTTACAAACTGCGCCCCGCGCGGAACTTGGTCGGTTACGCGAACTTCGTTGGCAATTACCCGCCCGACATTTCGGACCACGATTTTGAAATCGGTTGGCTGGTCAACTTGAATCTCACGCGGTGCGACCTTCTCGATCGAAAGTGCTGGAACTTGCTCGCCTTCCAGTTCGGCTTTCCCCGGAAGCCCAGCGCCTGCTGGAACTGCGGCTGAACTGGGCAGGGTATCTCGAACTAAGTTTGCATTGTTTCCCAAGCCAACCGGGCTGGAGGGATAATTCGCCGGAGCCCCACCAGCTTGCATTGCACCGGGAGCCGCTTCAAGTGCAGGTGCTGGCGGCTGCGAATTCCCCAGCGGTGTTGTCACCGGAAGCTGCGCGCCGACTGCGCCACTATTGCCCAGAGCAGAAGCCGCTGCCGCACCAGTTTGAGGTAAAGGTGGCTCGCCACCGAACGAGCGGTTCAAGCCACTCGCTGGTCCTGCTCCAAGGGGGCCACTAGAAGCTGACGGTTGGTCGCCAAACCCGATCGTCGGCGGCGGTGCGCCTGCCGAACCAGGACTTGAAGTGAGCGGAGGAGGGCCGCTCAAAGGAGCTCCGTTTGCGCCTTGAGCCGAAGCGGCCGCGGGATTGCTTGAGGATCCGATTGGAGCTGCTTGTGCACCAAACCCACTCGGTGGTGTCGACGGTGACTGCGAATCGAAGGAGTTGGTAGGCGGAGCGGCAGAAGGATTTGCTGACGCCACAGGACCAGCTCCCGCGACATCGCGAAGTGAATTCACTACCGGTGGAGGACCGCTGCTGGTCGAGCCTGAGCCAAATGAATTTTCTTTCGGTGGCAGCATACTGGGTGCGACGGGGCTGCTTGAACTTGCCGAGCCACCAGCGAACTCCGAAGGGCTGGCTGGGGGCGGACCGGCACCAGCGGGGCTACCAAAATTCGGGGGAGCGAGTTCACTTGGCTTGCGACCAGCGTTTTCCATTCCGGCAGCAAACGGTGCAGCGCCACTGCGACTTGCCGAACCGAGATCGCTTCCAGTCGCAGGAGGCTTCGGCGCCGTGCTCCCAGTCGCTGGATTACTCGCAGGTTGAGCTGAGTCCGAAAATTGATTCGGCGATTGTGGCTTCGGCTGATCTCCAAGACTCGCCAACGCACTGGGCGTCGCTGTCTCTCCGCTCGTCAATTTGAATTCTGTCCCGCTCCCAGAACGATTGGGGGCGGAGCCATTTGCAGCCGAGTTTCCGCCTGATGGCGATTGAGGTGTTGGCAAAGCCGGCTTGGCGGCAGCAATTGGATTGCTAGACCAATCGCCGGCTCCAGGACTCTCGGTCCTTACCAAGTTCAAATCAGAAAGCGCAGGTGGCTTTGTCGCTGTCAAACTGGAAGGACTGAGTTCCTCGCTCGGGGATGCCTGTTCAGCCGACTCTGCACCGCCCTCGGACTCGCTCGCAGCGACTTCTGCGGGCAATGCTTCGGGGGAATTTTCATTACTGCTCAGGAGTGCTCGAGGCGACTGATCACCTGCTTCGCTCGCAGCCGCCTGTTCGGTTTCCGGGGGCGCATTTTTCTCGCCGAGAATTGATTGCACCACCGCAAAGGTCCCCAGCGCTGCGAACAGTCCCACCGGGATGACTTTGATCCAGAAGCTGCGATTCAGCAGCGACTTCTTGCCCAGTGCGGTCTCAGTGCTTTCGGTCATTTCACAAATCCATTCGTGAATCGGCGGCATCGATAAATTATTTTGGCAGTCATGACGGCGAGTGAGGCGTATCGGCAAGCCACTCAGACCGTCCGATCCTGTACTCACTGGCGCGACTCCCAGCCGCGCCCGTCTTGGCTACGACCGGCGCGACCACCGGCTCCGTTCATCGCGCAGTTGAGCCCCGCGCAAAGCGATGCTGCGACCAGCCGCCTCGCAAAAGTTGGCAAAGGCCCGCAAGCAATCGTTGTCAGGGATAACCTGTGCTCCGAAATAGGCAGACAAAAGTCCGCCTCAGTCGACATATCCGGCCAGATCCTTACCAGAATTGCCAAATCAGCAACAACCCCAAAACGGTCCAAGCCTCGCAACCGCCTTTTTAGGACAGCTCTGAAACCGGCTTCACCGGTGCTAGCTGAAGGTTGGGATACCCCGCCGCAGACGAATGACTATGATAGGGCGAGTCTGGGACAGGACGCGGATGGGGGTGGCTGGGTAAATGGGCGTTGCGGCCCATCGAAAGCAACTTCCTGACGATTGCTATCAAACTTTTACAGTCCTTTGTCCCCACCCTCCGCCTTTATCAACTTTTCTCCTAATCCCCATCTGGAACGACTTTCCGGCGCGCATGAAATCAGTTTCAGTTGCAGTACTGGCCGGACTTGCGAAATTCTTCAGCGGCGCGACCGTGCGCTGGGTGGATTGTGAACCGGACGCTTGTCAGCGGGTTTATTTTGCCAATCACACCAGCCATCTCGACGCCTTGGTTCTCTGGGCTTCGCTTCCGAAACAACTCCGATCGGTCACCCGCCCCGTGGCGGCCAAGGATTATTGGAATGGAGGGCCGGTCCGCCGCTACGTCTCGAGCCTGTTCAACGTGATTCTGATCGATCGGAAAAAGGTGAAGGCTCGAAACAACCCGATCGACATGATGATCGAAGAGATTGGCAACCGGGATTCGTTGATTGTTTTTCCCGAGGGAAGCCGCAATCCGACCGGAGAAATGCGCGAATTCAAGAGCGGAATGTATTACTTGGCCAAGAAACGGCCTGACCTTGAGTTCATGCCTGTTTATATTGACAACTTGAATCGCGTGATGCCCAAGGGAGAGTTTCTCCCGGTGCCGCTCCTTAGCTGCATCACCATCGGACCTCCACTCTGGTTGGAAGCTGGAGAACGGAAGCATGATTTTCTGGGACGAGCCCGTCAAGCCATTATCAAACTCAAGGAACAGGACTCGAACGAACCCTAATGTTGACTGCGCAGAATTTTTTCTCCTCCATCCCGAGCTGGCTACCCTTGCTCCAGACCTGGTTTGATACCAGCCTGCTGGATACCAAGACGCTCATTCTGCTGGTTGCCATCCTGTTGGTACTCGGATTCTGCTGGGTGGGCTCAAGACTACTGCGGCGGCAGCCGGCGGCCAACCTCGACGCCGCAATCGTTCGGACATTTGACAATCGAGTCTCAGCGTGGCTGACGATCTGCGTACTGCTGGCCGTGACAATGATGTTTGGCCGAATTTTTACCGTCGTCTTTTTCTTCTTTGTTTCGTTCTGGGCGCTGCGTGAATTCATCACGATGACGCCGACGCGGCGTGGTGATCATAGGACCCTCTTCTGGGTCTTTTTCCTCTTCACGCCGCTGCAATACATCATGGTTGCGCTAGACTGGTACAACCTCTACACGATCGTCATTCCGGTGTACGCCTCGCTCTTCATTCCGGGGCGAATCGCGATGACTGGAGATACCAAGCGATTTCTCGAACGAATCGCCAAGATTCAGTTTGGTCTGCTGATTTGCGTTTACGCCCTGAGCCACGCCCCGGCGCTGCTCTACCTGAAACTGCAAAAGCTGAACCTCTCGAGCTATGAGTGGGAGGTCTGGGACGGCAAGCCCGCCGGCATTTTGCTTTATTTCGTGGTTATGGTGCAGATCAGCGACACCCTGCATTTCGCTTGGGACCGGCTGTTCGGCAAACACGTCATCGCTCCCACAGTCAACGCCACGCGGACGTGGGAGGGGATCATCGGCGCCGCCGTTGGCACGGCTATCGCCGGCATGCTGATTCAACTATTGCTGCCGGTCACTCCTTTCACCTGGTACGGTGCCGGGATTATGGCCGGTCTGATTAGCGTGATGGCTTCATCGGGCAGCATGACGATGTCGGCCATCAAACGCGACCGTGGAGTGAAAGACTACGGAACACTGGTTCACGGACACGCAGGGGTTCTCGACCGAATCGATTCGGTTTGCTTCGCAGCCCCGATTTTCTTTCACGTCACTCGATTTTTTCTCCAGCGCCCTGAAACCGCCCCCGAAATGGTTCGGCAACTCACTGGCGTCTTCAACCTTTGAGCAACCAAGGCGGCATGAACAATCCATCCATTGCTCCCGAACTGACGGCCGCGTTGGCCCAGGCCGGGATCGTCGACCTCTCTCCTGAAATCCAAGCCAAACTGCAAGCCTATTGCAAGCTGCTTTGGGAGCGGAATCAGGTGATGAACCTGACCCGTCACACGACTTACGAACAATTCGTCTTCCGCGACCTGCTCGACTCTTGGCACCTCGCCCGCCTGCTCAAGCAAGGCGAGCAGATTCTCGATATCGGTAGCGGCGGCGGTGTTCCCGGCTTGCTGCTGGCAATTCTCCGCCCCGACTTGAGCATTACCCTGAGCGACTCCGTGAAAAAGAAAGCTCGGGCCCTCGAGGAATTCGCCGAAGCTCTCGGCTTGGATGTTGAAGTTTACGATTGCCGAGCCGAATCGCTGCTCGAGAGTTTTCGCTACGACACCACCGTCGCGCGGGCCGTTGGTCCGCTGGCCAAGCTGCTGCCGCTGTTCCGTCGCGACTGGGTGCATGTGGGGCGATTGCTGCTGGTCAAAGGACCTCGCTGGAAAGAAGAATTGCAGGAAGCGAAGCAAGCGAGCGCGTTTCTCGACCGGGAACTGCAACTTGCAGTCCGCGCCGAATACCCGATACCGGGCGATACGTGGTCGAGCTACATCCTCGAGATCCGGCCACAGCCCGACCAAGAGCGGGATTGAGCGGAACTCTCGTTCAGCACGCGACCAGCAAACGGCCGTCCGTAGCTGGCTAGTCATGGCTCCACCGACACAAGATCGGGTGGTGCCCCTTGGCTGCTTTGTCTTCGTTTAGCTCTCTTCGTTTAGCCCGTCGCCAGCGGCGAGGTGCAGCGCAAGTTGATCAAACGACAAAATTCTGCCGGCCGCTTTTCTTCCTCAGACGGGTCCTCGCGCCAGCCCTCCGTTTCGGCCACACTCAACGACGAGAAACCTTTCCGCTGGTTTTCTTCGTGGGCCACTTCGCCCAAATGATTTGCTTGGCCGCGGGCACTTCGCTTCCCTTGTTAATCGCCCGCTGAAAATAAAGAAACTCAGCTTTCTTGACCCAGTCTTTGCTGAAGTGCTCACTATTCCAACGCTCAACCAGTGCCTCGAGCACCCGATAGTGCATCGCATCAAAAGCGGCTTGGCCCGCCTTACTCAACGGCTGATCAGCTCGCGGCGAAATATTCGAAAGGTAACGCCGCCAAGGCTGTGCCGATCCCCACTGAAAAACCTGCTCGCGACTTGGCTCGAAATTCGGCAAACGGCCAGTGACGAGGTCAATCCGTCTGCCATCGTTCAGCTCTGCATCAATCGCATAGTAAGGATTTTCCAGCGGTGGCTCGCCAAACATCGTGTATTCCTGAACAAACATCGTCCAACGGCCCAGCTCATGCAGCCCCTGTACGATGGTGGAAGCTGAACTCTTCGGCAATGCGTTTGCAATGTTGATCAGGAACATGAAGACAAGCATCGCTCCCGCCAAATAACGAAGCCAGCGGTCTGTCTCACTCAACTCTTTGGTCAATTTCGGTTCGCTTAAATCGTCAAGCATTCGCCTCTGGGGCTTAGTCACCCAGTCCCAAAACGAAGCTGGCAGAAACATTAACCAGCAACTCGCCGCGGCGATCGAGAAAATTCCGATCGAATAAACCGCACCGATGCCCAGATGAAACAGCCAGTAGCATCCCAGCATCGCCATCCGCCAAAAGTTGATCCGCCAGGGTGTCAGCAAAAACAGCGGCGCGGCGAGTTCCATCGCTAACGTACCCCAGGTGATCAGCGGCAAGGCCCAAGAGAACCGCTGCAAAAGGTAGCCCGCAGGCTTGAGATAGAAGTCATACTGCAGACACCAGTTCAGCGCGTCGCCTTGGAGCCAGTAAGAGTTGCACTTCGCGACTCCGGCAAAAAAATACATCACCACGACTTGAAGAATCAGACCGGCACTGGCTAGTGAACACCAAGTCTGCTCCGCACAGTTTCCCGGAAACTCGCCCAGCCCCCTGCGACTCCGCTGCCAAGCCTCCCAGCTGAATCGGGCGCCCATCGGCAACAGACAACACCAAGCGACTAAATTTCGTATCAACACGTCGCCGCCAGTGTTAGTGAGCGGATTTCGGGCCTGCACGGACCAGAACAACACCAACAGCAATACGCTCGCCACTCGAACCCGGTATCCGATCAGAAACGCAATCGCCGCGACTGCCTGCAACAGCAATAGAGCCGAAACAAAGGTCGGCTCGCCACTTAAACGATAGAGCGACCAGTAACTCGAGTCGTATAACTTCCCAAAAAGCTCGAGCGGCAAAACGCCTCGGTCGCTCAACAGCATCTCCGCATGCGGCCAGCGGTAGTAGAAGATATCCAGCAGCGCAACCAGCCCCAGTGCAATCCGCAGCGCACCAAGCGATCGCAAGTCGAGCGTAAAGAGTTTGCGAACCAATTCCCTCATGGTTGGTATCTCTGGTCCGAAAGCGACTGCGTTTGGCTCGCTTCTAAAACGACTCAAGTTACACTGGGTCCGGGAAACGCACCGCTGCTGATACTGAATACCCGACCCTCGCGGCCGGCGCACTACTTTTTCGTTGCCAGTTAGCAGCCCAATGAAGCAACCGCTCAGCTCACCTTGGTCGGTGCGTTGCCAGCTTTCAATGTGTCGCCCATCTTGAGCAACTCTACCGGTTTGTTGCAGTTGACGCTCAAGCGCATCCGCAGTGCCCAGCGTCCCTCGCGGTCAGCTTCGACAATGAAGTGCGGCTGGACGACAACGGACTGATGCACCAGTTCGAATCCTGCTTCAGAGCCATTTACCGAGTGAATCGGAAAAGTCCAAATCGCTCCGGGTCGGTCCCATTCCAAGCCGATTTCGAGACCGAGCCACTGGTCGGTCAGGCGCAGGTCGCGCTGAGCTTGCAGGTCCAGTCGCTCACCGAGGTGCCCCCGGCGCTGACGATCGCTGCCGGTCGAGAAATAACGATCGCCTTGCCCTTCCGGCAATCCTGAGAAATTAAATTCGACTCCAAAGTGGAACCGGCTCCCTTGCGGTAAGCCCTCGAGGAGATAGGCAATTTCCAGCTCAGAACTGCGTTGGTTCAGCGTCACGCCCTTGGTCAGCTTCAGCGGAACGCCCCAGGCATTCCCTTCTCGCTCCAGCATGACTTGGATGCGCTCTGGATTGCGACGAATCGTCGCGCGGTAACTTCCTCCAGAGAAATCGCCGCGTTCCACAACGCGCCCCGAAGCGACCGCCGAAAGCGAAACGTTTTCGTCCCAGAAATGATCGACCAAGCTCTTTCTCAGCCGCTGGTCGTAGTTCAGATACTCGTTAAGGTCGTTTCGCTTGAGCACGATCCGGTCGTGAATGCTGGCCGCTTCACCATCGGCTTGCTGGTGACCTTTGAGGACTTTGGCATGATAGGCTTCCTCGCGGCGCTGCATCGTCGCCAGCAGATTATGCCCATTTGCTCGCACGTCCAACTCGTAAATCTGACCACCCATCTGCGGCGAGATCCAAGTCGTGAGCGATTCATTGGCGAGCCGAATTTCCTGCAGGCCGTCGAAGTTGTAATCGTCCGCGACGCCTTCGATCCAGCTCGGCTTCTGTCGGCTCCAGCGCTCGATCACCTCTTCGGCGAGAATCAGATTTTGGTAAATCGCATTGCGCAAATGCGGCAGATAAACGCCACCAAACGCCCCGTGCCAGTACGCGCAGTTGCACTGCCCCTGATAAAGATACTTGCGAGCGACGTCGAGCGTCTCAGGCGGGCACTTCTCCTGCTCAGCTTGCTGCACCAGCGAGCTGACATACATCATCCGCGAGTACATTTCGTTGGACTCGGGATACTTCACCTTGAAGTTGCGCCAGAAACCGCCCCGAATGAACCGCTTGAGCGATGCCCAGCCCGGTTGCTGCTCAAATTCATGAACCAGCGATTCGTATTCGTTTTGCTTGGAGACCGGCAGCGCCCACTCAGTCATCTCGCGGTAACTCGCGTCGGGCAAGTAGATTTTGCCCCGCGGCCGAGTCGACTGAATCGTTTCCGCCAGAGTCGAAGTCCGCAGCCAATCCTGATTTTCCGTCAATAGCGTGAAAAAGCGCTCCAGCCAACCCTCTTCGTAGACGTGCCGCTTCGTATCGGGCCAAGTCCCGAACTTCTCTCCATCGTCGCCGAAGACCAACACGGCTCCCGGATGGGCTTCACCAATCGAGCGGCAATACTCAATCGTCTCCCACGGATCGGCAAATGGAATCAGGTAACGCAACCGCTCGCTGCCGGGGAAAACGCGAACAACCCGCCCTTGGTCTTCGGTGATGTAGTAGCCGTACAGCTCGTCGTCGTTCAGCCCCGCGCAGCGGAAGTGATAGTCGTCGAGAATCGTGTACTGAATTTCCGCAGCAGCCAGATCCGCGGTCAGCGCCGATTCCCAGACGCGTTCCGGGATCCACATGCCGCTGACCTTGCCACCGAGTCGCTGCTCCAGCCAATGCGTGAAGCTGGTGATTTGGCCGACGCGGTCGCGAGCCGGAATCATCGTCAAGATTGGCTCATAAAAAGCGCCGCCAACGATCTCAACTCGTCCCTGCGAAACGAGCGCCGTTAGACGGTCGAGGTACTCAGGGTGATTTTGATTCAGCCACTGCATCAAGCAGCCGCTTGTATGGAGCGAAATCCGAATCGCTGGGAACTGTTCAAACAGATTCAGAAACGGCAGGTAGCTGTCCTGATAGGACGCCTCGAAGACGTTGTCGAAATTGCCGATCGGCTGGTGGTTGTGCAAAACCAGACAGAGCTGAACAAGAGGCGTTGAATTGCTCATGAGCGCGAGGGTTGGACTGAGTTTGGCGCGGACGACACGATTATCCGCTTTATCGTCTTAAACGGCCCCCACAGGCTATCATCTGCCTGTCGCAGGGACTAGTCAAAATGTATCGCTGAATTCAAGATTCGAAGCTCCTGCGGTGAAGCAATTCACCTTCTCTCAATGGCAAAGTTTATCTAGCCGGAAAAGTTTGCCAGAAGTAAGAAGGGCACCACCAAGCCGCACTAACGAAGAAAGCGTGGAATAAGGAAGAGAGCGAACCACTGATGAACGCTGATGAGAAGAATGGGGGGAGGCGGCTAGTTATCTCAACCTCTTTACGGCCGATTCGGGGGCGACGGCGTTGACCCAGATCTCGGTGCCGAGCTCATAGCCGGCAATCTTGGACAATCGCGGAGAAATTTCGATGAACCAGTGGTCACTCGCCGCATCAGAAAACGGCAACTGGTGAAGCATCCAGTTGTAGGCCGGCAGACTTAGCAACACCTCTAACTTGCTGACCGCAGTGCGACCGAGCTGCGCCAACTCATCGAGCATTTCCGGAGGACACTCCGAAAACGCCGGGGGACGGGTTCGCGGGATGATCCAGATTTGGAACGCCCAGCGACTGGCAAACGGGCAAACCATTAAGAAGTGCTTGGTCCGCGCGACCACTCGCACTTCCTGCTGCTCTTCAAACGCTACCAGTTCCTCCAGCGGCGTAACGCCTTTGAGACTGAGCTGCTGACGAAACCGCTCCGCCCTCGCCTCCAGCTGGCGACTGAGCAGCGGCGAACCGAGGAGCTGAAAATGGATGTGCTCGATCGAGGCTCCGGCTTCAAAGCGACAGTTCTTAAAGAGCATCGCATGTCGCACTGCGCCTGACCTTCGCCAAGAGTCGATTCGCTGCTGAGCCGCAATCAATCCAACGGCGAACTCTTCCAACTCCAATTCGCTCAGGCTGCAGACATGGCGGGGCGTGGGAATGATTAGCTCCTGCAAGCCGGGCAAGTTGCAACTGCCGTACGGGCCGGTTTCGTCTTCGGCTGATTTTCGCCCGCCCGCCTCATAGGTTGGATACTTATTGGGTATGACGCGTGAACTCCAGCGGTCGGTCCCGGGAAGCTCAAGCTGGCGGCCGAGCCGATCCCAGGCTGCGATCGTGCCGGGGGTTTCGTCTTCATTGCCGCGACAAAAAGGGCAGATGATCTGCTTCCGCAGCTGATCGGCCGGGAAAAACTCCAGCGGACGCTCGCGCCGAATTTCGGACACGGCTACCCACTGTTCGAAGATCGGATCGAAACGGAGGTCCGACATGCCGCGCCGCTGAAATGAAAAACTTGAAAAGATGTTGGGGAGGAAACGAGTTCAATCACTCAGACAAATCCCTGCGGCAGATTCTAGCCCTTGCTCGGTTCACACTCCATCGGCCGTCATATTGAGGCTGATCCAGTCCCTGCTCGGCTGAGCCGCAGACAAATCGCGCGCTCATAAAGCTGCTCGTACTTGCGAGCGCTCTCCGACCAGGACCAATTGCTCGCCATTCCCGCTTCGACCAACTGGGCCCAAACTTTCGGCTTGTTGTGGTAACTGCAAACCGAGCGGGCCAAGGCCTGCTCCAGCGACTCGGCAAGGAACGGACTGAAACTGAAACCCGTCGCGAGATTCCGCTCGAGGTTATACGGAGTCGCATCGATCACGGTGTCGTACAGCCCGCCCGTGCTGCGGACGACCGGGACCGTACCATAAGCCATACTGTACATCTGGTTCAGGCCACACGGCTCATACTGGCTCGGCATTAAGAAGATGTCCGAAGCGGCTTCAATTTGATGAGCCAGTTCGTCGGCGAACTTCAGGTTGACCGAAAGCCGATTGGGGAACCGCTTCCGCAGTTGAGCAATCTGGTACTCGTATTCCGGTTCACCTGTGCCGAGGACTACCCACTGGGCGTCGATCGTCGCCAGCCACTGCTGCATGACGGGAAGGATTAGCGACCAGCCCTTTTGAGAGACCATTCGGCCAACCGCACCAATCAACGGACAATCAGCGCGAACCTCCAAGCCCAATTGCTGCTGCAGCGCCGCCTTGCAGGCCGCCTTGCCGTCGCGCCAATTACTCAGGTCGTACTTCTTCGGTAAGGCCGGGTCAGTCGACGGATTCCAGATGCTGGCATCGATCCCGTTGAGAATCCCCGTTAGCACATCAGCTCGCTGGATCAGCACACCCTCCAAGCCACAGCCTTGCTCGGCAGTCTGAATCTCGCGGGCATAAGTCGGACTAACCGTCGACAATGCGTCGGCGAATACAATCCCCGCCTTCAGTAGGTTCAATTGTCCGTAGAACTCCAGTTCGCGCCAATTGAAATGCTTCCAGTCCAAACCCGTCAGGAGCATGTCCCAGTGCCAGAACCGGCCTTGATAGGCGAGGTTGTGAATCGTAAAGACCGAAGTCAGCTGATCGTAAGGCGGCCTTCCAGCGTAGTCAGTCTTGAGATACGTCGGGAGCAAACCCGTTTGCCAATCATGGGCGTGCAGAATCTCAGGATCCAAACGCAAGACGCGAATCGCTTCGAGAACGGCTCGACAGAAAAACACAAACCGTTCGCAATTGTCGGGATAGTCCCGTCCAGCCTCTCCGTAGAGTTGCGGGCGATCGAAATAAGCGGGTTGGTCGACCAGATAAACCGTGACGTCGCTGTCGGGCAACTGCGTGGTGAGAATCTCAGCCGTCACCAGTTTCGTACCTACCGAAATCTGGAGCGACACGCCTGTCGATTTGATTTTCAGTGACGATTGCTTGGCCGAGCGATATGCTGGCAGGAACAGCGAAACCAGATGCCCCAACTTTTGCAACTCGACGGGCAGCGCACCGCAAACATCAGCCAAACCTCCCGTCTTGGCTAGGGGCACCACTTCGCTGCAGGCAAAACAGATCTTCATAGTCTCATCACTTGCGAAAGTTCGCGATACGTCATTGGCTAATCCGCGGACGCCTGGGCTCGATGCCAAAACTCCTCGACCGCCTGCATCGCAGCCGCCAGTTCCCGGACCGCCTCATTCGGCTCAGATGCCAACAGCGCTACAGCGCCAACATGCTGGAGCGCAACTCTTTTGGCCAGCTCAAACTCCGTCGTCATTTCGCCCTTCCGTGGTTGCCCCCAGAAAATGACCAAGCCTGGAGGTTGCTCGAGCCGCTCCAATTGTAAGGGGTCCGGAACAAGCAGAATATGCCAGTCCCCGGCGCGCCGAGGCCTTTGCCAAGCGGCTACCGAAAACGGCTTGAGGTCGTGTTGGTCGAGCCAATCAAATTGAGCCGTCACTCCGCGCTGGACGAGCCCTTGCTGCAGTGAGGCCAACTGGGAATCAGCTTGACCTGGAGAACGGGCTGGCCAAAGCCACGCAGCCGTACAGGGTGTTGCACTTGAGACTGCTTCAAAGAGCTCCCCCAGCGTCGCTCCCGACCAAGGGTGCTGCAGTTCGGGGGCGATTTCGCAGGCGGGCTCGAGGACAAACCTGCGGCATGTCATTCGGGGGTGCGGGATTTGTACTGTCGGCTGGTCAATTGCTTGGTCGCCCAGCAAAAGCAGGTCGAGGTCAATCGTGCGCGGAGCCCAACGTTCGGAGCGTCGCCGGCCGCAAGCGGCCTCCACAGCCAAAAGCCTCTGCACAATCTCAGCCGCCGATCCGCTGCACTGGGCGCGAATCACCGCGTTGACATATTCCCCTTGGTCCGCCGGTCCACCAATTGGACGGGTTCGATAAAGCCGACTGGCAAGGCATTCGCGAAAGCTCTGCTCGCCAAGTTGCTGCAGCGCGCGGCCCAGCATCTGCTCGCGATCGCCCTGATTCGCTCCAAACGCAATCAAACAAGTTGACTCGGCCGCCGTCATGCCTGCCCTGTGAATTCCAAACCACTTCTCGTCCCTCTGGAATCATCGGCCGGTTCCCCCGCAAATGAAAGGGGCGGGTAAGGAACCCAGAAACGAAAAAACGACGCCCGGCATCCTACTGGGCGTCGTAATCGTTTCGTGATTCGGCAAATGAGTCCGAGCTTCACGAGCTATGGCGATTGAGCAGCCAGATCCCCCTCGTGGTCTTTTCCCCCGGAAAACTTCACTTCGCGAAAATCAATGTCAGCACCGCAGATTCCTTTGGCTGGGTTAGCAGCCGAAACATCTGACAGTCAAAACCAGATTCCCCCAAACAATCGACTGGTGAAGTGAAGACTCCTTAAGAACAACATTCAGATGAACAAACGCGAGCAAACGTGCTTCCCTAGACCGGCTCGTCCATCCCTGTTCAACCCTCCGTGTCACTCCCGGTGACGTCCTGCCACCAGACTCGATGCTCCCACTATCAAGCTCGAAAAATTTTTTGGAGGCAACCCTCCAAATCTTTCAAAACTTCAAAGCAGCAGGAATCGAAGTACCTGAATGCTGCCAGCTGCGCACAACCTATAAAAAGGGGTGAGGACTCCAATCCGCGCCAGATAATCCGCGCCGACAGTCGCATCCATCGGTCGCCGCCACCCTAATGTCAGCGTGCATTTATCCCCAACTCGCACGCCACCTTCCAATCAAGCAATGCTGCTTTCAAGGATGTGCCGTTCCGCGACCTCTGGTTCCCCACTGCACACCGACTGAAGTTTGGACAACTCACCGCTATCTTCTGAACCAAAATCGGCCAGAGGTTGGATGAGTTGAAAATCTCAGTCGGACAAATCAGTCAGCGGGAAGAAAATATCTGTAATCTGTGGGTCGTTGTGTATCGGTGATGCCTGTGCTCAGTCTCGTTTTCCAGTCAGCCAATTCCTTGGGTCGTCGAGCTACTCGCAAAGGGGCCATGCTTGGCACCACTTGGCGACCGGCCACTCTCTGTCCCTCGAGAATGACCTCACTCGCTTACCATCGGAATCGTTCGCTGTGGTGCTGAACAGCACGGCGTGCGTATCGGTTCCACTTGTTCGACCCCCAGTGCCGTGATGGGCCCAATCGAGTCGCTCAAGTTCGGCCTATTCTGGAGTTGTAAATTTGATTGTCAAGCAAACACCCGCAGGAAATTTTCTGGGGAGATTTTTTTTCAAAACGGTTTGTGTTCACCTATTGCAAAGCGATCTCGATTTGCTCTCCGAATTCTTTTTCGGGGTTTTTGCGGATCGTTTTCCGCCACTCAGTGAAAGGCCCGTTTTGAGAAGGCCGAATTTCTCGATCCTCCCCGCGTATTTTTTCAGCGAATTTTTTTTCTGCTCCTAAAATGACAGCACTCGGTTTTTGCTAAGCTTCTTGGAAACTCGTTCTCAGATCCGCCAACCGCATGGCCCCGGACGAGACGCTCTCCCCCAATTGGAATTCAGCCCGTGCACATCGTCCAATTCCCGCATCCCACGCTTCGGCGAGTCAGCAAACCACTGAAAAAAGTGGACAAAGCCCTCAAGCTGATGGTCCAGGATATGTTTGACTTAATGTACCAAGCCAGAGGCATCGGCTTGGCCGCCAACCAAGTCGATCTCCCTTTCCGCCTGTTCATCATCAACCTCTCGGGCGAAAAAGGGCAGGGCGATGAAATGGTCTTCCTCAACCCCGTGCTCTCGGCTCCCAAAGGCCGTTCAATCGCCGAAGAAGGTTGCCTCAGCTTCCCGCAACTCTACCACCCCGTCGCACGCCCCGAGCAAATTCACGTCAGCGCTTATGATCTCTCCGGAAATCCAATCGACCGCACCGTCGAAGGGATGCTAGCACGGGCAATCCAGCACGAGTTCGACCACCTCGAGGGGGTCCTCTTCATTGACCGCATCGAACCGGGCGATCACAAAGTGGTCGAGCCAAGCTTGGAAGAGTTCGCCCTCGAATTCGCCGGCCACCGGGCCTCAGGAAAAATCCCCGACGAGGCAACCATCGAAAAGCAACTGCGGGAACTGGAAGGCAAGTACTGCTGAGCCCGATGCTGGATGCTCGGCAACTCACATGCCGAATCACGCCTCTCTCTGATGGAGCCACTCCCCGATGCGAATCGTCATGTTCGGCACTGGCCCGTTTGCCGTGCCAACTTTTGAACAGCTGCTGAAGTCCCCAACCGATGAAGTCGTCGCACTGGTGACGCGACCAGTCGATCCGTCTGGCCAACGGCGCAAGTCTTCCGCTAATCCGACACGCGATTCAGCTGTTGCCCACAATGCTTCGGGAGTTCGCGCTTCGGAAGTTCGCGCTTCGGAAGTTCGCGCTTTGGAAGTTCGCGCTTCGGAGGTTCGCTCCGCTGCTTTACCCATCCTCGAACCGCTCGACGCGAATGCAGCCGAGTTCGTGGCCACTTTGCGCGAGCTGAAGCCTGACCTGCTGGTCGTCTGCGATTACGGACAGATTCTCTCGAACGAGTGCCTCAGCACCGCGCCGCTCGGCGGAATCAACTTGCACGGCTCGCTCCTGCCGAAGTATCGCGGCGCCGCGCCAATTCACTGGGCGATCTACAAAGGGGAAACAACTACTGGCATCTCGGTCATCCATATGACAGGCAAGCTCGATGGTGGCCCGATCCTGACTCGCGCTGCGATGGCGATTGCAGCGGACGACACGACCGAGTCGATCGAGCCGCGACTGGCTCAGCTCGGCGTTGCCCCGGTTATGGAAGCGATCGAAATGCTCCAGACGTGGGACCGGTCCAGCTCGCTCGGAGAACCTCAAGACCCGGCCCTCGCCACGCACGCGAGGCGGCTGCGGAAAGAAGACGCGGTACTGAAGTGGAAACGGACGGCTGTGCAACTGGCCAATCAAGTCCGCGCTTTCCAGCCTTGGCCTGGCACCTACGCTCAACTACAACGCGCTGGTGGCGAGCCGCTCCGTTTAATCGTGCTGCGCGCGGCTGCGTTCAATTCGGAATCGCCGGCAGCGGCAAAGCCGGGGGAAGTCACACACGTCGCACCGAGCGCCTTGCACATCGCCACGGGCGCCGGCCTGCTCGCGCTCGAGCAAGTCCAACCCGCGGGCAAAAAGCCAATGCCGATCGACGCCTTCCTTCGCGGCAATCCAATCAAAGTCGGCGATCGTTTTGTGTGACTAAAGCAGTGCACCTGAGGGAAATCGAGATTCTCAGCCGGTACTCTGGCAAAGCGAACTTTGTAGTTGTAGGGTGGGTCGCATCCGGGCGAAAAGCTGAGCCATCAGCAGCGACGATGCCGCGGTGCGCACCCACTGTGTTTGGCAGGCGAGGCATTGCGTGTTTAAAGCCGAGTTCAGATCCAGTTGGCCACCACCGACCTTGCGTCGGTGGAGCCGTGACTAGTCAGCTAAAAGGTAAGCGAAGAAAAAATTATCTCACCTCCGACCTTGTGTCGGTGGGAGAATGATTGTTCCGCTACAGCCTCTGAATTACGCCTTTCGGCCTGACAACTTGAGCGGCCGAGAAGTTGCTTCGGTTCGTAGCTCTTGAGTCATTGCTCCACCGACGCAAGGTCGGTGGTGGCCCGGCGTGTTTGAGGTGAGCCGAACTTGCACCACACCTCGCCTGCGCCAAAGCCTGCCGGCTTTGGGCTCCGGCTACGGGCTAAACGAAGAGAAAGACAGCGAAGTCTCGGCTGATTTCGACTCCCCCTGTGTCTCTGTGTTTCCCCTCTTCTTCCCCCTTTTTGCCCAAAATCGTCCCAGCGGCTAAAATGACGAGCTTTCCGCTCTTCCCCCTGCGCTTCGCCTCCCATGTCTGAAACTCCACTGCACAAACTCTATATCGAAACCGTTGGCTGCCAGATGAATATGCTGGACAGCGAAATGGTCGTCGCCAGTCTGCGCAGCCGCGGGTACACGCTGACCGACAACACCAAAGAGGCCGACACGATCCTCTTCAACACCTGCAGCGTCCGTCAGCACGCTGAAGACAAGATCTACAGCGCTCTCGGTCGCCTGCGACTGGAGAAGCAGAAGCACCCAGAGAAGATCATCGGCGTGATGGGCTGCATGGCTCAGAAAGACCAAGCCCTGATCTTCCAGCGCGCTCCCTACGTCGACCTGATCGTCGGCCCGGGGCAACTGCAGCAAGTCCCTGACCTGCTCGACAAAGCCCGCAGTGGAGCCAAGCAGCAGATGGCCGTCAGCTTGGGGCGCCGCGATGGTTCGCTGAATGAAATCAAACGGAGCCACGAGACGTTCGATCCGCTCCGCGATCCGACGATGCGACCAACTCCGTTTCAGGCTTACTTGCGGATTCAAATCGGCTGTGACAAGTTCTGCACCTACTGCGTTGTGCCAAACACGCGTGGACCCGAGCAAGGCCGGCCTCCGGAACAGATCATTGCCGAAGCCCGCGTGCTGTCCGAACAAGGTTGCAAGGAGATCACGCTCCTCGGTCAAACGGTCAACAGTTACCTATTCCGCCACCCCGATGGCTCGCGGACTGACATGAGCGACCTGCTCCACGGCCTGCATGAGGTCGAGGGAATCCGTCGCATCAAGTTTGTGACCAACTATCCCAAAGACATGACCGTGCGACTACTGGAGACGATTCGCGATCTCCCCAAGGTCTCACCCTACCTGCACGTTCCAGCGCAAAGCGGTTCAAACGCTGTGCTCAAGCGAATGAAACGCGGCTACACGATCGAAGACTACTTCGAGATGATGGAGCGAATTAAGAACGTGCTTGGCGATCGCGCGGCGATCTCCAGCGACTTCATCGTCGGCTTCTGCGGCGAGACGGACGAAGAATTTCAGGCCACGGTCGACCTGCTCAAGCAGTGCCGCTTTAAAAACAGCTTCATCTTCAAATACAGCGAACGAACTGGTACCAAGGCCGCCGAACTGCTGCCCGACGATGTGCCGGAAGAGGTCAAGAAGCGACGGAACAATGAACTGCTGGCGATTCAGAACCAAATCAGCGAAGAAGACAACCAGCGCTTCATCGGCCAGACCGTCGAGGTCCTCGTCGAAGGGCCAAGCAAGAAAGCCGACCCCGATGCACCAGCAGGCGCTCCGCTGCAGTTGACCGGCCGGACCCACTGCGACCGCATCGTCGTGTTCGACGGCCAGCCGCGCCTGGCTGGCGAATTCGTCCGCATCGGCATCTTTGACTGCACCCCCAATACTCTAATCGGCACGATCCTGACCGAGCACCAATCCCCGGCTGGACTGGTGACGCTGGCTCATTAGAAAACCTGCCGGCGCGACGCGTGGAGCTTTCACCTTGATTCTCTCGAAGTCCCCAGCGCAGGACGCCGAATTCTCAAACGCGATCAGCGATTGTTTGAACCTTGCAAACAGTAAACGGTTTGCAGGGTCAACCGACGATTCTCGGGCTCTCAGCAGGAATTCGTTCCCAAGATAGTCCAGCCTGATTCGAATTAACTTAGCCGCGGCTTGCGCGAAATGTAGTCCAGCGACGGTTCACAGAGGCGTTATTTGCAAAGCCCCGCGAAACCTGGCTAACTCCAGTTGGGTACAGTTCGGCTAAGGCTCCCACCCGATCACTTGCGAACCGAAAATTCACTGGTGACTGGAGCAGCTACCGCGACCAACCACCAGCTTTAGAAAACCATTCATCCGCCAGACCCGAAACGTTGAGGCCCTGATGTCTGTCTCGCTCCGCATTGAGAATCTTTCCAAGACTTATCCCAACGGCACGCGGGCACTGGATGCCATCAGCATGGAGATCCCTTGCGGCATGTATGGACTGCTCGGTCCCAACGGGGCCGGCAAGTCAACCCTGATGCGCACAATCGCCACGCTGCAGGAGCCCGATAGCGGCTCAATTCGGCTGGGCGATTTGGATGTCCTGCGGGAGAAAGATGAAGTCCGTCGGCGACTTGGATACTTGCCCCAAGAGTTCGGCGTTTACCCGCGAGTCTCCGCACAAAACATGCTCGACCACCTCGCGATTCTCAAAGGGATCGGCAATCGTGCTCAGCGGCGGGAAGTCGTCGAGACGATGCTGGAGCGGGTCAACCTCTACCAGCATCGCCGCAAGGCGCTGAGCGGCTTCTCCGGCGGCATGAAACAGCGTTTTGGTATCGCCCAAGCACTGCTGGCCAATCCGCAACTGGTGATCGTCGATGAACCGACTGCGGGGCTCGACCCCGGCGAACGCAATCGCTTCTACAACCTGCTGGCCGAGATCGGCGAACAGGTGATCGTGATTCTCTCGACTCACATTGTTCAGGATGTGAAGGAACTCTGCACGCAGATGGCGATCATCAATGAGGGCTGTCTGCTCTATGCCGGTTCGCCTCAGGTAGCCGAAGACAAACTGGCTGGCCGAGTTTGGCAGAAGTCGCTCAGCAAGCAGGAATTGCCAGAGCATCAGCAACAGTTCCGTGTCATCTCGACCAAGCTGGTCGCCGGTCGCCCGCTGATTCACATCATCAGCGACACGCCACCGGGTCAGGGCTTTGAAAAAGTCACTCCGGATCTCGAAGACGTTTTCTTTGCCGAAATCCTCGGCGTCGGTCGCGAGCAGCGACTAACCGCTTAGCTTGGTCAGTGCGCTCGGCCTGTGAGATCGGGCAGTTTGCTCGCCTATTCGACTTTCGGCGTCCTTATTTTCATCCACCTCTCGCTCCCCGCTTCGAGTGTTCCCCATGTTTTCCACCTTCTTCCGCTTTGAGCTTCGCTATTGGCTTCGCGGATTCATGGTCTATGTGTTCACCCTGATTCTCGGGACGTTGGTCTTCGCTGCAACGCTCTCGGACAATATCCAGCTTGGCGGTGCCCTGGAGAACAGTTTTCGCAACGCGCCCTACAACGTGCAGAATTTCTACGCAATCATGGGGATACTCTCCAGCCTGATGGTTGCGGCCTTCGTCAACTCCGCTGCGACGCGCGACTTCCAGTACGACACCGACCAACTGCTGTTCACCAAGCCGCTGAGCAAACTCGGCTTTCTGCTGGGGCGCTTTCTCGGCTCAACGCTTATCGCGGTGATACCGCTGCTGGGAATCAGCCTCGGCATTCTGCTGGCCACGGTTTGGCCCTGGAATGAGCCGGAGCGGTTTGGTCCGACGATTTGGTCCGGGCATCTCTGGGGTATTCTCTGCTTTGCGATTCCCAACACCCTGTTGATTGGCGCGATTGTTTTCGCCATCGCGGTCTTCACCCGCAGCACAGTCGCATCCTTTATCGGGGTCCTGCTGTTAATTGTCGGCTACGCGGTCTCCCAAAGCTTTCTCTCCGACCTCGACTACCAAAAAATCGCGGGCCTGCTTGATCCCTTTGGACTCCGCGTCTATGGATTGGAAACGCGGTACTGGACCGCTGCGGAGAGAAACACCAACTACGTCACGCTGAGCGGCGACCTGCTTTGGAATCGGCTGCTTTGGCTGGCGGTCTCCGCCGCCATCTTCGGTATCGCCAGCTATGGCTTCAGCTTTTCCCGTCCCCGCAGTCGCAGTAGCGCCGCGGCGAAGGCCAAAGAGGAACGGCCAGTCCGCGTTGCTTCGCTGGAAATTGTCACGCTGGAACGCGGTTGGGGCCTCTGGCTAAAACAATTCAGGAGCCAAGTTCGCCTCGACTTCTGGAGCATTCTCAAAAGTACCGTCTTCATCGTGGTGATGGTTGCCGGCGTGCTGAACATGCTGCCCGCTCTTTTTTTCTCGGCCGGCGAAGGATACGGCCTGAGCTCACTGCCGGTCACCTACCAAGTGATCGACCTGATTCGAGGGACGATGTACAGCTTCCTGCTGGGAGTAATCGTCTTCTACGCCGGTGTTCTGGTTTGGAAAGAGCGAGAAGCGAACCTGAGCGATGTGCTCGACGCCACTCCCCAGCCGACCGGACTAAGCTATCCGGCTAAATTTTTCAGCCTGCTGCTGGTCGTCTTGGCGATCCAAGCCTTGAGCATGTTGTGCGGAATGCTGGTTCAGGTGAGCAGCAATTACTTGCGACTGCAGCCGGGGCTCTACCTGACCGAGCTGTTCGTGCTTGATCTGCTGCAACTGGTCGCGCTGATGACGCTTGCATTTTTTTCGCACATCATTTCACCGAACAAGTACGTCGGCTATTTTGTGTTTATCGTCCTGGTGATCATCGACAGCTTCTTGTGGGGATGGCTGGAGGTTTCGACGCACCTCGTCAATTTCGGCGGCTTGCCGAATTACACCTACTCGGACATGTATGGCTACGGTCCCTACCGCACGGCGCTGTTCGCCTTCGGTAGTTACTGGCTGGTCTTCTGCGGCTTGTTGTCGCTGGTGAATATCATGCTCTGGCCCCGGGGCAGGGACCGCGGCGCGAAGGTGCGCCTCGCCGAGGCCGGGCGGCGCTGGCAGGGTGGGCTGCGGTGGGCGAGCCTCGCCGGACTGCTGGCTTGGCTCGGACTAGGCGGATGGATCGTTTACAACACGATGTACCTCAACAAGCTTGTGGGTAAACCGCAGCGTGAAAACAGACAAGCAACTTACGAACGGCAGTTCAAAGCTTTGGAAGGGGCACCGCAGCCCCGTGTCGCGGAGATCAAATACGAAATTGACATTTTCCCCGAGCAGCGGGCGGTCGAGATGCGCGGATCTCAGCGGCTGGAAAATCGAACGACTCAACCAATCAGCCGCCTCTATCTCAACTTGGCCCAGAACTGGGAAACGAAAGTAGAAATCGACGGCTGTACGCTCAGCGAAGATCATCCGGAACTCTTGTTCCAGATCTACACGTTCAATCCGCCGCTGAACCCGGGCGAGTCGCGGCAAATGAAATTCACCGTCGGCACCCGCAGCCGCGGATTTGAGAACGAGGTTTCCATTCAAGAGGTTGCGCAAAACGGAACCTTCTTCAATAACCAGATCGCTCCGCAAATCGGCTATCAAGCTGAACGTGAACTGACCAACCGAAACGATCGCAAGCGGTTCGGATTGGGTGAGCCCCGTTTGGTCCCGCCGCTCGACCCGTCCAACATCGCTGGTCGCCAAGACTCCTACATCAGCAACAGCAGCGACTGGGTCGATGTCGAGACGGTGATCAGCACCTCGGCTGACCAGGTGGCCGTCGCCCCGGGGTCGCTGCTGGAAAACTGGGAGAAAGACGGTCGACGCTACTTCCGCTATCGGCTCGACAAGTCCTCCTTGAACTTCTTCTCGTTTATCTCTGCTCGCTACCAAGTCGCGCGAAGTAAATGGAATGACGTCGATGTCGAAGTTTACTACCACCCGGAGCACGAGTGGAATGTACCGCGGATGCTCAAGTCGATCGCCAAGACGCTGGACTACTGCAGTCGCAACTTTGGCCCCTACCGACACAAGCAAGCTCGAATTATCGAGTTCCCCCGCGTCGCATCCTTTGCTCAGGCGTTCCCCGGCACGATGCCCTACTCCGAGGGAATCGGCTTCATCGCCGACATCAAGTCCGATGACGACATCGACATGGTCTTCTACGTCGTCGCTCACGAGATGGCTCACCAGTGGTGGGCTCATCAGGTCGTCGGAGCGAATATGGAAGGCGTTACGCTGCTCAGCGAAACGCTGGCTCAGTACTCGGCATTGATGGTGATGGAACAGGAGTATGGCCGGGACATCATGCGCAAATTCCTGAGCTACGAAATGGACAATTATTTGCGCAGTCGGGGGGCTGAACTGCTGAAAGAGCGACCGCTAATCAAGGTCGAGCCGTCTCAAGGCTACATTCACTACCGCAAGGGGAGCGTGGTTATGTACCAGCTCAAGGAATTGCTTGGCGAGGAGCGGGTCAATGCGGCGCTCCGAAAGATTGTCGATAAGTTTGGCTATCAAGGCCCTCCCTATCCGACTGCGGTCGACCTGGTCGAAGCACTCAAAGCCGAGACGCCGCCGGAACTACAGTCGATCTACTACGACTTGTTCGAGCAGGTCACGCTTTATGGCAATCGAGTTGTGAAGGCTCGCGCCAAGCCGCTCAGTGATGGCAAGTACGAGATTGAATTGGAAATCGATAGCCACAAGTTTGTGGCGGACGAAAAGGGCAATGAGGCCGAGGTCGAGATGCGAAACGAACTGATTGAACTCGGGGCCTTTGCCGCCCCGGCTCCCAAACGCAGGTATGGTGAGACACTGTACCGGCAAGCGATACGCGTCAACTCGGGCGTCAGCACTCATCGCTTTGTGGTCGACCAGCTTCCGGCCGAAGTTGGCGTCGACCCGTTCCGGCTGTTGATCGACCGGGTCCCAGATGACAATGTGCGGAAACCCGAATTGGATAAATCGGGGACCTCAACCGAACCGGTCGCTGCGCGCACCGAGATGACACCTTCTGCGGATAAGTAAGCCGAGATTGCGGGGATTTAGCGGGGCGGGTTGCCTAGTTTTTTTCAAGCCACTAAAACACTGGCATGAAAGCCTACCACGACCTGCTTCAGCACATTCTCGACCAAGGGGTCGAAAAATCCGATCGGACCGGAACGGGGACGATCAGCGTCTTCGGCTATCAGATGCGGTTCCCGCTCGACGAGGGTTTTCCCTGCGTCACGACCAAGAAGCTGCACCTGAAATCGATCATCCACGAACTGCTTTGGTTTCTCACGGGCGAGACCAACATTCGCTACCTCAAAGAGAACGGCGTCTCGATTTGGGATGAGTGGGCCGACAAGGAGGGCAATCTCGGCCCGGTCTACGGAGCCCAATGGCGTTCCTGGCGCGGAGCCAATGGGGAAACGATTGACCAGATTTCTCAGGTCGTCGATCAGATCAAGCGAAATCCCGATTCGCGGCGAATGGTCGTCAGCGCTTGGAATGTGGCGGACGTCCCGAAGATGAAACTTCCCCCCTGCCACTTGCTGTTCCAATTCTACGTCGCCCGCGGCAGACTCTCGTGCCAACTCTATCAGCGCAGCTGCGACGTGTTCCTCGGTGTTCCTTTCAATATCGCCTCCTACGCCCTGCTCACAATGATGATTGCCCAAGTCACGGGACTTCAGCCGGGTGACTTCGTCCACACGCTTGGCGATGCGCACTTGTACTCGAACCATCTGGAGCAAGCGCGGCTGCAATTGACTCGCGAGCCGCGACCGCTGCCGACGATGCGGATCAATCCTGCGGTCAAATCGATTTTTGATTTCCGCTTCGAGGATTTCGAACTCTTGAATTACGACCCCTATCCGGCGATAAAAGCCCCGGTCGCAGTTTGACTTTGTTGCGCACGCTGATTCCAGCCACTTTTTTAACTGCATAGGCTCGCATGGAACGCCCGCTCTCTCTGATCGTTGCCGCCAGTGACAACGATGTGATTGGCCGCGAAGGCCAGCTTCCGTGGCGATTGTCGGCGGACCTGCGTCGCTTCAAGCGGCTGACCATGGGCCATCACCTGATCATGGGGAGAAAGACTTTCGAGTCGATCGGTCGCCCGCTGCCCGGTCGCACGACGATTGTTCTCTCGCGGCAACGTGACTACGCTCCCGCGGGCGTCGTCGTTGCGCACTCTCCCGAAGAAGTGCTCAAGCTTGTGGCCGCTGATTCTGAACCATTTGTCGTCGGCGGCGCTGAAATTTATCGCTTGCTCCTGCCGTGGGTCGGCAAGATCTATCTGACTCGCGTCCACTGTTTCATCGAGGGCGACACGCTGTTTGATTTCGTCCGCTGGGATGACTGGGACATCCGCGTGCATGAAGCCTACTTTCGCGACGAGCAGAACGAGCACGATTATTCGTTCTTCGACTACGGGCCCAAAGAAGACGACCTCCCGCCACTGCCGTTGGATTGAAACAACGGATCGCAAGCAGAAAGAAAGTGAAACACAGAGGGCACAGGTAGCGCAGGAGGAAGTCGCGATCAGCCGGTACCGCGGCAATCGAATGCGCTTCACCTCGCCTGCGCCAAAGCCTAATGGCTTTGGACTCCGGCTACGGGCTAAACGATGTGACTCGCTCTCGCGGCGGTTTTCATTCGCGATGATTTCGATTAGTCTCAATGGCTAATTATGTTCACTTAATACTGGACTCATTCGGAGCCTGGAATGTTTTTGCTTTCTTCGGTACGTGTTTTTGCTTTGCTGGTTTTGCTGTTTGCGATCCCTTCGGCACTTGCTGCTCAGGCCCCGGCAACGCCGGAAAATGAAATCGTTATCAAAACCGGTTACGCCACTTCTCCGGAACGCGGATTCGGCAGCCGCGGGCGCGTGTCGCTCCCGAAAGATCCACTCGAGGCGGCTTGGCTGAAAGGTGACCTCCAACTTCCCGTCGCCGATCAGGCTGAATCGCCGAGTGCCACTGGACTTCCTCCCTGGAAGAAAATCGAAGCCGACGAAAACGGCGGATTTACCGGCCGGGAACTCGCATCCGGATGGCTGGTCAGCTACGTCGATGTTCCAGAAGAAGGCGTATGGCTGCTCTCCGCCCAAGGGAACGGAAGTATCCGCATCAACGGCGTTCCCCGCGTGGGAGATATCTACAGCAACGGGATGGTCGAACTCCCTGTGCTTCTGAAAGCTGGTAAGAACACGCTGATTTTCGCTGGCGCTCGCGGCCGGATTGCTGCTCGTCTCAAGCCGGTCACCAAGCCGCTCGCACTGAGCCTCCGCGACACGACTTTCCCGCATGTGATCCGCGGCGAAAACGAACCGCTTTGGGGCGCCTTGCTGGTAGTGAACTCCACGAACGAAACCCAAACCGGCTTGCGACTGCGAGTCGGTGGCGATGGTTTTGAAGAGGCCGTCGTGAATCTCCCCAGTCTTCCACCACTCGGCACTCGCAAAGTCGCCTTCTCGGTCCAGCCCGTTCCCGAATCTCCAGTCTTTGCCAATCGCGAGACAAATTCCGCGAAGCTGCAAATCGATCTGCTTCCCAAACCGACGCTCGACAAGAAAGCAGTGATCGAACTCGACACAACTGAGGTGACGTTCGCGGTTCGCAATGCAACTCAACATCACCGCCGGACGTTTGTCAGCCAGATCGACGGCAGCGTTCAGTACTACGGCGTCGTTCCTCCAGCGGAAGGATCACTCAAAGCCGACGAGCGTCCCGCCCTGATTCTCAGCCTGCACGGCGCGGGGGTTGAGGGCGAAGGACAGTCGGGCTGTTACAGCCCCAAGCCCAATGGCTATGTCATCGCACCGACCAATCGCCGCGTCTTCGGCTTTGACTGGGAAGACTGGGGACGCTGGGACGCACTTGAAGTTCTGGACCAAGCAAGCCGTCGCTTTCAAACGAACCCCCGTCGTACTTATATCACCGGACACTCGATGGGCGGACACGGCACTTGGCACATCGGCAGCCTCTTCCCCGATCGCTTTGCCGGCCTCGGCCCAAGCGCCGGCTGGATTAGCTTCAGCACCTACGCTGGCGGAAATCCCAACGTTGCCGAAGACGCTGTCTCGAAAATGCTCCGTCGGGGGATCACGGCCAGCGACACCTTGGCCCGAGTCAACAACTTGGCAACTCAAGGCGTTTACATCTTGCATGGAGATGCTGACGACAATGTCCCCGTCGGCCAAGCCCGAACGATGCGCGAGGAACTCGCCAAGTTCCATCCCGATTTTGTTTACAAAGAACAACCCGGGGCAGGGCACTGGTGGGGAAATGCGTGTGTCGATTGGCCGGCAATGTTTTTCTTTTTCGACAGCCACACGCTGCCCGAACCCGAGCAAGTCAACCGCATCGATTTCAGCACACCGGCTCCTCACATCTCTTCCGGATACTACTGGGCTCGGCTGCAATCCCAACAGCAGCAAGGCCTGATCAGCCGCCTCGAACTGCAACTCGACCGCAGCAAGCGTTTGCTTTCGGGCAAGACGACCAACGCGCGTCATCTTCACCTGAACTTGGAGCAGATGAAGAGCCCAGAGAACGGTGGCGATAACGCCGTCCTGAATGTCGATCTCGATGGCAGCAAAGTAGAGAACATTTCGATTGCGGGAAAGCAATCGCTTTGTCTGGAACGAACAGAGGCGGGCTGGAAGGTAGTTGATGAGAATCATGATGCTGCACACAAGACCGGCCGAAACGGCAGCTTTAAAGAAGCATTCAACCAGCACTTCGTACTCGTCTACGGAACGGGCGGCAATCCCGAAGAAAACGAGTGGATGCTCGCTCGGGCTCGCTACGATGCCGAGACATTTTGGTATCGCGGCAATGGTTCAGTCGATGTCGTTTCCGATCAAGATTGGAAATCGGTTGCCGAGACCGACCGCAGCGTGATCGTCTACGGCAATGCCTCCATCAACGGCGCTTGGAAAGAATTGCTACTCGACAGTCCGGTCGTCGTGGAGCGTGATTCATGGCAGGTGCCGGGCGAAACCGCCAGCAACGACGCAGCCGTAATGATGATTCGGCCAAGGCCCGGCTCAGCGGTCGCCAGCGTCGGCGCGATTGGCGGGACCGACCTGCGCAGCATGCGGGCCGTCAATCGCCTGCCGATCTTCTCTTCTGGAACCGGTTATCCCGACCTGCTCATCGCGTCGCCTGATTTTCTGGAAACAGGTGTCGAGGCGGTGCGGCTGACCGGTTACTTCGGCCACGACTGGTCATTTGAGTCGGGCGAGTGGGCGCGACCTGAGCCGAAAGCTGCTGAACAGAAGGCAGCCGATCAGAAGTAGTTCGCACCGACAAACCGCTACCTGCAAACGCCGAATCCACTCGCCACATTCGAGGAGCCTATCGCTTTGGTTTCGAAAGAACTGGGAATTCAGATTCGGCGGGGAGAGCCGCGAGACACTGCGGTCTTGGCTGGCTTCAACATTGCGATGGCTGAGGAGACCGAAAACCTCAAGCTCTTACCGGAGGTGATCACGGCTGGCGTGGCCGCGATCCTCGCCGATGCGGGCCGAGGTTTTTACTTGGTAGCCGAAAGCGGAGCAGAGATCGCCGGCGCGCTGATGGTCACCTCTGAGTGGAGCGACTGGCGAAATGGTTTCTTCTGGTGGATCCAAAGCGTCTACGTGCGGCCTGAATATCGCCGGCACGGCGTTTACCGAACGCTGCACGAGCACTTGCGCGAGTTGGCAAAGACCGAACCCAACATCTGCGGACTGCGGCTCTATGTCGAGCGAGAGAACGAACGAGCCCAGGCAACTTACTCGCGACTGGGAATGCACGAGACGCACTATTTGCTGTTCGAGGAATTGAAACCCGGTCTGCGCTATCGCGAGGGAGATTGAGCATGTGGCGATGGCTTAGTGCTTGGCAATCGCAGCGCGCGAGCTTTTTCCTCTGGTTGCTGGTCGCCGGTCTTGCTCAAGGCGAGACGAAGGATTTGAGTAGCCGGAATCAGGTAAAAGAAGTTGCTGATCGCCCGCCCAACATCATCCTGATCATGGCCGATGACCTAGGCTTTGGTGATGTTTCCTGCAACGGCGCTGCGACTATCAATACACCAAACGTCGACAGGCTTGCCGAAGAGGGGCTGCGTTTCACTTCTGGCTACAGCTCCGCGTCGACCTGCACACCCACTCGGTTTTCACTCCTGACTGGCTGCTATGCGTTTCGCGTTCCCGGAACAGGCGTCGCACCCCCCAATGGCGCCGCGCTCGTCAAACCTTCCCGTGATACGCTCGCTTTCGCCCTCCGCCGCGCAGGCTACGCGACTGCGGTAGTCGGGAAATGGCATCTTGGCCTTGGAGATCCACAGCCCGACTGGAATGGCAGACTGCAGCCCGGGCCGCTGGATATCGGCTTTGACCATGCTCTGCTTCTGCCGACGACCAACGATCGAGTGCCGCAAGTTCTCGTAGAAGACTCTCGCGTTCGTGGACTCGACGCAAGTGACCCGCTTTGGGTCGGCGACAAATCTCCCTCGGAGGATCATGTCACGGGACTGAGCGCCCGCGAGACGCTGAAGATGGACTGGAAGGTCGGGCATAACGGCACGATTCATAATGGCGTCAGCCGCATTGGCTTTTATTCCGGCGGAACGAAAGCGAGGTTTCGAGACGAGGACCTCTCCGATATCTGGGTGGAGGAAAGTCGGAAATGGATCACCGCGCAGCGCGACCGTCCGTTCTTTCTCTTTTTCTCCTCTCATGCAATTCATGTTCCGCGACTCGTGCACGAACGCTTTCAGGGCAAGTCGGGAATGGGCCCACGAGGCGATGCGATTCTGGAATTTGACTGGTCGGTTGGTGCGCTGCTGCAAATCCTCGAAGAGCAAGGGCTGAGCAAAAACACGCTGGTGATTCTTTGCTCGGACAACGGTCCGGTCCTCGATGATGGCTATGCGGATGATGCGGTCGAAAAACTTGGCACCCATCAACCTGCCGGCCCGTTTCGTGGCGGCAAGTACAGCGTCTACGAAGGCGGTACGCGAACCCCTTTTCTCGCTTGGTGGCCCGGCAAGATTCAACCCGGCGTCAGCGACGCGATCGTTTGCACGGTCGATCTCCCGGCCAGCCTCGCGACCATCGTTGGCAGCTCGATGAGTAATGCCGATAAGCTGGACAGCGTTGACGTTTCCGAAGCTATACTGGGACGCAGCCCGATCGGTCGCCAGTCGCTCCTCACTCAAGACAACACTGGACGGAGTTTCGGCTGGCGCGAGGGAGACTGGAAACTCGTTCGCACTCCGCGCAAACCAACCACTGGGGAAAAACCTGCGGAAGCCGGATACCAAGAGCAGCTCTTTCTGCTCAGCGAAGATCCCGGAGAGATAAACGATCTGGCTGCCCAGAGACCGGAGCAACTGGCGAAGCTCCGCCAGGGACTGGACGCGGCGCGAAACCGGTAAAGCATTTCCTCAGCGACTCTGCAGCGCGCCGCCGCAGCTGGAACCGGCTCCTGCTGTGCAGGCCAAGCAATGCCGGCCCGTGACAATCTGGCGGCCTTCCAAGCGATTCCAATCTCCGCTGCGGGCAAGTTCGAGTATGGTCTGCGGCGCGGCTGGCTCAACTCCCAGTTCGAGCATCTGGTTGAAATCACAATCAAACAGCTTTCCTTGCCAATCAACCGAGAGCGTGGTGCGGCACATCAGCCCTCCGAGGTTCGCAGGCTGGAACGCATCGAGCAATTTCTGAAGATATGCCTCGAATTTGCCGGCTCTCAGCAAGTCGTCGAGAAAGCGGCTGATCGGTAGATTCGTGATCGTGTAGAGCCGATTGAATTCAATCCCATATCGCGAACGCAACTCGCGGCGATAGTCGACTTCCAATTGTTGCTGGTTCGGCGGCAGCGATGGGCCGAGCGGATTAAAGACCAGATTCAACTCAAGCCCCGTGTCGGGCTGGCCGTAACCGAGTTGATTCAACCGTCGCAGCCCCTCGAGCGATCGTTCGAAAACGCCATCCCCTCGTTGGCGGTCGACATTCTCCTCCAGATAGCAGGGGAGCGAGGCGATCACTTCGACTCTCTGCTCGGCAAGAAACTCCGGCAAGTCGGTAAATCCAGGCGCGACCAGAATGGTGAGATTACAGCGATCGATCACTCGCTTGCCCAGAGCCCGCGCCCCGCGAACCAAATCGCGAAACCGGGGATGCATCTCCGGAGCCCCACCCGTGATATCGAGCGTCTGGATTGTTGGCTTGGACTGCAGCACCCGCAGGCAAGCATCGACGACCTCATCCGACATTCGCTCGCGGCGGTCGGGTCCCGCGTCCACATGACAGTGCCGACATGTCTGGTTGCAAACCTTGCCAACATTGACCTGCAGAACTTCGACCTCAGCCGCGCGGGGCAGTAGGAGGTGCCGCTGACTCAGCAGCTCAGCGAAATGAGGAACGGCTACCGTCTCGGCCTCGAGGATTTCTCGCTGGCGGTCGGCACTGGCGAGTTCGTTTCCTGATCGCAGCAACGTGAGCGATGTCATCCGTCTTTTTTCCTCGAAGAAGAGTCAGCTTATCAACGTCGCCAAGCGAGCCACTTTTCAAACGCCCACTTCACTCGTGGCGTCAGTCGCGTTCGATTGTACTGGTCGGCGAGCTTTCGCACCGCATCCGACCAAGTCGGATAGGGGTGAATGGTTGCCCCAATTGCGCCCAGCCCGAGTCGCCTGGTCATCGCCAGCGTGATTTCAGAGAGCAGTTCGCCCGCGTGTTCGCCGACGATTGTCGCTCCGAGAATCCGGTCGCTGCCGGGACGGAGGTGAACGCGAGCAAACCCCTCGGTCAGGCCCTCGAGAATCGCCCGATCGAGCTGATTGAAATCGAGCTGCAACGTGGTCACGGACCGACTTTGCTGCTGAGCCTCCTGCTGGTTTAAACCAACGCGAGCCAGTTCGGGCGAGGTGTAGGTGCACCACGGGATCACCAGCGAAGAGAATTTCTTGCGGCCGAGAAAGAGAGCGTTTTGAATTACGGTTCGCGCCATGAAGTCGGCGGCGTGTGTGAATTGAAACGCTGAGCAGACATCGCCTGCGGCAAAAATCCGACGGTTGGTCGTCCGCAAATAATCATCGACCCGAATGCCGCGACGATCGAATTCGACACCGACTCGATCCAGCCCCAATCCCTCGACTCGTGGCGAACGGCCTGCGGCAATCAACAGGCGATCTGCGGCGATGTTTTGCGGGAGCTCGCCGGGCGATAGGTATTCAAGCAGCAGTGACTCGCTCTTCGCGACGCGCAAGTCTTTGATCCCGAGATGCAGACGCACGCCGTCTCGCTCGAGGGAACGCTGAACCACCTCCGCCGCATCGGCGTCTTCGCGAGCGAGAATCCGCGGGCCAACATCCAGCAAATGCACCTCGCTTCCCAAACGGGCAAAGGCTTGAGCCATTTCGCAGCCGATCGGTCCCGCGCCGACAATCGCCAAGCGGCGCGGCAATTCGGTCAGCTCAAACAGACTCTCGTTTGTCAGGTAACTGACTTGATCAAGCCCCGGAATCGGCGGCGCGGACGCGCGGGCTCCGGTCGCGATGACGGCATGGCGAAATTTCAGCGGAATCCCGGCGACTTCGACAGTTTCCGAGTCGCGAAAGCTCGCCGCGCCGAAAAAGACATCGACGCCGAGGTTGCGAAATCGCTCGGCCGAGTCGTGAGGACTGATCTCCGCGCGGAGCTTGCGCATCCGCTGCATCGCCGCCGCAAAGTTTTCGGCTGCGGATGGAGAGTCGCTCGGCGAACCGCTCGCTTTCGCGGCGCGAGCCGAAGCAATCACCGCCTTGGACGGGACGCAGCCACTGTTGAGGCAATCTCCGCCGAGCATGCTCCGTTCGACGAGTGCGACCCGCGCCCCAAGCCCCGCCGCTCCCGCCGCAGTGACTAGCCCGGCAGTCCCTCCGCCGATCACCACCAAGTTGTAGCGACCGGCAGGCCGCGGGTTTGTCCAGCTATCTGGCCGGACGTTGCCCAGCAGTTGGCGATTGAATTCGTCGTCCGAATTGAGCAGCGGCACGGAATCGGACATCTAAGACGGCCCCACGAGTAAGTTACGGCAGATCGGCTAAACGCCAGATTAAGCCGCAGGGCAAATTCCGCAAGATATCTAGACCGCGAACGGATGGTGGCCGGTGCTTTCGTTTAGCCCGTAGCCAGCGGCGAGGCGAAGCGCAAACTGACCCTGCGTTGGCAAACCAGCCGTCCGCTCCGCCTCCTCCTCAGCCGGGTCTTCGCGCGACTAACCCTTTCCAAACAGGGCGCCCCAAAGCGACCACTTTGTGGCTCGACGACCCGCACCAGTCAACTCCTCGCGCGTTTTCTTGTCTTCTCTCATCAAGATTCGCTCGCCCGATGTCAGGCCGAGCTTAGAAAAACTGCAGACATGGGGGCGGCCGTTTTGCTTTGCTTGCGGACGTCCCTGTTCGTAAACCAAACGAACCAATTGTCCACAGTACATACAGCTTTGATGCTTACTCGTCATAATTCAAAAACCTGTCTTTCTAAAACGCTTCTGCGTTGACGTCACTTCGACGTCGCATCTCACTTTTGTCTGCGTCTATTACCGGAAATCGATCATCAAAGCCACAGAGTTGAGCCGCATCCAAAATGTCGCATACAGGTGTTTCTACTCAGCTTGCCTGACCTTCCCACAACCTCACTGCTCCACGAATCGTTCACAATCACGAGGTTCGAATTAATTCCATTCGGCCCGATTTTCTGTGCTTAATTTAGGCATCGGAACGCAAAATCTTCCCAACTTCCGTCACTTCTCCACTTCCTGCCGAATTGACAGCACAACGGAAAAACTTACTTTATTTTTCCAATTCACCCCGACTCGCTCACTTATCCACTCAGGGTATTCGCATGTTGCGACTGATCGTTCGCCTCTCGCTGATCGCCGCGTTGCTGATGATTCCGACGATTGTTTCCGCTCAGCGGTTCGACAACCGGGACTTCATTACTCAGCTCTATCGCGAGTACTACCAGCGAGTTCCCACCAGCCAGGAAATGAACGTCTGGCTCTCCGGCATGCAGCGTGGCGATGCTCCGCTTGACGTGCATGCCTCATTCATCGGCAGCGACGAATACTTCGAACGCTGCGGGCTGAACTCGAACACGTGGCTGAACAATATCTTTGTCGCGGTGACCAATCGCAGCCCAACGTCCGAGGAGTTTCGCTACTGGAGCCAACGGCTGCGTCAATTGGGATACAACCGCCGCTCGGTTGGCAAGGAATTCCTGCAGTCGTACGGCGGGCAAGCTGCGATCCCTCCGCAGGGTGGTGGAGGCACTGCCTACGATCAGATCCCCTCGCAGATGATCAGCAACTCGCGGCAACTGGTTCAGAACGTCCGCAACGAAGTAACTGGCTTCAATGGCAGTCTGGTCCTGCTGCAAGCCAACAACCTCCAGTCAATCCTTCAGAAGTCACAAAGGGCACTGGAGAATTACCAGCGAGATCCTCTGGCGGCTCAACTGGCACTCAACAATGTCCAACTCGCAACCAAGAGCCTCGGCTCCAGCCTGCAGAGCGCTCCGAGCGCGGTACACTCACGCTACTATCTGAACGAAATCAGCCAATTGCAGCGAACACTTGGCTCGGTTGTCACTGGCATGAATCCCGGAACCGGAGGCGGTGGAACGATTTATCCACCAGTCAATCCGCCCTCCCGTCCCGGACCAGTCCTCTCGCGCGATGACGCTCGCCGCCTGGACCGCGAAGTCGATAACCTCAACGATCGCGCGAACGATACGTTCTACCTCGTGCAAGCGATTGCCAATCAAGACTACCGTTACCAGCGCTTGAGCGCCGACCTCTCGAGCTACACCGGTCGACTGCTGGCTCTCAGCCGCAACTGCGTCGAAGGTTATCCGATCGACCAGCTCCGCAACGACTTGCTGAGCCTCGACAACCAGATTCGCAACATCGACAACTCGATTCGCAATCTCTACATCGACGTCCGAGTCTCCCAGTCGTGGCTGAATACCACTTCCGCTTGGAACAATGTGCTTACTCAAGCAACGCGGGTTGTTGGCGATCTCGGAAACAACAATTTCCAGCCGAGCGTTCCCAACGTGAACACCCAACTGATCCTGCAGCAGATCGATCGCAACATCGCCCAGTGCGACGCGCTGCTCGCCCAGCTGAATCAGTACTACCTCTCCAGCGGCGCGTTCGGCCGAATGATCAACGACGTGCGGGCCGTCCGAAACAACTTGGTTCAATTGCGAGCCAATGTCGTGGCGGGCTACAACCCGAACATCTGGCGAACCGACGCCAACGCAATTCGCAGCAGCATGAGCGATGCCAACCAAGCGCAGCAGGAAATCCTGCGGACGGCTCGTTCAGGACAAGGGGCACCGAGCCTCAACGAGCTGAACAACTCGCTCCAGCAACTTAATCAGTCACTTGGCCTGTAATCGTCGTCCCATACAACCCTGACACCAACCGAGCCGGTTCCGCCAACATCGGGAACCATCACTGTCCAACTCCAGGAGTCCTTTCGATGCGTCTAGGTTACCTCGTCGTTCTCACCTTGCTGACTGCTCAAGTACTGCCGGCTGTCGCTCAGGAAACTGCCGCACCAACGCCGGCGCCGCCTGCTGAGCAAACTGCGCAGGAAACAGCTCCTGCGGAAGTCCCGCCAGCGATGCAGGCCTTTGGACAGATGCTCGCCTCGGCAGAGTCAGCGCTTCGATCGGGTCAGTCCTATCGCGTGCGAGTCGATGCCGACTGGCTGTCGCTGCGCAACGGACAGATCGATCTCTCGGGAGAAAACCAGTTGCTGCTGGTTTCCGGACGCAACGGTCGACTGCGGCTGGAGGCAAAACAGCAACCCGACCAACCGGCCCAGTATTTGGTGGTCGCCGATGGTCAGAACCTGACCCGAGTCCACACGCCCAGCGGCAGGTTCAGCCGCGATGTTACCAGCGAACCGCTCGCCGAATTGGCCGGCTGCGAAATCACGCAGTCGATTCTCGACATTTGCGGTTCCCGGTTGCTGCTGACCGCTCAAGTGAAGGATTCCGTTTTGCAGCAGCTCACTCAAGTCGCCGACCTCGGTGACGATGCCAACCTGCGACACTTTCAGCTCGGTCTTGCCGATGGCCGTGTAGCGGATGTCTGGTTCAGCGAGGCAACTCCTCACCTGCCGGTAAAACTGATCACGCGCGAAGTCAATTCGGTCAGCCAAGAGCTGAAGCAGGAATTGCAGATCACAGCGAACTTCGACTGGGAGCTGAATGCTCAGGCAGCCGACGCTGACTTCCAATTCAATCCGCCTGCAGAGTACCAACTCGTTTCGAATCTGGCCGATACGCTGTCAGGGCAGGGGAGCGAAGAATTGATCGGCAAGCCGCTGCCGAAGTTCACGCTGACCAACCTCCAGGGACAAGCCGTGGCGATTGAAAATGAGAATCGCCCCGTGCTGCTCTACTTCTGGGCAACTTGGGCCGCACCGACAACCGACGACCTTCCCGGCGTCGTCGAATTCGCCAAGCAACTGGAGAGCCAAGGCGTCCGCGTGGTGGCTGTGAATGTGGCCGAAGACAAGGACCAAGTCGCGGCTTTCCTCGAGGCGAACAAGATCGTGCTCGACGTGGCGATCGATAAGACCGGCGAGGTGGTTCACGATCTGCGTGTGACTGAATTGCCAGCCGTAGTGATCGTCGACAAACAGCACCAAGTGCGTGGAATCTATGAAGAAGTCACCAAGGACATCCGCCCCAAATTGGCGGAGGAACTAAAGAAGATCATGAGCGAGCAGAAGTAGAGCGGGTAAACGGTCATGGAATGACGCCACGGACTTGCCCATGATGTAAAAAGCGTATAACGATTTGATTCAAGCGATTACAGGTGCTGTGCATGATGGGCGACTATCCAAATACCTGACTACTTTCAAGAAACCATTCTCTGCATTTGTTTAGTTCACCATAAACGCAGGGAAAAAAACCAGCATTGACTCCCTTTCAACCCTGACGTATACTCAATGTATATACATCTTAAAGGGAGAAGTAGATGTCAACCGTTCAGAAATGGGGAAACAGCCTAGCCATTAGAATTCCGCGTGCGCTAGCCGGGCAGTTAGAAGTATCAGAAGGCACCGACGTTGAAATGTGCGTCCGGGAGGGTGAACTTGTGGTTCGACCAACGAAGTCAAAAAAAATCAGCCTTCGCGAGTTGCTGAAAAATTGCAAACGCTCTCAACTTCACGGAGAGACAGATTTCGGGGTTGATGTTGGAGGGGAGATTCTTGATTGAAAAACAGACCTCGACCTTACATCCCTGACCGAGGTGACCTTGTCTGGGTTACCCTCGCACCAACTGCCGGCCATGAGCAATCTGGCCGACGACCTGCCCTTGTACTTAGCCCTAAAAGCTACAACAGTAAGACCCGCCTATGCGTCCTTTGTCCGGCGACGCGTCAATCAAAGGGCTACCCATTCGAAGTAGTAATCGCGGGGAAGGAGGGAAACTCTAGCGTGTTGCTTGCGGACCATTTGAGAAATGTCGATTGGAGCACTCGAAAAGTCGAGTTTATTCAACATGTATCTGACGCCGAGTTAAACGAAGTCATCGGACGAATCGAAGCCTTGCTTATAAGCCCAGATAGCTGAGTTCCACAATCGTTTGGGATAATAGCTTTCTAAACTCGCACATGTCCTAAACAAACCTCAACTTGTCTCGCTGATGAAATCCCACACGGAATACTTGACTATCAAGCTGCCGGGAAAGATGGAGTTCCTGAACATCACCTCGGAAGTGAGCGAGGCGATCGCTCGGAGTGGGGTTCAGGAAGGGATGGTGCTCGTCAATTCGATGCATATCACCTCCAGCGTGTTTATCAATGACGATGAATCGGGGCTGCATCACGACTTTGGCAAGTGGCTGGAGGAACTCGCGCCGTTCAATCCCGACCCCAGGCACTATTACCACAATCGCACGGGCGAAGACAATGCCGATGCCCATCTCAAACGCCAGGTGATGGGGCGCGAAGTTGTTTGCGCGATCACTCGCGGCAAGCTGGACTTCGGGCCTTGGGAGCAGATTTTCTACGGCGAGTTTGACGGCAATCGGCCCAAACGGGTGCTAATCAAAATCATCGGTGAGTAAGTCCCCGCGGCCTGCCGGAGCAGTGGTTGATGTTTCTTTTCTTCGACGCCGTTGGAACGCTACTCAGACCGCTTCCAGACGTGGTGACTGCCTACCACCAGTATGGAACGGCACATGGCAGCCAGCTCGAGCCAGAGGAAATTCGCCAGCGATTTGCGCGGCTCTACCCGCAGCATTTCTGCCGCCTTGCAGACGTCGAATCTGCCTTGCAAACCAGCGAGTCGCTGGAACGCACTCGCTGGCGGTCGCTCGTGACCGAGCTGTTCAGCGATGTCCAACCAGCGGCCGCTCTCTTCGAGGAGCTTTGGGAGCATTTTGCTCAGGCCTCAAGCTGGGAACTCTATCCCGATGTCGCGCCGACGCTGCGGCAACTCAAAGAGCGGCGGCTTCCTTGGGGGATCGCTTCGAATTTTGATCAGCGGCTGGATGCGATCATCGCCGGGATTCCTGAACTGGCCGAAGCGCAGACCGTCGTCACCTCGGCAACAACTGGCTGGAGCAAACCCTCCGCAGAGTTCTTTCAGCACGCAGCGTCGCAGGTGGCGAAGCAAACGGTTGGCTCGCCGATTCAACTTTGGATGATCGGAGATAATCGATCGCTCGACTTCGAAGCAGCAACCGCCTGCGGCTGGCAGGCGCTACACCTCGACCGCGAATTGAATGCGACCAAGGAAGCTTGGCAGATTCGGTCACTGGTCGAAGTCTTGGAGCGATTGAGCTTAAGTTGAAGATTGATTTCAATTTGAGCGGACGGCTGGTTTACCAACGCATGATCAACTTGCGCTTCGCCTCCCGTTGGCTACGGGCTAAACGAAAGAGCCAAACTAAACGAATACAAAATAACAACCGGGCCACCACCCGACCTCGTGTCGGTGGAGCCATGACTAGTCGGCTAAGACCCCGCGGTTCGCTGCATGCCACAATCGCGCTGCCGAACCGGGGGCTGGCGCGAAGGCCCGACTGAGGAGGATTGAAGCATCCCGCATCCAAGTGGGTTATACTGGCTCGCGGCGATTGGCTGCAGTCGCTGAACCTCTGTCCGTCGAGCGACCACCATGAATGGAATCCGATTTGCGACGAGCCTCATGGCGATGCTGCTTGCCACATTGTGGGTGACTGGGGCATTTGCGCAGACCAACCCTGCTTCGCAAGTCGATCAAGCAGCTGTCGAGCTCGTGTTGGCGAGGAATTGCCTCGGCTGTCACGCCGGAGCGGAGCCGGCGGGTGAATTCGACCTCACGCTACCCGACTTGGCTGTCCGCGGTGAAGCCAAGGATGCACCGCCGCTAGAAAGCCTTTTTTGGGAGCGAATCGAAGCGGGCGAAATGCCGCCCGAGGGCGAGATTTCCGCTGCTGATCGCCAATTGCTTGAGGCTTGGCTCAAGTCCGGAGCCAATTGGAGCCGCCCGCGAATCGACCCGCTGCAACTCAGCACGGCGGCTCGCGCCGGCCGTGACTGGTGGTCGCTGCAGCGACTCTCGCGGCCAGCCGTTCCTCCTGCGCCGGAAAACGCGGCTCCGCTGACCAACCCGATCGACGCCTTTGTCTCGGCCAAACTCACAGAACATAAACTCGAATTTTCGCCACCCGCCTCGCCCGAAACCCAGATCCGCAGGGTCTACTTCGACCTGATCGGACTCCCTCCACCCGCAGAAGTGGTCGAGGCGTTCAAAGCCGACCCGAGCGAAGCCCGCTATGCCGAGATCGTCGACCGACTCTTAGCATCCCCTGAGTATGGCGAACGCTGGGCGCGGCACTGGCTGGACCTCGTTCGCTTCGGCGAGAGCGATGGATTTGAACGCAATGCACCGCGCAATCAAATGTGGCATTATCGCGACTGGGTCATCTCGGCCTTTAATCGCGACCTGCCTTACGATGAGTTCACCCGAGAACAGATTGCCGGATCAGCATTCCTTGAGGATCCCTACGAAGTGGCTGCAGCCGAGGGCTTTCTTGTCGCTGGGGTCCACAACACGGTGGTCGGCAGCAGCCGCACCATGCAGCTTCTCGCGCGGCAAGATGAACTCGAAGATCTCGTCGGCAACGTGGGTCAGACTTTTCTTGGGCTGACGCTCAACTGTGCTCGCTGTCATGATCACAAATTCGATCCGATCACACAAAAAGAATACTACCAGCTCGTCGCGACCTTCAATGGCGTGAATCATGGCAATCGATCGGTCCGCTCGGAAAGCGATACCCTTAAGCTACAGCAGAAGCGAGAAGAGCGACGGCAACTTGCCTCGGAACTGGAACAAATCGAGCTTCCTGCGCGGCGCGCGGCGTTGGAAAAGTCACTGCCGGCTGAGGCGATAAATGCCGCAGCCCAGCTCGCGCCTCGTTTGAGCTGGTCGTTTGACTCGGGGCTCAGCGACCGCGTCTCGGGAATCGATCTGGAACTCAATGGCGATGCTCGAGTTGAAGCGGGCAAACTTGTGCTCGATGGAGACGGCGACTTCGCCGCTTCACCGCCGCTTCCTTTCGGACTACAGGAAAAAACACTCGAGGCTTGGCTCGAACTGGACGACCTCAAGCAGCAGGGCGGCGGAGTCGTCAGCATCGAGAGCCTCAGCGGCGAGTTCTTTGACTCTGTTGTCTTTGGTGAGCAAGAGCCTCAGCGCTGGATGGCCGGGAGCAACACCTTTACCCGCACGCGTTTTTTCGGTGGCACTGCCGAAACCTCTACCGCGCCCGAGCGAATTCACATCGCAATCAGCTGGTCAGCCGACGGGACCGTTACCGCCTACCGCAATGGCGAGGCGTATGGCCAAAGCTATCAAACGGGCGCTCCGCCCGCTTTCGAGGCCAGCCAATCACGGTTGCTGATTGGACTGCGGCACTCGCCTCCGCTTGGCAATCGAGCGCTGGCCGGCAAGGTGCTGGGCGTCCAACTTCACGACCGCGTGCTCAACGCCCAGGAAATTGCAACGGCAGCTCGCGTCCAAGGGTTGTTCGTGTCCGAGCAAGAACTGCTGGCTCAACTCCCACCGGAACAGCAATCGCGGCGAAGCCAACTGCGCGATCAACTTGCAGTACTCGCTTTGGAAGCAAAACAACTCGAGGCAGCAGCTCAGCGGGAGGTCTACACCCAAGTCTCGGCTCAACCACAAGAGACTTTCTTTCTGCCCCGAGGCGATGTCACCAAGCAGGGCGACGCGATGATTTCGGGGACGACACAGGCGCTCGCGGCCTGCGTGAATTCGAATTTTGAACTCGACGCCGCGGCCAGCGACCTCGAACGCCGCCGCCAATTCGCAAACTGGGTCACGCACCCCGACAACCCGTTGTTCCACCGGGTCATCGTCAATCGACTTTGGCAATGGCATTTTGGCAATGGCTTCGTCTCAACGGCGAGCGATTTTGGTTTTAATGGCGGCCAAGCGTCGCATCCCGAACTACTCGATTGGCTCTGCGGTGAACTACAGCGGCAGAACTACCAGCTCAAACCATTGCATCGCCTGATGGTCAGCTCGCAGACGTATCGCCAAAGTTCCGCGGCGCGACCGGAAGCGATCGCGGTCGACTCGGACAACCGCTGGCTCTGGAGAAAAAGCCCAGTGCGGCTCGATGCCGAAATCATTCGCGACTCGATGCTTGAGGTGACAGGGAAAATGAATCCTCTCCGCGGTGGGCCGGGGTTCAAGGATGTGACGATTGTCGATAAGGGCGATGGAACGACGTTTTATCTGGAACGAGATGCCGAGGAGCCCGACCTGAATCGCCGCACGATTTACCGTTTCAGTCCACGCGGCGGACGCTCAGCTTTACTCGACTCGCTCGATTGTCCCGACCCATCGACCGCCACACCGCGCCGAACCGTCACGACGACGCCGCTCCAAGCACTGAGCCTGCTGAACAGCCCCTTCGTCCTGCGAATGTGCGGGGCACTTGCTGAGCGAGCAGAGCGCGAAAACGATTCCACCAAGCAGCAAGTCATCTGGATGTTCCGGCAAGTCCTCAGTCGCCCGCCCGCTGACGATGAACTTGCGGCGGCCGTCGCGTTGGCAGAGAAGCATGGCACGGCCGCGGTTGCTCGTGGACTGCTTAACAGCAGCGAATTCGTCACGGTCCGCTAGAACTGCCGAGAAAATTATCTTCAGGAAACACTCATGGCCTCCCCCTTCGATCGCCGCCAGTTGTTTGATTACGCCCTTCGTGGCGTCGGAGCGACCGCGCTGTTGCAACTACTGCTGCGCGAAGGGCTGGCACAGGCTGGCGAGAAATCGAATCGTGATGACAAGTCTGCTGGGTTTCCGAATCATCCACCGAAGGTCAAGCGAGCGATCCAGATCTGTCTGATTGGCGGCATGAGCCACCTCGACTCCTTTGATTACAAACCGGAGCTCGCCAAGTTCCATGGCAAGTCGCTGCAATCGAGCGAACAGCCAGACATCTTCTTCGGCCAAGTCGGATTGCTGCGACAGAGCGATTGGAAATTCCAGCAGCGCGGCCGGAGCGGACTTTGGCTCTCCAATCTCTTCCCTCAAATTGCCGAGCGGGCTGATGACCTGACGGTGATCCGCTCGATGGTCTCCGACTCCGCCAACCACACTCCGGCATTGTTTTTTGCCAACAGCGGTTTTCAGTTCAATGGCTATCCTTCTCTGGGGAGCTGGCTTTCGTACGGCTTGGGAAGCGAGACAGAGTCGCTGCCTGACTACGTCGCTCTCCCGGATTTACGAGGTGGTCCGACGGGCGGGGCTTCGAACTGGAGCAACGGCTTTCTTCCAGCCCGACATCAGGGGGTTGAGTTCCGTGGACTTGAGCAACCGGTTCGCGACCTCTTTCCGCAGACAGCGATTCCGCGCGAAATGGAGGTCGACACGCGAGACTTTTTGCGGCTGCTGAATGAACGCCACTTACAACAAGCTGGTGAAGATGAAAATCTGGTTGCCCGTCTGCGAAGTTATGAGCTCGCCGCTCAGATGCAGCTTTCGGTCCCCGAGGTCAGCGACCTGAGCGGCGAAACGGAAACGACGCGCAAACTCTACGGCCTGGATGAAGAGATCACGCGCGACGCTGGCCGGCGATGTCTGCTCGGCCGCCGGTTGCTGGAACGCGGCGTGCGGTTTGTGCAGATTTTTTCCGGTGGTCCAATCGGCGGTTCTCCGCGCGTCAGCTGGGACGCTCATGAGAACGTGCTGGAGAATCATGCGATTGAGGCCCAGCGGATCGATCGGCCCGTGGCGGGATTGTTGCAAGACCTCAAGCAGCGAGGAATGCTCGAGGATACGCTGGTCATGTTCACCACGGAATTCGGCCGGACGCCCTTCACGCAGTCAGCTGCCGATCAAGTCGGCACCGGCCGCGACCACAATCGCTACGGTTTCTCCGTATGGATGGCGGGCGGTGGCTTAAAGCCCGGAACGGCGTACGGTGAGACCGACGAGATCGGCTGGAAGGCAGCAGCAAATCCAGTCACGTGGCATGACTTTCACGCGACAGTGCTGCATCTGTTCGGCATCGACCATACGCGGCTGACTTACTATCACAACGGCATCCAGCGTCGCCTGACCAATGTTCACGGCGAATTGGTGCAGGGGATACTCAACAGCTGAGGCGATGCTCGCCCAGCGACTTTAGCGACGCTGCTCATTCTTTTGAATTGGCCGCGCGGCGGTTGCTGGGTTGCTGTCGACTTCGGGGGTGATTTTTCCGAGGCTCGATTCACCAACGCTAACGCCCTGGGAATCTGCAGTCGGCGTTTGATTCAAGGCCTCTGAACTTGCGGGCAAAGGTGCAAATTCAACTTGTTGTGGGGCAGCATCTCCGAGTGCGGAGAAGTCAGGTACCAAGCCCCTATTCCATTCGCTGTTCACCCAACCCGGAGCATTCACCGACGGAGCGGGCGGACTGACAACGACTGCTGGTATACCGGGGCGAGCGGGAATTGTCGGAGCCATCTGCTGGACATTGAGCAGCTCAACGCGTTCACTCCGAACCGATTGATAAGGCATGGTCGCCGTCGCTCGGAGGACGATTTCCTTCGGAGCCTGTGGTGGCGGGGGAATGATCAGCGGCTCGGTTTTCTCCAGCTCGGCTTCCTTCGCTCGTTCAATAATTGGAGCCGGCGGCAATTCGGGTACGTTGTTCTCCTGCGCCAGTGCTTCGGCTTTGGCCAGCAAATCAAGCAGTTGTTGAATGCGCTCTTCGCGCAGTCGGTCTTCCTCGCTGATTGGCTGCGGAAGGTCCGGACTTAAATCCTCTTCGCCCATCTCTGCTGCGGAATCGAGCGGAGCGGTTACTTCCTCTTCGCCGTTATCTTCTGCGTCGAAGGTCTCGGCTGAGGGCAGTTCAGCAACTTCAGCTGGTTTCACATCGACGATCTTTTCGGTTTTTTCCTCGACCTTTGGTTCGAGCGGTTGTAATGGACGGCTGTCCTCGACGACTTCTGGGGCGTATTTCGGTTTCTCAGGCTGAGGAGTGACTGCGAAAGGGAGCGGTTGGAAGTTGTCGCGGTTGGCTAGTGCTTGAACCAGTTCGTTGTCGGTGCCGAGCAAGCTGGCGAGTTCTTCATTCGTGCGCCGCAGCGGGTCTGAGCGATTGGCATTGGCGATAGGCGTTTGAAAGCGGCGCGTCCCGCTGATACTAAAGGGAAGCAGTCTTCCGCGATTGGAGGCCAAGTCCGAAACCCGCGCCGCAAAGACTCGCGTGCTGGTCGCTACGCGTGTGGCGACAGGGTAATTCCAACCGCTTTGGCAACCGCTCGCCAGAGACATTGCGGTGGCCAATCCAGTGACGAGCAAAGCTGAAACCTGTTGACGTTTCATCGGGAGTGATCCTCGTAACTGCCAGATTCCGACGTTTCGTTTTCCTCAAAACGACCCAGATTTTGGTATCGACAGCTACAACTGAAATCCCCGGTTTCCCGGACACTCCTCACACATCTGGCTTTTTCCCTACGGAAGGCATTCAGGGCATCCTGAGAGCCACCGGTAGAACCGGAATGTCCGTTACCGCACAGCTGCTACAACCGGCAGTTTGAGCTAACCAAAATCGGGACATGCTGCGCGTTCCAGTTGCTCAGGCAGTTCGGGCTGTAACAGCTATAGCGGATGCTCCGAATCAGCCGATTCCCCGCCGCCAGCGGGCAAGGTCATCGTTCAGCCCTTCGCTGTTAGGCGAGGTGAAGCGAGTTGCCGGGGCGGACCCGAAAGAGGGCCTTTCGCGGGGGCACGGAGCCACTGGGAAGGGTTTTGAGGTCAGCAACGTACGATGCTGCCGGTCAGAAAATCAGAGCGGAAGGGTTGATTGAAAAAGAGGTTAGTCAGGACGTGGATGACTCTTGGACTTGTCTAAAACAAACTGCTCAGACTATCAAAAAAAAATCGCCAAGATGACTCAATCCGTACCGCGAAATCCCTCACAACTTCCTCACCCCCGTGCCTCTGTGAGAGGTCCTCTGCCGCTTCTTTACCAAGCCAGAAAAACCAGTTTAAACGGCGTATTTTTTCGCCAGTTCATCGATCTTGGCCGCGAGGATGAAATCGTTTTCGCTCAGCCCACCAATTGCGTGTGTCCAGAGTTCAATCGAGACAAAGCGATAGCCTTCGAGGTGCAGGTCGGGATGATGGCCATCCTCCTCAGCCACAACGGCCACATCTTGGAAGAAGGCGAGTCCTTGGAGGAAGTTCTTGACCTTCCAGTCCTTGCGGATTCGCGTGTTGTTGTGAGTCAAAAACCAGCCGGGGAGATTGCTCAATTGGCGATTTGAGAAATCGAGCGGGCAGGGGTCAACGCCACCCTCGCAGGGTTTGCATTTTTGCTGACTCAGTTGCTCAATTGTTTGGACTTCCATTTTGGTTCCTCGGCATTCAAAAAGCGTTGTTCGCGACTCGACAGGCAGCAAGCCCTACCCACCCAAGATAGGGCAGCTTTTCGAATCGGTAAAGGATTACCGTAATCAACCCGCTTTTCCAACAGATAACCGCGGGAAATCACCGATTTGGCGGGATGCCAGCGGTTACCGCAGAGCCCTACCTGCGGTTGTCCCGCAGTGTCCGACGGAGTCCCCGTTTGTCAGTCAATTCAAAATCGCTCCTTTAATCGCCCAAACGCCTTCTCACCTAGGCAACCGTAATGCCCAAATCAACTGCCTCGACAACCTCCGACCGTTTGGTGCTTCTGACTGGAGCGACCGGCTACGTTGGGGGGCGATTACTGGAACAACTCGAGCGTGATGGACGACGTGTTCGCTGCCTTTCTCGTCGGCCCGGCGGTTTGGATGGCCGCGTCTCGGCGAACACTGAGGTTGTCATCGGGGACGCACTGAAGCCTGAGACACTCGCGGCCGCGATGGAGGGCGTCGATACGGCCTATTACCTCGTCCACTCGATGGGGACGACGGGAGACTTTGCTGAAGAGGATCGCCGAGCCGCCCAGAACTTTGCTACGGCCGCGACTGCTGCCGGTGTTCGCCGCATCATCTACCTCGGTGGACTGGGGAACTCCGATCCGACGGCAGGCCAAAAACTTTCACCGCACCTCCGCAGTCGTCAAGAAACGGGCGACTACTTGCGAGCTCACCATCATCAGGTGATCGAACTTCGCGCGTCGATCGTCATTGGCTCGGGAAGCCTCTCCTTCGAAATGATTCGCGCACTTGTCGAGCGTCTGCCGGTGATGATCTGCCCGAAATGGGTGAAGGTCAAAGCCCAGCCGATCGCGATCGAGGATTTGCTCTCCTATCTGGTCGAGTCGCTCGACCTTTCGCATGAAGTCTCCCAAGTCTTTGAGATCGGCGGACCAGACGAAGCTTCCTACGGCGAAATCATGCAAGAGTACGCTCGCCAGCGCGGCCTGCGTCGTTTGATGATCCCCGTACCACTGCTTACTCCTTATCTCTCCAGCCTTTGGCTAGGATTGGTCACGCCGCTCTACGCCCGGGTTGGTCGCAAGCTGATCGACAGTCTGAAGAACCCGACGCTCGTTTCGAACAATCTGGCAGCTTTGACGTTCCCTGGAATTCACCCGAGAGGGTTGAGCGAGGCAATCGCTCGTGCACTGGCGAACGAAGACCATGAATTTGCGACCACGCGTTGGTCTGATGCGCTTTCCTCGGGAGGTCGCCCTAAATTATGGGGCGGTACGCGTTTCGGCTCGCGTTTGGTTGATTCGCGAACGGCTTTCGTTCCGGTGCCACCGGCTCAAGCCTTTGCTCCGATCAGCCGGATTGGCGGACGAACTGGCTGGTACTACGCGAATTGGCTTTGGAACATTCGCGGGTTCATGGACTTGCTGGTCGGTGGAGTGGGAACTCGGCGCGGAAGACGCGACCCGGATACGCTTTGCGTTGGGGACACCTGCGACTTCTGGCGAGTAGAAGAGTATGAGCCCGATCGGCGACTCCGTTTGGCGGCCGAAATGAAGTTGCCGGGGCGGGCGTGGCTTGAATTCGAAGTCACCCCGGTTCCGGGTGGAAGCGAGATCCGTCAGACGGCCCTGTTTGACCCGCTTGGGCTTTTCGGCCTCGTTTACTGGTACGGCGTTTCCCCGCTACACTTTTTCGTCTTCTCGGGAATGCTGCGAAACATCTCGCGAGCGGCAAAGAATCAATCTGTCAATGAGGCCACGCCTTCACCTGCCGCCACTCTAAGCTCTCCATCCAAATGACCGGCGAGGTTTTGGAAGCGAAATCGTGAACTCCCAAATGCCAATCGTAATTGTCGGCGGAGGACTTGCCGGCCTCGCTGCGGCAACCGAACTGAATCACCGCAGCATCCCCTTTTTGATCTTCGAAGCGAGCGACCGCTGGGGCGGTCGCCTTCGCAGCGACCGAGTTGATGGCTTTCTGATCGACCGCGGCTTCCAAGTTTTGCAAACGGCTTACCCCGAGGCGCGAAAGCGACTCGATTACGCAGCCCTGAAGCTTCGAAACTTTCAGCCGGGTGCCTTAATCCGAACCAAAGAGCGGTTCGTCGAAATGAGCGACCCGTGGCGGCGTCCGAGTTCCGCACTGGCGACGCTGCTGAATGGAGTCGGCACACTCGGCGACCGCTGGCGACTGGCGAAACTTCGCAGTCGGCTGGTCCGTCAATCGAACGACGCGATTCTCTCCGGCCCCGACGAGAGCACAGTTGACTTTCTGCTCAAGACTTGCGGATTCTCCCGCGACCTTGTCGACCGCTTTTTCCGCCCCTGGTTCAGCGGCGTGTTTCTCGAAAACAAACTTGAAACCTCTTGTCGCTTCTTTCAGTTCGTTTTCAAGATGCTCGCCCAAGGCGACGCAGCCTTGCCCGAACAGGGAATGCAGGCGATCCCGCAGCAACTGGTCGCAAGACTTCCAGAGTCGTCGCTGCGGCTCAACACACGCGTCGCCAGTTTGACCGCTGAATCTGTGCAACTGACCAGCGGCGAGCAGATCGCCGCCGCGGGCATCGTTCTGGCTACCGAAGGCTCAGCGGCCGCGCACCTCCTCGGCAAATCGGGAATTGCAAAGCTACCGGTTTCAGCCCTGCAGCCAACCGAATTTCAAAGCACTGTCTGCTTCTCGTTTGCCGCTCCTCAGGCGCCGCATGCAACGCGCATGCTGATGCTCAACGGAGAACTGACCGGGCCAATCGCCCATCTTTCGATTCCGAGCAACGTCGCACCGAGCTACGCACCCGCGGGCAAATCGCTGATCAGCGTCACGGCGATGGCGAGCAGCCGCGACCAAGCGACGGCGCTGCGTGAACCAGTGCAAGCCCAACTGCGAGACTGGTTTGGCTCGCAAGTCGAGAAGTGGTCGCTGATCGCCGAAAGCTTCGTCCCCGAGGCCCTCCCCCGGCAACTGCCCGGCAGTTATCAGCCGGCCAGCGCGGACTATCAACTCGCGCCGCGACTGGTTCGCTGCGGCGATTATCTGGGAACGGCCTCGATTAACGGAGCGCTACTCGCCGGCCGCCAAGCAGCGGAAAGACTCGCGTAGGACTTCCCCACGCTCGGCGCACTCGGCGCGCTCGGCGCAGGTCTCCCGACCTCGCCGATTCCTCGACCTCCGGTCTCCTCTTGGCGGTTAATCAGGGCTAATCCTTTCAATTTGTTGCTTTCTCTTAACCTGGGTGGCGCGGCCGAAACGCTTCGCATTTCCCGGCCGCTTTACCCCGAGCCGGAGGCTATAAGGCCGTTGGCCTGAAGACGTTCGGTATTAGTTGTGGGCGGCAATGAGGATGCTCTCCTGTTCATCCGAATTCGCTTTAGTTCGTAGGGTGGGACAAGGTCGCGGGGGCACCAACTTAATCTGTCATTCAATTAGAAACCTTGTAGCGCATGCCATGCCCCGCGGCCGCCGGCCCACCAACGCCCTCTGGAAAGATCTTCCGGTCGCTTTGGGACGCGAATTGAATACCAGTGGTGGGCCGGCGCAGGGCGGGTGCTGCTTGTTTTCCGATTTTAACTTGCTGCATCCCGGCAATTTGGCTTGACGTTTTTCGGTGACTCCCCGCCCCGCTTGTCCCGCCCTACGAGGAGAATTGTGTCAGGGATTGTCCAACCGGCGGCTGGCACAAAGCGGGCTGACCAGAAATCCAGTTTCTTGTTCGCAAACTAAGCATCCTCAACTGCTTTATATCGAACTCTGCTAAATTACTTTCTCGGCATTACCAAACACCACGCCCTCCTCCCCGCTTGGAACTGCACGCATGACTTGGATTCAATGGTAAGACAGCCTTGCGAAACCAAGCTGGACGCCTCAGCCATCGACGATCGGCACCATCTGGCAGATCATCTATCCGATCATCTTCATCAGCTTCGGCGCCGTGCTCGTGCAATGGACGCGGGGAAAAGTTCCCGGGATTGTTGCCCTCCCGTTCGCGATCAATCTCCTCGCAAATATCCTCTTCACACCAATTCAGTTCGGAATGCGAAACCTCCCCTTGGCCGCATTCGATATTCTCATCGTCTGGGCGACGATCATCTGGTGCGTGATCGCCATCTGGCCGCATCTCAAGTGGGTCGCCGTCGCGCAAGTTCCCTACTTCGTCTGGGTCTCTATCGCAACTTGGCTGCAGCTTTGGATCACCACCCACAACTGGGGGAAATAACGAGCCGTTTCCTCTGCTCAATCAACGCTGCAAGATTCTCAACGCGCTGCATCGCGTTTCAGATACGCCTTCAACCACAGTGCATTCCCAATCACCGAAACATCCGAAAGCGCCATCGCTGCGGCGGCGTACATCGGTCCGTAAGTCCCGAGCAAACCAAACGCTGCTGCCGGAATTGCAATCGCGTTGTATACGAACGAGAGAAATAAGTTCTGCTTGATCGTCCGCAGCGTCGCCCGACTCAGCTCAATTGTCTCGGGGATCGCGGCCAGCCGCTGGGCCGGGATCACCACATCCGCCGATTCAATCGCAATATTCGTCCCGGTGCCGATCGCGATGCCCACACCGCCGCGTGCACCAGCTTCGGCCAGCGCCGCAGCGTCATTGATCCCGTCACCAACCATCGCGACAGGCTGGCCACCACCAGCCAATTGTTGGACCAACTCCTGCTTCCCCGCCGGAGTCATCTCACTGTGCGTCCCTGTTGCCTCAATCCCGACTGCCGCGGCGACTTTCTGCCCAGTCGCCTTTCGATCGCCCGTCGCAAGTAGAACACGCAGGCCCATTTCCTTGAGCTGGCCGATCACCGCAGCTGCATCGGGACGCAACTGGTCCTCAAAGCGAATCGTTCCGACCGGCCGGCCATCGAGCAACACGACGCTCTGCGTGCCGTCGGCTTCTCGCCAACGTTCGGGCAAGGCTATTCCCTCGCGAGTCGCTTGGCTGAACGAGACCAGTTCGACTCGCCGCCCGGCAACTTCGCCACGCAAACCGCGGCCCGCTTGCTCGTGCAGGTCTTCGACCGCTTGCAAAGCCAACCCCTGTTTCTTTGCCGCAGCAACGACCGCCTGCGAAAGCGGATGCCGAGACTGTGCGGCGAGACTCGCAGCGAGTGTCAACACTTGCGAACTCGATCCCTCTGCCGCGAGCACTTCGCTGACTTCAGGCTTGCCAACCGTCAGCGTTCCCGTTTTATCCAACAGGACTGCCTCCGTCCGCGCCGTCCGCTCGAGTGCCGCGGCACTCTTGACCAGAATCCCCCGCTCACTCGCGGCTCCCGCGCCAACCATGATCGCAGTCGGTGTCGCCAGGCCCAGCGCACAAGGACAAGAAATCACCAGCACCGAAGTCGCCGTGACTAGCGCCTGAGCCCAAGTCGACCAAGTGTTACCCGACGTGGCCAATCCATACGCGAGCCAACCCGCAAACGTCAGCAGCGCGATAGCAATCACCGCCGGCACGAAGACCGCGCAGACTTTATCTGCCAACCTTGCGATCGCTGCCTTGCTCGATTGCGCTTGCTGCACCATCTCGGCAATTCGAGCGATCGTCGTCTCGCGTCCATTGGTCGCTGCCGAAACCACTAACCTGCCTGTCGTATTCAAGGAGCCGGCAGTCACAACTACACCAGCCCATTTGTCTACCGGCAACGGTTCGCCGGTCACCACCGATTCATCAACCGCGCTTGCCCCCGCCGCGACTTTGCCATCGATCGCGATCCGATCGCCGGGCTGAAACACCAGCAGGTCACCCGGTAACACATCGGCGGTTGCAATCTCATCGCCGCGTTCATCCTCCAGCGACCGGATCCGCCGCACTCGATCGGGCTGAAGCGCCAGCAGTTGGCGCAGGGCCGAACTCGCCGAGACCATCGACCGCGCCTCGAGCCAATGCCCCAGGCTAACCAGCGCCAGCAGCCCCGCCGCGGCTTCCCAGTACATCGGCTGGCCCGTCTTCCAGCCAAACAGTTCTGCAGCGAAAACGATTGCCGAGAAGCCCCAGGCAACGCTCGACCCGAGCGCAATCAGCGTGTCCATGTTGGTCGAGCCGGACTGCGCAGCCTTCCAAGCCGACCGGTAAAATCCCCAGCCGACAAAAATCTGTGCAATCGTCGCGAGCAGCGCCGAAAACCACATCAAGCCATGGTGGAAACTGTGCGAGTAATTGACCAGCCGCAAGTCCATCGGCATGTGCAGCAACATCAAAGGCAACCACAGCGCAAGCCCCAGCAGTGCCCGCTTTCGCCAAGCCCGCACGTTGCGCTGCTGTTTCTCTTCCAGCTCACTCCGCTGATCGGCCAGCGATCGCTGCGGCTCGAGCGACTTGGCCGCGAACCCTTGAGCCGAAACGACTTGAGCCAACTGCTCGGCGTTCAGCCCCCGGCCGCGAACGAGCGCCGTGCCGCTAGTCAAATTCACTGCCGCGCTCTCAACCCCAGCCACGCCCCTCAGCGCCGACTCGACCGTACCGACGCAACCCGCGCAGTGCATTCCCTCGACAGACAAGCTGACCGCGGATGGCTCTGACATGGATTGGCTCGTTGGCTGTTCGTCGGGCATCTACATCCTCATTTGTTTTTCCTGCTGCTCTTGCGACGACAACTCGCGCACCACTGCAGCACTCGAAATTATAGCCCCAAGGGGATTTCGAGGATGGCCAAGAATTAAATGGGCGTTTGTTTTGGTTACAGCTCAGATTTTTAGAGTTACATCAGCGACCCCTCGGGTGTCGCTTCGGACTACAATGTAACCGCCCGCTCGCACGCTCTCACCGCGGCGACGGCGAATACTCCTCGTTAAAACGGAAAGTCTTGTGATGATGCTGGCTCAATCGATGATTGTCCGACTATCAGGCCCAATTGTTTGCCTGCTCACGCTCCTGCTTACGAGTCCGGCAACTGCTCAAACTTCTTCTTCGCCAGTCGCTTTTAACCGCGATATCCGGCCGCTCCTCTCGGACAACTGTTTCTTTTGTCACGGACCGGACAAGAACAAACGCCAAGCCGACTTGCGGCTGGACACCCGCGAAGGACTTTTCGGCAGTGCTGACCAATCAGGCACCATCGTCCCCGGCAAGCCCGAGGAGAGCGAGCTGATTCGCCGCATCCGCTCCAGCGATGAAGACGAAATCATGCCTCCGCCCGAGTCGCACAAGTCGCTGACGCCAGCCCAGATTGAGCTATTGGAAACTTGGGTCCGGCAGGGCGCCCCCTACGAAGGACACTGGGCCTTTATGCCGCTGAAGCCACAGACCGCAGCGCCAGAGAGCACGACCAGCCAAGTCATCGACCGCTTCGTCAAGGATGAGTTGCAGCGGCAGAAGCTGAGCGGCTCGGCTCCCGCTGACCGCGTCACGCTGCTGCGACGACTCTACTTCGACCTGCTCGGACTGCCGCCGTCACCCGCTGAAGCGGAGGCGTTCCTCTCCGACAACTCCCCGGAAGCTTACGAGCGGCTCGTCGACCAACTGCTCGCCTCGCCACACTTCGGCGAGCGGCTCGCGATTTGGTGGCTCGACCTGGTTCGCTATGCAGATACGGTTGGCTATCACGGCGATCAGTTGATGAGCGTCTCTCCGTTTCGCGATTACGTTATCGCCTCGTTCAATGACAACAAACCGTTCAATCAATTCACCGTCGAACAACTCGCCGGCGATCTGCTTCCCAACCCGACGCGCGAGCAATTGATCGCTTCCGGCTACAACCGCCTCGGGATGATGAGCGCCGAAGGGGGCGTCCAAGACAAGGAATACCTTGCCAAGTACATTGCCGAGCGCGTGCGAAACGCCACGGGAACGTGGCTTGGAATCACGCTGGGCTGCGCCGAGTGCCACGACCACAAGTTCGATCCGTTTTCGACTCGCGACTTCTATCGCTTCGAAGCCTTCTTTGCCGACATCAAGGAGCGAGGTCTCTACGCCGGTGCCAACGATGACGGAAACTGGGGGCCATTTATCAAGGTCCCCACCGATGACCAAGCGACCCAGCTCGCTGAGCTCGACCGACAACTCACCGCCGTCCGCGCAACGCTCGATACGGAAACGCCAGAGCTGGTCGCCGCACAGCAGCAGTGGGAGGCTTCGCAAGTCCCCTGGACTCCCCTGCGACCAAGTTCCCAGCAGTCGCTCGAGAACGTGACGCTGACTTTGCGAGACGATCTCTCGCTGCTTGCCAGCGGGAATAATCCGGCCACGGACACTTACACGCTCAGCTTTAATGACGTTCCGGCGGGCGTCACCGCGTTTCGATTGGAAGTTCTCCCGGATGACTCGCTGCCTCGCAGGGGACCGGGTCGAGCCGGAAATGGCAACTTCGTGCTCAGCGAATTCCGCGGCGAACTCCGAGCGGCGGATGGCAGCGTCACGCCAATCAAATTCCAAAACCCCTCGGCCAGCTACGAACAAACCGGCGCCGCGGATGGAAATCCCTTCGGCAAGTGGGCCGTGGCCGCCGCACTAGACGGCGACTCTCAAGGAAAGAAGTGGGGCTGGGCCATTATGGAGCAGGTCGGCCAACCGCAAGTCGCAATCTTCGAGACGGCCAGCGACCTCGCGCTGGCGAGCGGCTCGGAACTCCGGATCATGCTCGACCAGAACCTCGATAACCCGCAGCACACGATCGGTTGCTTCCGCCTCTCCGCCACGACCGCTCCACGCCCCGTTTCGGCAACCGCAGCCGTGCCGGCCAACATCGCCGTTCTGCTGCAAACACCCGCGACCAATCGAACCGACGAACAGCGAACCGAATTGGCTCGCTACTTCCGCAGCATCTCGCCGCTGCTCCAGCCCGCGCGCGACCAATTGGCCAAGCTCGAAGCAGACCGCAAACAGCTCGACAACCAAATCCGTTCGACGCTCATTACCGAAGCCGTGATGCCACGTCAGGTTCGCGTCCTCAAACGCGGCAATTGGATGGACGACAAGGGCGAGATTATCACGGCAGGCTTCCCGGAGGTGCTCGCGCCGAGCCAGATCCCAGACCGCCCGCTGAGCCGACTCGATTTGGCTAACTGGATTGTTTCGCCAGAGAACCCGCTGACGGCCCGCGTGACGGTCAACCGAGTCTGGAAACTCTTCTTCGGTGCTGGCCTATCACGCAAACTCGATGACGTCGGTGCTCAAGGCGATTGGCCGAGCCACCCCGAACTACTCGATTGGCTGGCGAACGATTTCCGCGATCACAACTGGGATGTGAAGCGGCTGATCAAAGCAATTGTGATGAGCGAGTCTTATCGACAGTCGTCACACGCGGATGCAGTGGCTCGCGAGACCGACCCCTACAATCGCTGGCTCGGTCGCCAGAGCCGATTCCGACTCGATGCCGAGCTGGTACGCGACAATGCACTCGCGGTCAGCGGCCTGCTCGTGCCGACCATTGGTGGGCGAAGCGTGTTTCCCTACCAGCCACCGGGCTACTGGGCTTATCTGAATTTCCCAACCCGCGAGTGGCAAAACGGAAGTGGCGAAAATCTCTACCGCCGCGGACTCTACACTCACTGGCAACGTCAATACCTGCACCCCAGCCTGCTCGCTTTCGACGCGCCCAGCCGCGAGGAGTGCACCGCCGATCGCCCGCGGAGCAACACGCCCCTGCAGTCGCTCGTGCTGCTGAATGACCCGAGTTACGTCGAGGCCGCTCGCGCGTTTGCCGAGCGAGTTCTTCGCGATGGCGGAAGCGACTTCCGCCAGCGACTCGACTTCGCTTTCCAGCGGGCGCTCTCGCGCCCCGCCAGTGAGGAAGAGGCCGCTGTGCTCGCCGAACTGCTGAACACGCACACGGCGGAGTATGAATCGAACCCGACTGCCGCCGCTGCACTGCTGAACGTCGGTGAACATAAAGTCCCTGCGGAGCTGACGACTCCCGAGCTCGCTGCGTGGACCAGCCTCACGCGTACGATCCTCAACTTACATGAAGTGATCACCCGCAACTAATCGCCTGGCTTGAATTGCGATCCGGCTCACTTACTTTACTCCAGACAGAATTTTGATAGCCCCATGATTCCACTCCCCTCTGAAATCGCTCGGCGGACTTTTCTCAAACGCTCAGGAATCAGCCTCGGCGGCATGGCACTGGGCTCCTTGTTGCAGCAATCTGCCGCTCGAGCCAATTCCAAACTCGTCGGCGATGACCGCTGGCAGGGAGTTCTGCAACCGCTGCACTTTGCTCCGCGAGCCAAACGCGTCATCTGGCTCTACATGGCCGGTGGCATGACGCACATCGACACGTTTGACAACAAGCCGAAGCTGGCCGAGCTGCACGGCAAGCCAATGCCTGAATCGGTGACGGCGGGACAGCAGATCGCGCAGCTCCAAGGCCAGCAGCTGAATTGCTTTGCGCCGCAACATCCGTTCCGCAAATGGGGGCAGTCCGGTCAAGAGATTGCCGAGATCTGGCCGCAACTTGCCGAGAAGTGCGCCGATGACATTTGTATCGTCCGCTCGCTCTTCACCGATGCGATCAATCACGATCCGGCTCACACATTCATGAACACCGGCACGATGAATGCGGGGCGACCAGCGATGGGGTCGTGGCTGCTGTATGGTCTCGGCGCAGAGTCCGACAGCTTGCCCGGTTTTGTCGTGATGGTGTCGACCGGTAAGTTTGGTCAGAAGCAACCGATCGCCGCGCGACAGTGGCACTCAGGTTTTCTCCCCGGTCAATTTCAGGGAGTCGAATTCCGCAGCACTGGCGATCCGGTGTTGTACGCCGGCAATCCCGCTGGCGTCAGCTACTCACAGCAGCGAGATGTTGTCAGCGCAGTCCGCCGGCTGAACGAGTTGGCCAATCGTCGCCTCGATGATCCCGAAATTGCGACGCGGATCAGCCAATACGAACTCGCATTCCGAATGCAGACGAGCGTTCCGGAACTGATGGATATTCGCAACGAGCCGCAGCATGTGCTCGATCTCTACGGCACGAAAGGTGGCGATGGTTCATTCGCTTCGAACTGCCTGCTGGCCCGGCGACTGGCTGAACGCGGCGTGCGGTTCATTCAGCTGTATCATCGCGACTGGGATCACCATGGATCGGTGAAAACGCACTCTGCGGGAACGGCGGCAGAAGTGGACCAGGGCGTGGCGGCACTGCTGACCGATCTCAAACAGCGAGACATGCTCAAAGACACGATCGTTGTGTTTGGTTCAGAGTTTGGGCGGACGCCGATGGCCCAGGGCGATGGCCGCGATCATCACTTGGCGGGCTTTACGATGTGGTTCGCGGGCGGTGGATTTAAACCCGGGTTCTCCTACGGCGCGACCGACGAACTCGGTTACCACGCCGTGGAGAATCGCGTCTCGGTACACGATGTCCACGCGACGCTGCTCTATCTGCTGGGGATCGACCACGCGCGGTTCACTTACAAATTCCAAGGCCTCGACAGCCGCCTGACCGGAGTCGAAGAAGCTAACGTCCGCCACGAGCTGTTGAGTTAGGAGAGGATTAACAGCCTGAAGGCTGACCCTATCGACCAAACAGTGCGCTGCGCTCGGCGCGGGTCTCCCGACCCCGCTGATAAATGACCTCTGGTCTCCTCTTCGGTTTTCTGTTGTCGGTTGGGTCGCTATCGCGCAAGCTGTGATTGATTTCAGGTTTGGCTAAACGCGATGCGCACCCACCATGGAGGCGAAAAAGCAGGAAGACGAACAGCAGCAGTATCGACTCACGCTTCAACGGTGGGTGCGCACCGCGGGCAAGCGTGATCGAATAGAGAACCTCTTTCGCGGATGCGACCCACCCTACACTTTACTTCGAGATTTCAGGCCGCACTTGCACCTCCAACCAGCGGCTGGCGCGGAGCCGGCTGACGTTTTGCGACCCAACCTACTGATGATTGCTCGCCGACTCAATCGCCTGGTGTTGCTGCTCGTTGTAGAAGTCGGTCGTCAACGCGCGGCGAGGCTCACCCGAGATCTCCTCCAGCAACTTGACTAGCGCCGCGACAATCTTTGGCTCGGCCTCGACCTCCAACCCAGCCGTCCGCGCAGGCCACGTTGTATACCCTCCCAAGCGATGCTGTTCCGGCGGTGGAATGTATCCCTCTGCTCCGTTGGCCAGCTCAAAATTCAGCAGCGGCTGCAGCGGCGACTGCGCTTTGAGCTTCAGCCCCGTGATACCGAACACTTCGTTTGGAATCGCCGCGATTCCCAGTTCACCGATTCGCAGCACCTGCAGGAGGAGCGTCGCGTCCGGATTTTCATGCAGCCAAACGGCCTGCTCCGCATAAACCTCCGGCAGACTTCGCGGGCGAATCTCACCGCGAGCCGCATTCAATTCGCGAGCCCACGCCAGACGAGCCTCATTCGGAGTCCGCCGGCCCAGCTTCAGTTCGGTAACCGCAGCCGCCAGCGTAACGTCGCTCCGGTATTCGATCTTCGGCAGCGCGGCAATTGCCAAGTCGGCCAGTTCTTTCGCGTATTGTTCACGAGGATAGCTCGGATTCTGCGGTCGGCTGTAGTCCATCCAGTGCAGGTCACCGCTCGTTCCCTGAGACATCATCGCCACGAAGGGAGCCGAATCGGCTGGCGATTTCTCCGGCTGGAGCTTTCGTTCAATCTCTCGAGCAAAATCTCCAAAGTAGTCAGCCGAGAACTGGTCGGCTCCAAAGTAGTGCATCGAGTAGTTGGCGAGCAGACAGAGCGGTTGACCGTCGCGAGTCTGGACGCTCAGCAGGCTGAGCTGCGTATCCACCGGCCCGGCGGGACCGAGGTACTGGGGATTTTGATATCCCGGGTGCATCATCGCCCGCACGGTGCGATTGCCAAACGGGTCGAGATCGTAATGGTCGGGATGCTTGAGCCAGCGGCGGCAATGCGTGTGATCGGGAGCCTCGATCACCGTCCATCCGAGTTGAGCTGGTTTCAGATCGCTCGCAGCGGCCGTCATTCCGGCGGCGACTTGCTCAACGAGCCATGCTGGGTAATTCGGATCCGCCCGCGTGCCGAGGCAAAAGTCCATGACGCTTGGAGCCGAGTGTGTATGCGTGGCGGCCACGAGCAGGTGGTTTGTCGGAATTCCCGTTTGCTGGCTGACTCGCTGTTTGATTTGGTCGCACAGGTCGCGCGGGATCATACAGGAATCGACAATCGCGAGCACCAGCTTCTGGTCGCCCGCCGCCAGCGCGAGGCAGCGGGCATGTAACGGATCGATCACCCGATCGGCTGTCGCTTCGGTAAAGCCCCCGTTCTTAATCGCCGGCAGCACGCGCGGACTGATGTCGATCACGGCCGCTCCCGCCCGCAGCTCATCGGCCGCAAGCAGACCGTTTCCACTAGCCAACAGCCAAACCAATCCGGCCAACCAGCTCATCACACTTCGACTCATTATCATTCTCCAGCAATCCTTCTGGCTCCATCTCGCCTGACTATAACCTCTCCCGCCATTCACCACACCCATTTCCCTGTCTTAGTACTCAGTGGAGGTTCCCCTCTTCCTCATTTGTCTTTCCCCCATTAGCGTTGTTTAGTAGTTCCCTTCCCTCTACCCACAGACTTCCATGCCTACTCCCTTACCAATTCAAATTGTCGATGCGTTCGCCGACCAGCCATTCTCTGGCAACCCGGCGGCCGTTTGCTACCTACCGCAACCGGCACCGGCTGCGTGGATGCAGCAAGTCGCGGCCGAGATGAACCTCTCTGAAACGGCCTTTCTCCTACGCGAGGGCGAAGGGTTTCGGCTCCGTTGGTTCACGCCGCTGGCCGAAGTGAAACTCTGCGGTCACGCGACGCTCGCTAGCGCGCATGTGCTTTGGTCGGAGGGACATTTGCCAGCGGACCAGCCGGCCCAGTTCAACACGCTCAGCGGACTGCTGGTCGCCGAGAAACAGGGCGACCTGATTCAGCTGGACTTCCCCAGTCCGGCGATCGCTCGTAACGATCAGACGTTGACGTCCGCGCTGATTCCCGCACTGAATGCCGAGCCGATCGAACTTTGGCAAACGGAAGAAGACTGGATCGCGGTGATGAAAGATGCGCAGATCGTGCGCGAGCTGCAGCCTGACTTCAGCCAGATTCGCCAGCTTCGTCCACGCGGCTTGATTGTGACGGCAGCCGGTAGAGATTCGGGCTTTGATTGCGTCTCGCGTTTCTTCGTCCCCAAGCTGGGGATCGACGAGGACCCCGTCACAGGCTCAGCCCACTGCGCGCTCGCGACGCTCTGGCGGACGAAGCTGGGAAAAAACCGGCTGCGCGCCTACCAAGCCTCGCGCCGCGGCGGCGTGCTCGAGATCGAACACACCGGCCCGCGCATCCTACTCCGCGGCCGAGCCGTCACGACTCTCAAGGGCCAGTTGCTCGTCTAATCAAGCTTCGTGTCTCCCCTCAGCCGGGTCTTCGCGCCAGCCCCCGGTTCAGCTCCTTCGTCAGCCGGGTCCTCGCGCCAGCCCCCGGTTCAGCAGCTCAAGTACACTGCGCTCGGCGCGGGTCTCCCCAACCCACTGCGCTCGGCGCGGGTCTCCCCAACCCACTGCGCTCGGCGCGGGTCTCCCCAA
>Ga0169931_10000182_pt1 | contig 98452 bp, 82 predicted proteins | sample Kivu_15m_20L_FD_129675 | JGI IMG/M metagenome (GOLD analysis project Ga0169931, IMG submission 129675) | Freshwater microbial communities from Lake Kivu, Western Province, Rwanda to study Microbial Dark Matter (Phase II) - Kivu_15m_20L... | ecosystem: Environmental > Aquatic > Freshwater > Lake...
CAGCTTCTCGGTGGCCGCACCACCACCGGCACCCGTGGCGGCACCGTCGGTAGCACCGCCACCACGGCGGCTTCTGACACCGCCACCACCGGCACCACCACGGGTGGCATCGGCTCCCGTGCCGATGTCATCTCGGGTCCCACGGAGAACAACGCCCCCGTCTCCGTCCTCGTCGGCAAGACCCGCATCGTCGCCGACCCCATGTCGAACTCCATTCTCGTTATGGGCCGCAAGGAAGACATAGACAAGGCCAATTCGCTCCTCGACAAGCTCGACCGCAAGCCGGCCCAGGTTTATCTCGCCACCGTCATCGGCCAGCTCACCCTCACCGACGGCATGATGTCCGGCATCGACTACGTCTCGGGCCTCAGCAAGGCCGGCGACGGCACCAATTTCTCCGCCAGCGGCTTCACCAACCGCACCGACACCCTCGGCGGCACCAATGGCGTCGGCCGTGCCATCAACGACCTCCGCAACAATGCCATCACCGCCCCGTTCGGTCCCACCACCGGCCTCAACCTCTTCGGTGCCATCGGCGACAGCCTCGAGGTCTTCGTCACCGCGCTGCAGACGAACAACAACTTCAAAGTCCTCTCCCGGCCCTCCGTCTTCGCCCTCAACAACAAAAAGGCCGTCATCACTTCCGGCCGCCAGATCCCCGTTCCATCCCAGCAGACGGTTTTTGCCAACAACAACGCCGCCCAGGGCAACACGACCACCACCATCGAATACCGCGATGTCGTGCTGAAACTCGAGGTCGTTCCCCTCATCAATGCCGATGGCGAGGTCACGCTCACCATCGCCCAGGTCAACGACACCGTCGTCGGCACCCAGCTCGTCCAGCCCAACGAGGTCCCCATCATTGGCACCGAGCAACTCGTCACCTCCGTTACCATCCCCGACCGCAACACCATCGTCCTCGGCGGCCTCATTTCCGAGGAAAACACCGTCAACAAGCAGGGCTTGCCAGTCCTTGGAAAAATCCCCGGTCTCGGCAAACTCTTCCGCACCGACACCACCAACAAAGTTCGCAAGGAGCTCATCGTCTTCATCCAGCCCCAAGTCGTCACCGACGAACTCGGCGTCCGCCAGACCTCCTACAACGAAGATTTGCGCACGAAAGTCGGTGCCCAGGCCGCCCAGCGTTTCCCGCAGAAAGTCGAGCCCCCCAAGGCCGCCCCTGTTGTCGAGCCTGAGAAAAAGAAAAACTTCTTCCAGCGCATGTTCTCACGGGACAAGAAACCCGTGCAGCCGTGAGATGTGAAAGCAAAGAGCAGCGGGTTTACGCCTCCCGCCTTGACCTTCTGACCTCTTGCCCCTTCACTGCGCCGCTTGCACGTCGCGCTTCACACTCTCCAGCTCAACGAGCCCTTTCGCATCGCCCATGGAACGTCCACCACGCGTCAGGTGCTGCGTGTGAGTGAAGGGGAACGCATCGCAGAAGCTCCCTTCGTTCCTTACTACGGCGAAGATCCCCAGGAGACGCTATCCCTCCTCCAGCAGAGCGTCCTGCCCGAAAAGCTTCCGCGCACGGCCGCTCTCGCCTTCAATCTCCTGCGCCACGACATCATCGGCCGTCAAACGAATCAGAAGCTCGCTGCTTTTGCCCAGGCCCGATTAGGACCACCCGAACGCCCCACACCACCTCCGGGTTGCCGGTCCTTCTCGATTCCGACCGATCTCGATGCCTTCGCTGAAAAAATCAGCGCCATCTCCAAGCAATTCCGCGTCCTCAAGCTCAAGCTCGGCTCCGGCGACCTCGGGCTCGATCTCGCCACCGTCTCCGTCGCCCGTATGCATGCGCCGGATGCGGATTTGATCCTCGACGTGAATGGCGGCTGGGACCTCGCCGAGGCCGCGCTGATGATCGAAAAGCTCTCCTTCTACTCCCCCGCCCTCATTGAGCAGCCCATCCATCATTGCCACGGACCTGAAGCCTGGGAGGAACTCCGCGCCAGCATTCCCGGCAGCTCCCCGCCCATCTTCGCCGATGAAAGCGTGCAAAACGCCGCCGACATCCCCGCGCTCGCCGACTTCATCGACGGCGTGAACATCAAGCTGCTCAAATGCGGCAGCCTCGACGCCGCCGTCGCCATGATCGCCGCCGCACGGCAGCACGGCCTGCAAATCCTCTTGGGCTGCATGATCGAATCCAGCCTCGGAATCACCGCCGCCGCTCACCTCGCCCCTTGGGCCGACTGGATCGACCTCGACGGCCACTTCTACGTCGCCAACGACGACTTCACCGGCATTGCATACGATGCCGACGGCAATCTGATCATGCCTGATCGCCCCGGAATCGGAGCCCATCCCTTGATCCGATGACCGATTTTGAGTCATTCAAAAACCGGACACCGAAAAGAACGACACGCCCGCCCAGACCGCAGCAATTGGTTGCCGAGAGAGGCGTCCCGGCCACCAGTGGTGAACAACCTCCGCCTTACCACCATGAAACTTTCCTTCCACGGTGCCGCCGGCACCACCACCGGCTCCAAGCATCTGATCGAGGTCAACGGCCAGCGCATCCTTCTGGACTGCGGCTTGTATCAAGGGCGGCGCAAAGAGGCGCTGGAGCGCAATCATGACTTCCCCTTTGATCCGACGAAGATCGATGTGGTGGTGCTCTCCCACGCGCACATCGACCACAGCGGCAATCTGCCGCAGCTCTGCAAGCGCGGCTTCGCGGGGAACATCTTCGCCACGCCGGCCACGCGTGACCTGTGCAGCATCATGCTGCCGGACGCGGCGCACATTCACGGGAACGACATCTCCTGGCTGAACCGCCACCGCAAGCAGGACAAGCTGCCGCTGCTGGAGCCAAGCTACACGATGGCAGACGCGGAGAAATGCATGCGGCAGTTCGTCTCCGTGGGCTACCACCGTCCGATGTTCATCGCCGAGGGGGTGAAGATGACCTTCATCGACGCCGGGCACGTTCTTGGCTCCGCGCAGGTCATCCTGGACATCGACGACAAGCAGACGGGAAAAAAGTCACGTCTGCTATTCTCCGGTGATATCGGCCGTCCTGACAACGACCTGCTGGCGGATGCCGAGCCCAGCGAGAAGATCGATTTTGTCATCATGGAGAGCACCTATGGCGGCCGGAAGCACGAGCTGGCCACGGACGCGCGCGAACATCTCTGCCGCATCGTGCGTCGCATCCTGCAACAGCGTGGGAAGCTGATCATCCCGGCCTTCGCAGTGGAGCGCACGCAGCAGCTCCTCTACACGCTCGACCATCTCCGTCATGAACAGTCTTTCCCGGTCCTCCCGACCTTTGTTGACAGCCCGCTGGCCGTGAAAGCCACTGAGATCTTCCGACTGCACATCGACGACCTCAAACCGGCCGTACGGGATGCGATCTTCATGCGCGACGATCCCTTCGGCTTCGAGGGCCTGCAACTCGTGCGCACGGTGGATGAATCCAAGAGCCTGAACCGCGTGAAGGGCGCGGCGATCATCATCTCCGCCTCCGGCATGGCCGAGTCCGGTCGCATCCTTCACCACCTGCGCAACAACGTCGAAAATGAGCGCAACATCCTGCTCTTCGTCGGCTACTGCGCTCAGAACACGCTCGGCTGGAAGCTGCGTGAGGGCCACAAACACGTGAACATCCTCGGCGATGAGTTTGAGGTGAACGCCGACATCGAAGTCCTCGACTCATTCTCCGGCCATGCCGATCACGACGAACTGCTCGGCTGGTTTGACCGCATTCAGGGGCCGAAAAGCCGCGTTTTCCTCGTCCATGGCGAACCGGAACGCTCCAAGGTGCTTAAGGCCGCGCTCGATGAGAAACACACAGGCGGCACCGTCGAGGTAGCGGCGCTGAACCAGCAGGTGGAGCTGTGATCCGTGATGCGGGCACTCTTGCCCGCATTTGGAGGGTGAATGCGCAGGCAGGAGTGCCTGCGTCACGTCAATCGTTCCTGAACAGCCGCTTGAAGAAGCGGCCGACTTCGAGGCCGGTGTCACCGGTCCACTCCCAGGCGCGGCGTGCAGTGCGTTTCACATCATCGGCAGCCTTTTCACCCTTGGAACCCGGTTCGGACGAGGTCACCGGGCCGCCGGGCACGCTGCTGGAGAGGCCGTTGCCCCACTGCTGATGAATGACCGCGCCGGTCTCTGCGGAAATGACAATGAAGCCGACTTCCTCCCCGTTCGCATTGTTCAGCGCGAGCCCCCACTCCGGCGCGCCGGTGGTAGCGTTGGCGGCGAGTTGATAGGCGGCGGTGACGAAGTTCACCTTCGCAAGCGCGGCGTTCTGCTGGGCGATCTTCCGCACATCCGAGGAGCGATAATTGACGCGGCTGAAGGCCAAAGGCTGCGGCGGCACACGATTCAGGAGCTTCGAACCTGCTCCGTTCGCCCGCGGTGCCCAACTACGGTTTTGCAGGGTCACCGCAGCGCGCACGAGTTCGCCCTGACGGAAGGCATCCCGCGCATACACAGTCCATTGATCAGGATCGCCCGCAGAGGCGGGCGATTGCAGCAGCAGGATGCCCTCTGATGTGGCAGCGCCGTATTCCTGATCGATGACGGTGGCGATTTCGGGATTGGCGTGAAGCAGCGAGGTGCTGGCGAGGAGGAGGCTGAGGAAAAGTGCGGATTTCATGGAATGAGGACTCGATTGGTGAGAGGAAGCAGGAACGGCGTTCAATCGCGGCTGCGCAGTTTGGCCAGCAGACGGAGGATTTCGAGGTAAAGCCACACCAGCGTGACCAGCAGGCCGAAGGCAGCATACCATTCCATGTGCTTCGGCGCGCCGGCGGCGCAGCCATTTTCGATGAAGTCAAAATCCAGCACGAGGTTCAGCGCGGCAATCACCACCACGAAGCCGGAGAAGGCGATGCCGATCCAGCCATTGCCAAACAAGCCGGGAATCTGGATGCCAAACATGCCGAGCACCCAGGTGGCGAGGTAGAACAAGCAAATGCCGCCCGTGGCGGCGAAGATGCCGAGCTTGAAGTTCTCGGTGGGCTTGATCAGGCCAGTCGCGTAGGCGGCCAGCAGGGCGAAAAGGATGCCGCAGGTCAGCATGACCGCCGTGAGCACGATGCCGTGGAATTGCGCCTCAAAGAGGGCCGAGACGATGCCGACGATGACGCCTTTCGTCAGCGCATACACGGGCGCGAGCGCAGGGGCTGTTTTCGGCACAAAACCGATGATCAAGGCCAGACCAAATGGCAGCAGCCAGCCGAACTTCAACGCCGGTCCGAACCAGGAGGGTACACTTTCCCCTCCAACGAGCTTCCAGCTCCAACTGGCCGCGGTGACGAGCAGCACGGTGAGGACGGCAGTCTTGATCACCGTGCCGTTGAGCGTCATCACGCCATCGGCCGCAACGCCGGTGCGTGAGTCTTCAAAAACACGATCGTTGAGGGTGGGATTGGAGGTGCGCATGATTTTTGAGTTCCCTTTCTGCCGCCAGACTACAAAGCACGGCATGATTGGTCAATGCGCCGGTTGCCACTTTCCCTCGCCAATCTGAGTCCGGCCTGGCACGCGGCGAGGCGCAGCGGGAAGCCACCGCACCGCAGCGCTCAGCCCGGCCTTGGATCACGCCCCCCCGTTCCTCAAAATTTGGCTCGGATCGGCTGTCGGGTCGTGCAGAAAGATCTCTTCTGCTCCTTGCACATTCTCGGCACGGCCCGACAGCCGCTCCTCGCGGCTCATGGTCATGAGCTTGTGTTTTGACTTCACCCCCCGGTGAGGCTGGCTATAATAGGACTTGCTGAAACTGTTCAGTTTCAGCATAATCCGCCCTATCAAACTGAAATAGATCAGTGCCATTTCTCACCGGGGGGTGAAGTCTTAACTGATCGAGCGCCTATCGGACCTCTGCCTCGCACGTCCGATAGGCGCTCCATTTTTAACCAGTCATTGCGGGCAGGAGTCCCCGCATCACTTGGGCTCAATCCCAAAACTCGATCTGTTTGGGAATGTCGGGATCAATCTCGCGTCTGCCCTGCTGGTAGTTCTTGCCGATCACCGTCACGCTCTTCTTCCACTGCTCGTCGGTCATGAACATCAGCCGCACGTTGCCCGCCTCCGGCACAAAGCTCATCACCTTCGCCTGATGTTTCTCCAGATGCTCGTGGCTCACGCAGGGCCGCGCATACACGGAGAACTGGATCATGAGATAACCGTCATCCAGCAGGTGGTTGCGGAAGCGTGTCGCCTCCTTGCGCTCACGATCCGTGACCACTGGCAGATCAAACATGACGAGTATCCATCCCATGCGAAAAGGGCTTTGTTTCATGTCGGTTTTCCCAAGTGATGCGGGCACTCCTGCCCGCAGTTCCGAGGCTTTTGCAGGCAGGAGTGCCTGCATCACTTATCAAGACAGTTCTGGCACCCAGAAGGCATCGGCGTCCATCGCCGCGTAGCTGCGAGTCAGACTCGACGCGCAGGCATCAATGGCATCCATCAGCTTCAGCGAGTAGCGCTCGTGCTGCACGCGACGCTCCCGCAGTTCCGTTCCCACCTTCTTGCACCAGGCCTTCAGGCTCACATCCGGCTCGGCCATGAACTCGGCCAGCAAGCAGTCCACCATCGGGCGAAAGGCCTCCATCAGGTCATACACCAGCGGATCACTTTGATAACGGGTGGTGTGGTGCACCCCGAGGCTCGGCGTCAGTCCATGCACGATGAGGCTGCGATGGCACAGCGCCGCCAGGACGGTGTAGCCGTAGTTCAGCATCTGGTTCGGCGCGGTGTTCTCCTTGCGGTCCCGGCTCGTCGCGCTCCAGCCGATGCTCGGGAAGTAGAGCTGCCAGTAGCGCTTCGCACAGTTTCCTTCATCAATCTGCTTCTGTTCTAGCGCTCGTTGCAGATGCGCGCTGCGGATGTCCCAGCGGTCCAGCACCTTCGTCTGGTTCAGCGTCTTGCCATGCAGCATGCGGCCCCACAGCTTGTCATTCAGCCGCTTCGGCCGGGCACACTGGTTCATGAAGGCCCGCGCATCAATCACCCGCTGGAGCGGCGCCGTGATGCCGCAGGGCTGATAGCTCTCATTGCAGTGCAGGATAATGCCATCCTGCTCCACCACGCTGCTGATGAAGTTGCTGCTCATCGTCACCCCACGTGCGGCGATGATGACCGCCCGCAGGTCGTCCAGCGGCATGGTGCGCGGTTTGGCATCGTCCTTGCCCTGGCAGGTGATGCGCCCGCGTTCCTTGCCCAGCAGGGCTCCGTGCTGGAAGACGTGGAGGATGTGATAGCTCATGGAGAGTCGCTCTTAAATTTAATCCGCTCGTTTCAAACCAGCATTAAGCATGTGAGCCAGCCCAATCGGAGCTGACACTTTACCCGAGGCATTGGTGACTACGACGTTGCCTTGCTCCCAAATGCTGTTCAGAAGGTACCGTCCTGAGCTAAGCGGAGTCTTGGGATGATCCACTTTGTTTTCGATCTCCACTGTGCAGCCCGATTGGAAGAACTGTGCATTACGCGCCCCTTTTTGTTTCAACTCGTTTTTCACCCGTGCGACTGACTCAAAGGCGTATACAGGCCGCACTTTGGCCAACTGCTTATCTGGGGCATTCTTCGTTGGTGCTGGCGACCAATAAACAAAATAACCTCGGTGCATTTCGCCTCGACGCAATTGCTTGGTGCCATCCTTGGAAACGTCTTGATACTCGTCCAGCACATCAGGCTTCGTTTTGGTCATTAAGACCTTAAGAACGCGTGGGCCTTTTCCGCCAACGCGATAGTTCTGACACCATTGTTTCCATTCCTGCATCGAAAGCCCTGGATGTGTCTTTAGATAGGTCTGCACCTCACGACGGATAGCAGGCTCCACAATACGGTGAGTCTCTGCCTTATCAGGAGCCTTCATCGTCTCCTTGCCGTTGTTAACTTTGATCAGCAAAGACGTGAGCAATTCTCTGCCGACACCAAAACGAAGATGATTAATCTCCCGTTCGCCATATGCCGTTTGCTCCAATGCAGCAGACGAAAGGCATTCGTTGACTGGTTGCACACGCTCGATTTGCTTTGAAAAGAACTCACGGTTCACGCCATCAGGGAACTTGAACCAGGACGTTTTATTCTTGTCGCGAGCCCAGCCGGGTAGCAAAGCGAGCACCATGGCATCCAGCGCATGGTGGCGGTCATCGTCACGGTTCTTCTCCTCTGCCTCTTCTTCGCTTACGCCTTCGCCTGCGAGCAGGCTGTTAAGTCGATATTTCCGGCGGATACGCCCGGTGAGACCGCCAGAGATGACCGTTACCCGCCGGCGTCCTTCCGCATCAACCCCATTCTTCCATCCAAAGTGAAGTCCCGCCAGCGTTTGAGCGAGCTTGGCAATCCATGCTGACTCCGCCAAAGCGGTGTATTTCTCAGCGAGTTCGACCGCGTTCTCACTGAGCAGCAGCAGCACTTTTTTGTTGCGCAGTGCTGTTTGCAGCGCTGTCACGCGTGTGCGATAGCCATCCCAGTGATTCGTGCCTGAAAGCCACTCGAATGGAGTGCGCTCACCTTTCTCCTTGTTGGCCTCCTTGGTGGTGAGCACATAGTTCACCATCGCATCCGGCCCACCGCGTGAACGCGGCACGATATGCTCGATCTCATACTGCTCCAGATTAGTCGGCAGCAGCGCGGTATCCGTGTACAGACAACGCCCGCCCTGCAACCGCAGCAGCTCCATCTTGAGGCCAGCACTCTTCTCAGTAGCACCAGCTTTTTCAGCGTCGGCACGCGCCTCTTTGCGCTCCTTGGCCCTTTTCCTCATGAAGTCCTCGTAATCCAGCTTGGCTTTCTTGCCCATGAAGTCCGTGCGCACGAACTCAATCACAATTTGATCTGGCTTGCCTTTCGTTTCCTTCTCCAAGGTTTTTAGCCGGGACCAGAATGTCTCCAGGCGGTGCCGCACCACAGGATCATTTTGGGAGCCGATGAGCACTCGGATAGCTGCCTCGGCATTTGCGGTTTGCTGCGCCAAGGCATCCAGTTTTTGATTGGGAATGTAAAGACCTTCCCATGTCGGCCCCATGTCCAGAAGGAACTTCAAATCAGCAGCCACCAAGCCTTTGCGTTGATCTGTGTTGCCATTCAGGCGGACCAACTCCGCCTCGTAAAACTCTTTGGGTGGCAGCCCGGTCAAAATCAGCCGTTTTAAAATTTCCAACGCAGGGCGGCAAAAGCGGCTGCGCCCGAAATCCTTTGGCGGCTCAACTTCATCTTTCTTTGGATTCACCGGCTGCGCGCCAAAACTCTCACAAATCTTCTTCCATTGTGACGCCGTGAGCTTGTAACCTTTGACTTTGGGATCATCGAAGATAGCCGCAATTTCCTGCGCCGTGAGGCCGCTCTGCACCGTCGACGCACGCTGCACCCGCATGTTCTTGAGTTTCATCAAAAATGTTACTTCCGAAGCCAGCAGCGATTCCTGGTAAGCCTTACCCTCTTTATCCAGGCGAACCTCCACTTTACACACATTGAAGCGCGGCATAAGAACGCATTTCTCGATGATGCGGTTGTCAAAACGCGGAATCTTTTGCCCAAGAACGCCCTGCCAATCATTCATGCCACCTTCGCGAAGCTGATACTTCACGCGAAACTCTGGAAAATAGGACGCATACGCCCTGCCTGCCGGGCCATAAAGCACCAAATCCGCTTTACCCGTAAGGGCAGGTATTTGCCTGCCCGCAGCTTCAACCAGCAAGCGGATTTCGGTTTCTACCAAAGTGCGCGGCACGATCACGTTGCGTTTGCTGCCTGCATCATGGTCGATGCGATCTCTCAGCAACTCGGGCGCGGATGGATTCCACAAGCCCATTTTCCATGCATCATAGTAGCAGGGCAGCCGGTGGTCTTCCTTGGTCGGCGACATCTTCAGCAGTTCCTTTTCAAACGCATGCATCCGTTCGAGGGTGCCCTGTTCATCATCTTCCCCTTCTTTCTTCTGGGTGCATTTATTTCCCCGCGTTTTCCAAGCAATGTTGGGGTCATATCCACGCTTTTGAATGGCAGAGTGCAGCGCCTTGTAGATTTGCCAGTTTTCCAACTTCTCACCGCGCAGGAGCTTGATGCGCAACAGGGAGGATGTGTAGCAGGTGGTGTCGCCCTTGGCAGGGAACTCGCGTTCAAGCTGTTGATCGCCTTTCTGAATGAGTTGCCATTTCCCATCCACCTTGCCGACACGGCGTCCCACCAGCGGCGTCAAACCAGCGGCCTTCCATACTTCGTCGAGCCAGGCTTCACGCGCCTTGTGGGCCTGACGCGTGCGCATCATGCGGCGGCGGGTGGCGGCATCTTTCGTCGAAGCAAACTCCGCAGGGATCAGCAGGGAGGCGACATGGTCGAACTGCTTCTTCCCCGTGTTCCAAACCGCCTCGCCAATGCTTCCCTTCCCCAAGTCGAATGCCCATATGATGCTCATAGAGGGAAATTTTAGCTGGGGCGCGGCGGAATGACAAGGGTGGGCTGTTGTGTTCCCGTGTGGACAGCCTGCGAGCGCCCCACGCGAGGCCAGTTTCCGGCAGGCAGCGGGCGGGGTGTCTTCCGCAGAGGGTCCGAGATGTCTGCGGATGACGCGTTTCGGCAGACAGGAGAGCCGAGCTTGCGAGACAGGCGAAGCCAATCTGTTCCACGGTGTGCTGCGGAACAGAGGGGGCGCTCAGCACGCCGACTCCACCGCTCCATGCTGCTGCATGGCGGCCTTCACGAAGCCGTGGAAAAGCGGATGCGGGTGATTCGGCTTGCTCAAGAACTCGGGATGGAACTGGCAGGCGACGAAGTGCGGATGCGAAGGCAGCTCGATGATTTCGGCGAGATCGCCCCGTGGCGAGGTGCCGGAAATGAGCATGCCCTTCTCCTCCAACCGCTCCTTGTAGTCGGAGTTGAACTCGTAGCGGTGGCGGTGGCGTTCGGTGATGGTGGCGCTGTGGTAGAGCTCGAACGCCTTGCTGCCAGGCACGAGATCGGTCACCCAGGTGCCGAGGCGCATGGTGCCACCGAGCTGCTTCACCTTTTTCTGCTCCTCCATGAGGCTGATCACCGGGTCCGGCGTGGCCTTGTCAAATTCGGTGCTGGTCGCCTGTTTTAGGCCGCAAACGTTGCGCGCGAATTCAATGACCGCGATCTGCATGCCGAGGCAGATGCCAAAATACGGCACGCCTTTCTCACGCGCATAACGCGCCGCGGTGATCTTGCCCTCCGTGCCGCGGTCACCGAAGCCACCGGGGATCAGGATGCCCTGCAATCCAGCGAGGTAGAGCTCAGGACCGGCTTTTTCGATGCTTTCGGCATCGACACGCACGATGTCCACCTTGCAGTCGCTCGCGGCTCCGGCGTGCGTGAGCGCCTCGTAGATGGATTTGTAGGCGTCCTGCAGCTCGATGTATTTGCCGACGACGCCGATGCGGACGTGGTGCGAGGGATGAATGACGCGCTGCACAAAGCTGCGCCAGCGGGAGAGATCGGGCTGCGGTGTGGTGAGGCCGAGAATGCGGCACACATTGTCGTCGAGCCGCTCCTCATGGAGCTTCAATGGCACCTCGTAGATGGTGTTCTTCACGTCACGCACCTCGACGACGGACTCGATGGGCACGTTGCCGAAAAGGGAGATTTTCTCGCGCACATCGAGATCGAGCGGATGCTCAGTGCGGCAGAGGATGATGTGTGGGGCGATACCGATCTCCCGCAGCTTCGCGATGCTCTGCTGCGTGGGTTTCGTCTTCAGCTCCTGCGCCGCCTTGATGTAAGGCACGAGCGTGGCATGCACGAAGATGACATTCCCCGGTCCCGCCTCCTGCGCGAACTGACGAATGGCCTCCAGGAACGGCAAGCCTTCAATGTCGCCGACCGTGCCGCCGATCTCGGTGATGATCACATCGCCGCCCATCTTTTCGGCGACCTCGTGGATGCGCGCCTTGATCTCGTTCGTGACGTGCGGGATCACCTGAACGGTGCGGCCCTTGTATTTGCCGGCGCGCTCCTTGTCGAGCACACTCTGGTAAACCTGGCCGGAGGTCAGGTTGTTGAGCTTGGAGAGGTTCGTGTGGGTGAAGCGCTCGTAGTGGCCGAGGTCGAGGTCGGTCTCCGCGCCGTCGTCGAGCACATACACCTCCCCGTGCTCGTAGGGGTTCATGGTGCCCGGGTCGATGTTCAGATACGGGTCAAACTTCTGCATGATGACCCGCAGGCCGCGCAGTTCGAGCAGGGTGCCAAGGGAGGAGGCGGCAAGCCCCTTGCCGAGTGAGCTGACGACGCCGCCGGTGACAAAAATGTATTTCATGATGGTTCTCGGTTCGCTGTTCGCGGTTCGCTGTTCAAGAAGATTGTTTTTGAAGATGCTGCTCGATGGCGGCGGCCTGCTCCGGCGTGTCCACGCCGGGTGAAAGCTCGTCCGTGAGCACCACCCGGATGCGCGTGCCGTTTTCGAGGGCGCGGAGCTGCTCCAGGCTCTCGGTTTGCTCCAATCGCGACGGCGGCCAGGCGACGAACTGGAACAAGAAGCTGCGCTGGAAGCCGTAAATGCCCAGGTGGCGGTAGCTGCGCGGCCAGGCGTCTGGATTTCGCACGAAAGGCAGCGGCGAACGCGAAAAATAGAGCGCGTCTCCCTGCGTGTCGAAGATGACCTTCACCACGTTCGCATCCGTGATCTGCGCCGGGTCGTGGATCGGTGCCGCGGCGGTGATCATCTTGACGCTGGCGTCGTCACGCATCGTGCAGGCCAGTTCGTCGATGAGGGCGGGCGAGATGAGCGGCTCGTCGCCCTGCACATTGATGATCACGCGATGATCTGGAAACGATTTCGCCGCTTCCGCAATGCGATCCGTGCCGCTGGGATGGTCCGGGGAGGTGAGAACGGCTTTCGCGCCGAAACTGGCCGCCGCCTCGGCGATCCGGGCGTCATCGGTGGCGATGATCACGTCGTCGATCTGCTTGCAGTCCTGGCAGCGCTCCCAGACATGCTGCACCAGCGGTTTCCCGGCGATGAGGTGGAGCGGCTTGCCGGGGAAGCGGGTGGACCCCCAGCGGGCAGGAATGGCAACGAGAGTGCGAGAGGAGTCAGTGGAGGCCAAGGCGGTGTGACAGGCGGGTTCTGCTGAGATGAAGCGGAAGCCCGGTCGATGCAACCACGAATTGGCCGCCCCGGTGGGCGGCTAAAGGAATGACAAATGCTGCGTCAATGCCTAGGGACGGCAAACGGGCTCATTCGGACTTCGGGCTTAGTTCGTCATTCGCCATTCGGGTTTCGTCATTTTCCCCGCCTGCTTCCAGTAGCCTGATTTTCTTCTCCACCAGCGGCAGCCAGAGGCTCACCCGTGTCCCCTGCCCCTCACGGCTTTCGATGTCGATCTCGCCGCCATGCTCGCGGACGATCCGGCGGACGATCAGCAGGCCCAAGCCAGTGCCTGAGCTGCGCGTCGTGGAGAAGGGCTGGAAAAGCCGACCCATCTGCTCCGGACTGATGCCCTTTCCCGTGTCTTCGAAGCTCAGCCGCACCTCGTAGTCCGTGAACGTGCCCGCGACGGTCAGCGTGCCGCCCTTGGGCATCGCCTGACAGGCGTTGCGGATGAGGTTGTACACCGCCTGCTTCATCTGGTTCGGATCCAGCGGCATCGACGGCAAATCAGAACGCAGATCCAGTTTCAGCTTCACCTTCGCCTGCTCCAGCTCGGGCTGGAGGAAGCGCACGCTTTCCTCGATCAGCTCACGCAATTGCACACGCTGGAGCTGCGGCTGCGTGGGGCGGATCGCGGCGAGGAACTGGCCGATGATGAAATCCAGCCGTTTGATCTCACCCGTGGCCACATCCAAGTGCTCCCGCAGACTTTCCCCCTTCGCGCCCATCTTTTTGAGGCGGCGTTCGAGGAGTTGGAGGTGGATCGTCAGCGAATTGAGCGGATTCCCCAACTCGTGCGCCACACCGGCCGCCAGCAGCGTGAAGGCGTTCAGGCGCTCGCTCTCGAGCTGCTGTTCCGTGCGTTTGCGCGTCTCCGTGACGTCGCGGATCAGCATCACGAAGCCCAACTGCGATTCATCGTCGATGCTGGTGATGTAAAAGTTCAGGTAGCGGTTTTCCGGATAAAAAATCTCCAGATCGCGGCTCACCACCGTGCCCGGCTTGAGCAATTCGTTCCAATCGAGGCCGCGCACGCCCTGCGCCAGCCGTTGGCCGAGCACCTGGTCGCTTTGAAAGCCGAACAACTGGCAGGCCGCCCGATTCACGTAGGTCGCCTTGCCTTCGGCATCGAGCAGGATGACGCCCTCCTGCAGCGCCTCGAAGACCTTCTCCTGAAACTTCTTCTCCCGCGCCAGCTCCAGCACGATGCCCTGGATCTCGCCCGGTTCCAGGCGGTCCATGCGTTTGATGAGCTTGTCGATGAAGGCGGATCTCATACACTGGCGGTCATGAACGACATTCTGATCGTCTTCTGCACCTTTCCCGATGTGACAAAGGCCCGCGAGACTGGCACGGCGCTGGTGGAATCGCAACTCGCCGCCTGCGTGAATCTCATCCCCGCCGTCGAATCCATCTACCGCTGGGAAGGCAAGGTCGAAACCGCCGCCGAAGTGCTCGCCCTCTTCAAAACCACGCCCGCCGCCTGGCCCCGGTTCGAATCCCGCCTCCGCGAGCTCCATCCCTACGACGTGCCAGAAATCGTCGCCCTCAAACCGGAGCAGGTGGCGGAGCGTTATGCGCGGTGGGTCGATGAGCAGGTTGAATGAAGCCAACCTTGATGTTGTCGGCCCCATTGAGGTCCAAAATGCCAATTCAGTCGCAAAACGACCGGAAGCCGAATGGGCGACGGATCGTAGCCACTCCTTCTTAGCCGCGCTCCGCGGCTCACTTATCCACGAACTGCCCGATCTTCTCGTCGAGCCACTTTTTGAGCTTGTCGAGGCCTTCGCCGGTTTCGGCGGAGACGGGATGGACTTTGATGCGTTTGAAGCGCTCCTTGAAGTGGACGAGGTTTTCCTGCGCCTCGGGAAGGTCGACCTTGTTGGCGATGATGCACCAGGGGCGTTTGGAAAGCTCTTTAGAGTAGAGCGAGACCTCGGTGCGGACGGTTTCGAGGTCGGCGACGGGATCGCGGCCCTCGGTGCCCGCCGTATCGACGACGAACAGCAAGATGCGGCAGCGCATGATGTGGCGCAGGAAATCGTGGCCGAGGCCGATGTTTTCATGCGCGCCTTCGATGAGTCCGGGGATGTCGGCGAGGGTGCCGCGGCGGTTTTCGCCAAACTCGACCACGCCAACCATGGGCTGGAGCGTGGTGAAGGGATAATTCGCGATCTTCGGCTTCGCAGCGCTGAGTTTGGAGAGCAGCGTGGACTTCCCAGCATTCGGTGCGCCGACGAAGCCGGCGTCGGCGATGCTGCGGAGCTCAAAGTGGAAGTCGCCCTCCTCCCCAGGCGTGCCGGGGGTGAACTCTCGCGGGGCCTGATGCGTGGAGGTCTTGAAGTGAACGTTCCCCTTCCCGCCTTTCCCGCCTTTGCATAGGACGTAGGTGCCGTTGGTCTCGGTGAGATCGGCCACAGGCTCGTATTTTAACACGATCTCGCCGGTGGCCTCGTCGAGTTCCTCGATGACACGGCTGACGAGGGTTCCAGGTGGCACCTTGAACGTGGAGTCCTTGCCGCTGCGGCCGGTGCACTGCGTGGCACCGCCTTTGGCCCCATCCTCGGCAAAGAGGCGGTTGTTGAAGACGTAGTTGCGGAGGCTGTCGGTGCTGGGGTCGGCTAGGAGTACGACATCCCCGCCAGCGCCGCCGTCGCCTCCGTCAGGGCCGCCCTTGGGACGGAACTTGCCACGGTGGAAATGCGCGCTGCCATCGCCGCCTTTTCCGGCACGCGCATGGACTTTGATCTGATCGACAAACATGACGGCCGAGTTAGCCGGGGATGAGGCACGGGGCAAGGTTTTGCTTCACCTCCCCGCCGCCTCCAGAGCGGCGGACTGGACGGCTGGGGCCTTCGGATAGAACAACTCCATGGCACGGCGGATCTGCGGGCAGCGAAGGCTGGCCTCGTAGATCGCGTCCGGGTTGCGGCGGTTTTTGGCGAAGAGATGGTAGGCACCGAGCGCCTCGAAGCCGGCATTGAGCGAGCCTTCCATGGGCAGGTAGCCGCGGTCATCGACATCGAGATTCTCCACCATGCCCCACGGCGGAAAGTAACCGGCCTTCTCCATGCGCTCCAGCAGTCCGAAAACCTCCGCGGGGTTCGCATGCAGGGTGGCGGACATCAGGATGTAGTGCGGATGAATGAGGCGCTGATCGGGCAGATCGACTCCGCCGACGTGGTAGCCGTTCCCGGCGTGGTTTTCCCCGGCGGAGAGGCCGTAAATGCCGTTGCGGGCGGCGAGGGACTGCGGCCAGCGTTTGGGGATGTAGGCCTGCTGCGCACCGAGCATGGCGCGACGCACACTGAGCCAGCGGACGCCGTCATGCGCGTCGGGCTCGTCGCTGTCGAAGTCGGGATGAAACGAGCTTTGCACCTCCGGGATGAAGCCGGTGCCCTGCCAGGCCTTGCCGGGCGCGCGCATGAGCGGCGGGCGTTGCTGCGGATTCACGATGCCCTCCATGAGCATGACGAGCGCGGATTCCCCGCCCCAGTCCTGCCAGCCGTGCGGCAGCAGCGTCACGCCATCGTCGGCGAAGCCATGGGAAAGATGCCCGTCCGACAGGCGCATGAGGTCGAACTCAATGCGCCGCAATTGGTCGAGCACCTCCGCGGCCACTGTGTCCTCACTCAGCATGCGGGCCGCCAGCAGCATGGACTGAGCGTAGATGGCGGTGTCCACCGTGCTGTACTCGGTGTTCGGGTGGATCCGATAGGCGTCGTCATGTCGCTGGACGAAATGCGGCAGCAGGCCGCGGGCGGTTTTGAGCTTCCGCACGGCCTCATGCGTGCGCGTGAGCACCCAGCGCGCATAGTCGGGCGTCACCACGCCGAGTCCGGACTGTGCCGCCGCCGCGGAGGCCAGCACATACATGCCCGTGGCAGAAACGGACTCAAACGCGCCCTCCTCGATGTGCGCACGGTCGCGCACGAAGCCGGTGTCGATGGAGTAGCAGCGGGCGACCTTCGCATACGAGGCGAGGAAGGCGTAGGAGTCCCAGCCCATCTGCGGCAGCTCAACGCCGAGGAAGAGGCCGGAGACACGGACCTCGGAGCCGGGCTCGGCCGTCCACACGAGGAATTTCCCATCGCGCACCGAGTCCGGGGCGACTGGCTGCACGAACATGCGATGCTGCGGGTCATTCAGCTCGATGATCTGCGACCAGCGCAGCTCTTGAGTGGGCGATTTGATCTCCAGCTTGATGCGGCCACGGCCGGCGGCCTTGATCATGACCGCGTTGACCTTCGGCTGATAGCGGGCGGTGACCGGCTCCGGATAAGCGCGGGTGAAATCCATCACACGTTTTTCCTGGCGAGCTTGCCCGGCCAGGCTGTGCCACATGCCGGCCCAGCCCTCGGGCTGCTGGCCGAGATGCACGACGATCTCGTCGGTGAGCCACTCGATCTCATGCTCCGCCGGGCCATGGAAACCGAAGTCGCTGCCGATGTGCGTGTAGGCGGTGAATGAGTTCAGCCGTTTCGTGCCGGCACTGACCTGCTGCGCAGGATCACGATGGATGAAGTACTCCTGCACCGGCTGCCACACGAGGCGCGTGCCGGGCTGCGCCACCGCCTGTGCGCAAAAAGCGGCGGCGACGGCTCCGATGGTTGGAAGGAGTCGATTCAAGCGGGTAAACTACGCTGCAACCGGACTCACCGCCACATCTGACAGCGCAAAAACGCGCTTTCCGTCACGAAGGCTCAGCGCTGCTCGATCGGCACGACGGTCTGGCCGTAGGGCTTGCCGACATACTCGCTCAGCGGACGGAAAAGGCGGTTCTCGCTCCACTGCTCCAGCACATGCGCCGTCCAGCCGCTCATGCGGGCGATGGCGAAGATCGGCGTGAAGAGGTCGGTCGGGATGTCGAGGCTGTAGTAAACCGTGGCGCTGTAGAAATCGACGTTGGCGTTCAGGTTCTTCTGCTCGCGCATGATCTGCGCGATGCGCTCGCTCATTTGAATCCACTTCGCCTCGCCGAGCTGCTCGGTCAGCTTGATGGCCATCTCACGAAGGTGCGGCGCACGCGGGTCGAGCACCTTGTAAACGCGGTGGCCGATACCCATGATCTTCTTCTTCTGCGCCAGAGCGTCCGCAACCCAGGCGTCCACCTTGTCGAGGCTGCCGATCTCCTGAAGCATGTGAATGACACCTTCATTGGCACCGCCGTGCAGCGGGCCTTTGAGCGCGCCGATGGCGGCGCTGATCGCGGAATACATGTCGCTCAAGGTCGAGGCAACGACGCGGGCGGTGAAGGTGCTTGCGTTGAATCCATGCTCGGCGTGCAGGATGTAGGCGATGTCGAGGGTCTTCTCGGCCTCCTTGCTCGGCACTTCGCCATTCATCAAATAGAGGAAATGGGCGGCTTCGCTGAGGTCCTTCCGCACCGGCGGCAGTTCGAGCCCCTGACGAGAGCGATGGAAGTAGGCGGCGATGACGCCGATCTGCGAGGTGAGGCGGATGGCGTTCGCGAGGTTCTCGCTGACCTCGATGTCGTGACGCTTCTGATCGTAGCAGCCGAGCATCGAGACGGCCGTGCGCATGATGTCGATGGGCTTCGCGGTCTTCGGCGCGGACTTGAGGAAATCGATCACTCCCTGCGGCAGCTCACGCTCAGCACGCAGCGCGGTGGTCAGCCTCTCAAGTTCGGCCTTGGTCGGCAGCTTGTTGTAGTAAAGCAGGTAAACCACCTCCTCGTAGGTCACCTTGACCAGCTCGTTGATGTCATAACCGCAGTAAAACAGCACACCCTCGGCGCCTTTCACCTCCCCGAGACGGGTTTCAGCGGCGACGATTCCTTCAAGACCTTTGGAGACAACAGACATGGCAGGGGGGGCGGGGTTCAGGTGAGGCAGAGCAGATAGCGTGCTCAAACTACGGCTCAACCAAAGACTCGTTCGCAAAAAAAGAAATCTTTGAGGATGTCCGGCATCCCTGGTGCAGGGGATCGCTTTGACCTTGTGCGATCCCTGGCCTGCGCCTAGCTGCGAGCATGGACACGCCGTTCCGCCTGCTTTTCATTTGCCTGGGCAATATCTGCCGCTCTCCAGCGGCCGAAGCCGTCATGCGCAAGCTGGTGCGTTCGGAGGGGCTCGAAAACGCCATCGCCATCCGCTCCGCAGGCACCGCCGGCTGGCATTCGGGCAAGCTCCCTGACCAACGCATGCGCAGTGCAGGCCAAAATCGGGGCTACGACCTGAGCAGCCGCGCCCGGCAACTCTCCGAGGACGAACTGCGCAACCACGACCTCGTGCTCGTGATGGACCGGCAAAATCTGCGCGATGCACGCTCCTATGATCCCAAATCGCAGTTCAGCTCCAAAATCCGCCTTTTCTGCGAATTCTGCGCCGATCATAACGAAGAAGAGGTTCCCGACCCCTACTACGGCGGCGAACAGGGCTTCGAGCATGTGCTCGATCTCCTCGAAGACGGCTGTCGTGGCGTTTTGCAGCACATCCGCACGCAACGCGGCTTGTAGCCTCAAGTGATGCGGGCACTCTTGCCTGCAAGGAACAGTGATGCGGGCACTCCTGCCCGCAAAAAGAGCGCTCAGTGCGGGCAAGAGTGCCCGCATCACCTCAACCTTCTCGCAAAATCGCCTCTGCGACACGCATGCCATCCGCAGCGGCGGAAATGATGCCTCCGGCATAACCAGCGCCTTCGCCTGCGGGATAGAAATGATTCACGCCGGTGCATACGAGCGTCTGCGCGTCTCGCGGGATGCGGACGGGCGCAGAACTGCGCGTCTCGGCACCAGTGAGCACCGCGTCTTCGAGCGCAAAACCGGGCAGGCTTCGTTCGATGCGTGGAATCGCCTCCTGGATCGTTTCGATCACATACTCGGGCAGACACTCACGCAGATCCGTCCACACCACCCCGGGCTGATACGAGGGCACAACCTTCCCAGCACCAGTCGAGGCACGCCCGGCGAGCAAATCGCCCAACAACTGCGCTGGAGCACGATAATCACCACCGCCGAGTTCAAACGCACGGCGCTCAATGCTGCGCTGAAACTCGATTCCGGCCAAAACATCGCCCGCAGGCATGTCCTCCGGCCGCACATCGACCATGAAGCCGCTGTTCGCGTTCGCCTCGGCCCGCGCATAGCTGCTCATGCCGTTCGTCACCACCATGCCCGGCTCCGAAGTGGCCGCGACAACGAGACCCCCGGGACACATGCAAAAGCTGTAGGCCGCGCGCCCCGTGCCGCAGTGCGCCACGAATTTATACGGCGCGGAGCCGAGCCGCCCATGCCCGGCCCATTTGCCGTAAAGCGACTTGTCGATCAGATTCTGCGGATGCTCGATGCGCACGCCGATGGAGAACGGCTTCGCCTCAAACGGCACCCCATGCCGATGCAGCATCCCAAACGTGTCCCGCGAACTGTGGCCGATGGCAAAGATGAAGCGCGGGCTTTCGATCGTTTCGCCGTCCGCCAGCGTCACCGCGCGCATCACACCGTCCTCGATCACCACATCCGCCACGCGTGCGCCGAACCGCACCTCGCCACCGAGCGCGATGATTTCCTCGCGCACATGGCGCACGACCTTGATGAGGCGATCCGTGCCGATGTGCGGCCTGCTTTTGATCAGAATGTCCTCCGGCGCTCCTGCGGCCACCATTTCACGCAACAACCACGGGATACGGTGCTCGCGGTCGCGGATCTGCGTGTAGAGCTTGCCGTCGGAGAACGTTCCCGCGCCGCCCTCACCGAATTGCACGTTGGACTCCGCATTGAAGTCCCATCCACGCCGCCAGAAGCCGGTCACATCGCGCGCACGATCGCCCGCGGCCTTGCCACGCTCCAGCAGCAGCGGTTTCAAACCCGCCCGTGCCAGCAATAGTCCGCAAAACAACCCGCAGGGGCCCGTGCCGACAATCACCGGCCGCAAACCGGCCGTGCGCGTCACGTTTTCGGCGATCTGACGATAGCTTTCGTCCGCCGCCGGATTCACGTGACTGTTCTTACCCAAACGCTGGAGCACCTTCGCCTCCTCCTTTACCTCCACGAGCAGCGTGAAGCTGAACTCCACATGACCGCGACGCGCATCGATCGCGCGCTGCTTTACCTTGAGGCTGATCAACTCGTCGTCACGCACACGCAGCAGTTTCACCACGGCCTTTCGCACATCATTCTCGTGATGATCGACGGGCAAAAGTATCTGGGAGAGCTGCAGCATGCGGGCCGCAGTGCATAGCCTGCCCGCACCGCAATACAACCCTACTTCGCGTTTGCGGGCTTCTCCGCAGGCGGCGTGTGCCAGCCGAAGACCTTATCACCGTTGAAGAGCGGATGATGCTGAGGCGTCATGCCACCGCCAAAGTCGGCCACCGCGCCTTCACGCTCCACCGTGCCGACTCGAAGATTCGCATACACATCGCCCTCGTCATAGAGCACGTGCAGCGGGTCATTCGTGCGCAGTTCCACGCCTTTGACCGGACGCACGATAGTGAATTTCCAGGTGTTGTCGATGTGCTGGATCGAGCCGAGCTCGCGGTAGATCAGCGCCTTCGGCACATTCTTCAAATCATACTGCGTTGCGAGGTTCGCACGCCACGGATCGTAGGCCGGGCTGGCCGGATTGGCGTAATCACCGGCCCAGAAGCCGCGATGCGGCGGGTAGGGATCAGGCTGCGCGGCACGAATCTCAGCCGGCGACTGCGTGGCGGGGAACGCATGACGCACCGGCAACGGATCGACGCGCTCGACGATCTTCGTCACGAGCGAAAAAACATCGCTCACCCGGCCATACGCGAAGAACTGGTGCGAATCGACGAGTTCGGAGCTCGAAACGCGCGTCTTTTTGACCGTGAGTCGATGCTCGTTCGCGTTGGAGAACAAATTGAAGCTCAGCAGGTAGTCCACGTCCTTGTCCATCACCGGAGCCTGGGTCTTTTCGTCCCTGGGTAAGGCCAGCGTCTGCGTGCCGGACTTCGTTTCCTCGGTGGTGAGGTTAAAAACGCGTATCTGGCCGCGGCGCAGCAAGCTGGTGCTCAGGCTATCCGCCAGCGCCCGGCCCAAATCCGGCCGCCGAGTGCCATCAACGGTCACATCCTCAGCAAAAATCGCCACCTTCGGCTTCTCCGCACTGAGCACGCTCATCGTTTCCGCAGCGTGAGGTTTCGTGGCAATGACCGTGCTCAAAAGAGCAACCGTAACGAGGATGTTTCGTAGCTGGTGCATGGTCTGTTGGAGGTTCAGGCATGTTAACGGTTCAAACATTGCCTGTGAAGCAAATTCTTGCCGCCCCAACGCCGACCTCTCAGGGCTTGAGCACGCCCTGCTTCGTGAACCACTCGCGGATGAGTTTGAAGACCTCGTCGCGCATCGTTTGGTCGATGGGATGGCCCTGGCCGTCGGCGATGAGGCGGTCGTTGGGCACCTTGTTGCCATCGAGCACCTGTTTGAGCGATGCGGACTGCTCTGGACGCACGGTGGTATCATTCGCCCCGTGCAGCATGAGGAACGGCGTGCGGATTTTTTCCGCAGCCTTTGTCGATGGTGCCGCATAACCTTCCTGAGGTGAAATGCCGCTGCCCGTGATCGCCGCGGCCTTCAAAGCCTCCGGCGCTGATCCTGCGAGCCCGATGGTGACAAAACCACCCATGCTGTGGCCGTAGGCGGCAAGACGGCTGCCATCGACCTCCGGCATGCTGCGCAGGATTTCGAGGCAGGTCTGCGCACGGCGCAGATTTTCCGCGCTGGCACCGAACTGCGTGCGATCCCCGCCCGCCATGCCTGCATGCGTGTAATTCGGCGCAATGCACACCAGGCCCCACTGCACCATCTCACGCGCCTTCAGGCCGCCAAAACTCGGCGCATTGCCTCCCATGCCGTGGCTGATGAGCACGGCGGGAAACGGCCCCTTCCCTTCCGGCTTCATGAAAATGCCATCCATCGTGAAATCACCGTCGCGATAGGTCCAGCGTTCGCCATCGAGCTGGAAGCCCTTCAAGGCCGCCCCCGGCTTACTCGGAGCTGACGGCGGAGACGGCGGCGAAGCTTGAGAATCCTCATGTTCCTCGCGCGTGATCATGCCGTCGCCATTTTTGTCGAGACGCTGAAACAACTGTGGCGGACCACCGAACTCCTCTTTGGTCACCTTACCGTCCTTGTTCTTGTCTTCTCGTTCGGCAATCGCCTCCCATGGAATGCCGCCGCGACGCGCACCGCCCGGCTGCGGCATTCCTTTGCGTGGATCGCGTTCGGCCATCGCTGGATCGGCGGTGCTTTCGGTCGTGAGCGATTCGATCTTGGGGGAGGAGTTCTTCAGCCGCTCGTCGAAGAACGTGCTAACCATGTCTTCGATGTTTTTGCCTGCGAAACCCGGCCCGCCATGCCCCGCACCTCGAATCGTGTGAAAACGAACACTGACTTCCGACTTCTTGAGCGCTTCAAACAGGAGCTGGCTCTGATTGATCGGCACGGTGGGATCTTTGTCGCCATGCACGATGAGAAACGGCGGATCGTCCTTGCTGACGTAGGTGATTGGATTCACGCGGGCCGCCTTGTCCTTGTTCTGCATCACCGTGCCGCCGAGCAGCTTCGCCTCCGGCGATGAATCTGTCGCGTGGCTCTCATACCCCGGCGTGGTGACGAACACGGTGAGGTCGCTCGGCCCGTAGTAGTCGCAAACCGCCTGCACACGGCTCGATTGATCGAGGTTTGCGCCGACATCGAACTCCGTCACATCACCACTGGTGCCGATGAGTGCCACCAAATGGCCACCTGCCGACCCACCCCACACGCCAAAGCGTTTTGTGTCGAGGTTGTAGTCTTTCGCATGCGCCCGCAGCCATCGGATCGCCGCCTTGCAGTCCTCGATCTGCGCCGGAAACACCGCGTGACCGCTCAGGCGATAATTGATGCTCGCCACCGCATAACCGTGCTCGATGTAACTACCACGCAATGGCGGGCAGCCGTCCTTGCTGCCGTTCTGCCAGCCGCCACCATGCACCCAGATGAGCAGCGGCAGCGGGCCGTAAGCCTTCTCCGGCAGATACAGGTCGAGTTTGTGACGTTCGTGTCCGCCCTCGACGTAAACGAGGTCACGATGGGCTTTGACGCCGGCATTCTGGGCGAGGGTGCTGGCAGCGAGGCAAAGAAATGCGGCGAGGAATCTCATGCGAGGATGAATCTTCATCCAACGCCAAAGTTGCGCGACCCGCTCAAGGTTTTTTCACCAGCGCCCGCACTTCCACGGCGCCGATGGCCTGATGAAAAACAATCTGCGTGCCGAGTTGCTGCGCGGAGGCCGTTTCAGCCTTCTTCTTGCGCACCGGAAGTGGTTCCTCGACCACAGTCTGGATTTCAGACACATGACCGACGCAGTTGCCGAACTGGTCGATGATCGCCGAGCCGCTCGATCCGGGAGCCCAGTCGGTCGTCGTCTCCAGCCACACCGGTTTCGGCACTTCCGCGCCCTCTGGCAGCTTTTCCGCCTCTTTCTTGCGCATGAACGGCCGTTTCACGAAACGACTCACGATGCCCTCGCTGAAATACCCGCGCTTCCCGCTCGGATCGCTGAAGCACCACACGGAGTCACCAGGGCTCACATCCACGCCCAGCGGCAGCGGTGTGAGCGGCTTGTCGGACTTAACTCGAATGACGGCGCTGTCCGTGCCGGGATTGCAGGCGAGCACCTCCGTAACCGGCAGCAGCACATCATCCTCGTTGGCGGCGACGAGCCAGCCTTCCTTCATGTCCGCTGGCGGAGCGATGACATGCGCGCAGGTCGCCACCGCACCATCTGCCGTGATGGCATAGCCACCGGAGAGGTCAAGATGCCAGCGATCGCACTTCGAACAGAGGTACAACTGACCCACCCGGATGTGTCCGGCCCGCGCACGCTGCCAGCGTTCGCGCCCGGCGAGCGGTTTCGTGTCCGCAGGCGGCAAAACGAGGTCGCAGGCGCTTCTCATCGCCTGTTCTGTCGCCTTGGTCATCGAAAGCAACGCCGACTCACCCTGCAACTTCTTCGCCTGCTCCATCAGCGCCGCGTTCGGACGCGATCCGCGTCCTTCGGCGTAAACCGGCACACCAGGAGCCTGCGCACGCAGCGCATCGCAACAAAGGAACAGAGCGATCAAGGCAAATGCGCCGTAGCATCGTAGGTCGTGTGTGTTCGGCGGGCTGAAGCTCGACACACTCACGATTCCCTCCGCCGAACCGCACGACAAGGTTTGGATGCCTTGAGGTCTGGCCACACTCCGCGCGGACGAGCGGGCTGCCGCCACACTCGTCCTACATTCAAACGCCTGCATTTTTCTTTTCATGCTGCTCAGCCGATTTTGGCGGCTCCGAAATGACCGCGGAGCGCCTCGGGGATAACGATCGTGCCGTCCGCCTGCTGATACGTTTCGACCAACGCGACAAACAAACGCGCCAAAGCCGTCCCGGAGCCGTTCAGGGTGTGCGGGACACGATTTTTGCCGTTTTCGTCCTTGAAGCGCAGGTTCATGCGACGCGCCTGATAGTCGCCAAAGTTCGAGCAGCTCGAAACTTCGAGATAAGTGCCCTGTCCGGGTGCCCAGACCTCGATGTCATACGTCTTGGCCGAACCGAAGCCGATGTCCCCGGTGCAGAGCTCGATGACGCGATAATGCAGGCCGAGCAGTTGCAGCACTTTCTCCGCGTGACCGGTCAGCGTTTCCAATTCGGCCATGCTCGTCTCCGGCGTGGTGATTTTCACGAGTTCGACCTTGTCGAACTGATGCATGCGGATCAATCCACGCGTGCCAAGCCCCGCGCTGCCCGCCTCACGACGGAAACACGGCGTGTAGGCGGCATAATTGATCGGCAGCTTGTCGTTCGGCACGATTTCCTCGCGATGGAGGTTCGTCACCGGCACTTCGGCGGTCGGGATGAGATACAAATCGTCTTCTGGGCTGTGATAAACCTGATCGCCGAACTTGGGAAGCTGTCCGGTGCCGACGAGACAGTCCGGTTTCACCAGCAGCGGCGGGCTGATTTCCTGATACCCGTGCTGCGTGGTGTGCAGATCGAGCAGAAAGTTAATCAAAGCACGCTCAAGGCGAGCGCCCGCGCCGCGATACACCACGAACGCGCTGCCCGTGATCTTCGCTCCGGCTTCGAAATCGATCATGTTCAACGCACCGGCAACCGCTGTGTGATCCTTCGGTTGAAACGCAAACTCGGGCTTGGTGCCCCAAACGCGCACTTCAGGATTTTCCTCGGCGCTGTGTCCCACCGGGCAGGCCTCGTGCGGCAGGTTCGGGATGCCCAGCAGCAGATCGCGCTGCTTGGCGTCGCTGGCGTCGGCTTCACGGCCGATTTCGTCGATGCGGTCGTTGATCTTGCGCACCTCGGCCTCGATGGCGCTGGTGTCCTGGCCGTTCTTTTTGGCCATGCCGATCTCCTTGCTGATGCGGTTGCGGTCACCCTGCAACTTCTGCCGCTCCGTCTCAGCCGCACGCCGCTGCGCGTCGATCGCCAGCACCTCGTCAACCAGGGACGCAAAATCGCCACTGCGATTGGCGAGACGTTGTTTGACCGAGTCGGGAGTTTCACGAAGGAGGCGAATGTCGAGCATAGGGCGCAGAGGTTAGCGGCTGACACCGTTTTGTCGAGTGCGGGAAGGCGGCATTGACAGCACCGCCGGGAGTCCGAACATCACGCTGTGATCTACCTCGACGCCAACGCCACCACGCCCGTCGATCCGGCCGCGCTCGACGCCATGCTGCCGTTCATGCGCGAGTACTTCGCGAACCCATCCGCCGGTCACGCGGCCGGCCGCACCGCCGCCCGGGCGATGCAGCGGGCACGCGACCAGGTGGCGGCGCTGCTTGGCGCACATCCGCAGGAAATCGTCTTCACCAGCGGCGGCACGGAGTCCATCAACGCCGTGCATGCCTCCGTGCGCTCGCTGTGGCCGGAATCGCGGGAACTCATCATTACCGGCACCGAACATGCCGCCGTGATCGAGTCCGCCACACGCTGGCGCAAGAACGGCGGCACCGTCGTCCACGCCCCCGTGCTTGCCGATGGCCGCGTTGATCTCGAAGCACTGCGCACCCTCGTCAAACCCGGGATCACCGCGCTCGTGTCCATCATGTGGGCGAACAACGAGACCGGTGTGCTGGCGCCGATGCGTGAGATCGTTGAGATCGCGCATGCGGCCGGTGCGCTTGTGCACACGGATGCTGTGCAGGCGGCCGGAAAGGTGCCGCTCGATGTGAAATCCGTGCCGGTGGACTTTCTCAGCCTCAGCGGGCACAAAATCCATGCGCCAAAGGGCGTCGGCGCGCTTTACATCAGCAAGCGCGTGCGCTTTGAGCCGCTGCTCATCGGCGGTGGCCAGGAAAACGGACGGCGCAGCGGCACGGAGAACGTCGCGGGCATCGTCGCCCTCGGCGTGGCGGCGGATCTGGCGCAGCAGCACTTCAACGACGGCACCAAGGCGCGCATCCATGCCATGCGCGACCGCTTTGAGCATCTTGTGCACGCCGCGTTCCCTGACATGCGCGTTTACGGCAGCCTCACGCACCGCCTGCACAACACCAGCTTCTTTTGTCTTCCGGAAACCGACGCCGCCGGCATGCTCATCCTGCTCGACAAGGCCGGAATCGCCTGCTCCGCCGGCTCCGCATGCCACACCGGCGCGCTGCATGCCTCCCACGTCCTCGAAGCGATGGGTGTCAGCGCCCGCGACGCCGCCTGCACGCTGCGGGTCTCCTTTCACCGCTTCAACACCAAGAACGAGGCCGAGACCGCCGCACACGCCGTCATCGAGGCCGCGCACAAACTGCGTGCTGAAAAGGGCGACGCGAGCATGGTAATCACCACCTGATCCTTCACCGTCACTCTTCACTCCTAACTCGTCACCTTGCCGCCATGGCCCACCGCTTCACCTGCACCGAACGCGTCCAGTTCTCCGACACCGACATGGCCGGCATCGTCCATTTCTCGAACTTCTTCCGCTACATGGAGCGCGTGGAGCATGCCTTCTTCCGCAGCCTGGGCTTTTCCGTCGTCGATCCGGCGCATGTGGGTGAGGAACGCGTCGGGTGGCCGCGGGTGCATGCCTCGTGCGACTACATGGCCCCGCTGCGATTTGAGGAGGAATTTGAATGCGAGCTGCTCGTCGAGGAAGTCCGCTCCAAGGTGATCCGCTACGTCATCCGTTTCTGGAAAAGCGACAGCGAACTCGCCGCCGAAGGCCGCATCACCGCCGCCTGCGTGCGCAAAGATCCCACCACCGGCAAGATGAAGGCCGTGGAGATCCCGCAACGTTTCCGCGACAAAATCGAGCCCGCGCCGCATGAACTGCTGCGCAGACCGGATCGGCAGTGATGCAGGCACTCCTGCCTGCAACAGCGCCTTCTTTGCGGGCAGGAGTGCCCGCATCACCAACATCCCTTCACACCAACAGAAAATCATGGTCACCAGCGGCTTTCACATTCATCCGGCACTGCTCATGCCGCTCATCATCCTCTCGGGATCTGCCGGTGCCTGGCTCATCGGCACCGGTCTTTACGATCTGTTCGTTGATCGTGAGACGGTGGAAATGTTCGCCAAAGGACGGGGGATTCTTATCTCAGCGCAGACAGATCCAGACCGCTTCGATGCTCACGTCTGCTATCGGCTGTTCCTGGGCGTGGTCTGCATCGCCATCGCTTGCATCCTGTATCGCATGCGCCGCTGGATAAAAGAGGTCTGACAAAAACCCGCCACCATGCTCCTTCTCCTCCCCTACGAGATCGAAACGCTCACCCAAGAACGCCCTTGGGCGAACTGGCTTCTCGTCGCGGCGTGCACGCTCGTCTCGCTCGCGGCCATGTGGGGGCAAATACCGGAAGGAGCCGCAGACACGCTGGTGCTGCAGGAATGGTCTTTCCCCGGCCTGGTCGGTCATGTGCTGCTGCATTCCGGACTCGAACATTTGATCGGCAACATGATGTTCCTGTGGGTTTTCGGCAATGCGATCTGCACCAACACCAGCAACTGGCTCTACCTGCCCGTCTTCATCCTCTGCACGCTCCTCGCGGCGACCGTGCACGTGCTGGCGGACGGCTCGCCCGCCATCGGGGCCAGCGGCGCCGTCAATGGCATCGTGGGCATCGTGCTGGCGATGTATCCGCTCAATCGCGTGAACGTGTTTTGGTTCTTTCTGGTTCAGGGCAACACGTTCTCCTGCCCTGCCTGGGCGATCATCCTGTTCTGGTTCGCCTTCGATATTTGGGGCGTGCTTTCTGGCGGCGACCAGATCGCTTACTGGGCGCACATTGGCGGCCTTCTCAGCGGTGTCGGCATCGGCCTGCTGTGCCTGCACTTCGGCTGGTTTCAACTCACCCAACTCGACCACCGCTCGCTGCTGCAAATCCTCCGAGGTGAGGAGGAAGATTGACCTGCTGCGAGAACGACCCGCTCTCTTTTTCCCCATGCCCGCAGCCACCATACAGGAACAAATGCCAGTGCCTGCCGCAGATGTTTTCGACCTGCTGCATGACTACTCGCGTCGGCTGGAATGGGACACGCTGCTTTGCGAAGCGAGTTTGACGCGTGGTCACACCCAGGCAGGGCCGGGAGCCACATCGCTGTGTGTCGGCAAGCCGTTGTTCGGCGTCATCGGCATCGAAACACGCTACGTCACGTTCCGCCCGTCCGAGATTGCCGCTGTCGAAATGATCAACCGTCCGCCATTCTTCGAGAGCTTCGCAGCCTCCATCCGCCATCAGGACAACGCGGAGGGTTCCACGATCACCTACAAACTCCAGTTCACCGCCAGACCGCGCTGGCTGCGCTGCATTCTGCATCCCGTCATGCTCTGGCAGCTTCAAAAGGAGACACGCAGGCGGCTTCAGGCGCTCGCCGCCTTCCTCGCCTCGCCCACTCGGCAGCTTGACGACAAAAACTGAACAAAGCCGTTGTCGCAGGCGTTCTCCCTCGGCAATTCATCTTTGCACCTCTCCAAATCGTGAACTCCCAACCCAAACCCAAAATCATGCAGACCTGGCTCATCTACGCGCTCCTCACCGTGCTCTCCTGGGGCGTTTATGGCGTCATCCTTCACGCCGCCCGCTCAAAGATGCCGATGGGACCGGAGACACCAAACGCCGGCCTGAAAGCCTTCCTTTTTGTGTGCATTGCCTATGCCATCATCGGCATCGTTGCCGCGTTGGTGCTGAAGGCACGTGGCACGAACTGGAGCTTCACCGGAGACACTGGCAGCGGCATTCCGCTGAGCCTCGTCGCCGGCATCGCGGGTGCGCTGGGTGCCCTCACACTCGTTCTGGCCCTGGGTGCAGCTGCGACGCCGATACTCAAAGGCGGCGGTGGTTTCGGCGTTGCTGCAGCGGCAGCTGTGATGCCCATCGTTTTCGCCGGTGCGCCCGTCATCAACACCATCACGGCCATGGTGGTGCATCCGCCTGAAGGTGGCTGGTCAAAACTGCCACTGCCTTTCATCCTCGGCTGCGTCCTCGCCGCCACCGGAGCCTTCATGGTGGCCAAATACGCCCCGTCGAACACCGGTGGTGCCAAGCCCGGCGCCGCGGCCAAACCGCACTGAAAATGACGAAACCAGAATGAGGAATGACGAAGTCCTGACCGTCTTCGCCTCACCCATCATCATTTCTTCGTCATTCGTCATTCGGATTTCGTCATTCCTTCTATGCCCCGCCTTCTCCTTTTCGACATCGACGGCACTTTGATCGACAGCAACGGCGCGGGTGGCTCCGCGATCCTCGATGCGGCGGAAGAGTGGTTCGGCATCCGGCGTGAGGAGCTTCCACCGCTGCAACTCGCCGGCTCCACCGATCCGGCCATCGCGATGGATGTGTTTGGCCTCGTCAATCGTCCGCACACGTCGGAGGAGGTCTTCTCCTTCCTCGACCGCTATCTCGCCCATCTTCACCGGCGTCTTCACGCGGAGGATTTCAGCGGCTACACCTTGCCGGGAGTGAACACGTTGCTCGACGCTCTACGTCACGAGCCTGAGGCTCACCTCGGCCTCCTCACCGGCAACGTCCGTCGTGGTGCAGAGATCAAGCTCAACCGCCATGGCATTTACGACCGCTTTCTCGACGGCGGCTTCGGCAGCGATCATCACGACCGCAACCAGCTCGGCCCCATTGCGCAAAAACGCATGCAAGACGCCACCGGCACTCGCTACGACATCGCAGACGTCATCGTCATCGGCGACACGCCGAAGGACATCCGCTGCGCCGCCGCGTTTGGTGCAAAGTGCCTCGCCGTCGCCACCGGACAGTATTCCGCGGACGAACTGAGGGCCCTGAAGCCCTGGGGCACCGTCGAATCCTTCGCTGACGTTCCCGCAATCGTTGAGCTGCTCCTGCGAGGCTAAAGTAGCCCGCAGAGTCCCCTGTGCGGCGTCCCGCTTCACCCATCCACCGCACAGAGACTGTGCGGCCCCCAACTAAAGATGCCAACCTCCACCGACGCCACCCGTGCCATGCGGCTGTCACTGGCCGTCGGGTTCCTCATGCTCGTGCTCAAAGTGGGCGCGTATCTGCTCACCGGATCGGCGGCCATCCTCGGTGACGCCGCAGAGTCCGTCGTTCATGTCGCCGCGGTCATGTTCGCCTCGTTCAGCCTCGGCTACTTGCACAAGCCCGCCGATGACGACCATCCTTACGGCCACAGCAAGATCGCGTTCTTCTCCGCCGGCGTCGAAGGCGCACTTATCATCATCGCGGCACTTTTCATCATCTACGAGTCCGTCCGCCGCCTGCTGCTGCATCTACCACCGGCAAATCTGGACCAAGGCTTGGCGCTCACCACCATCACCATCGCCATCAATGCCGCGCTTGGCTTCTACCTCATCCGCACCGGGAAAAAACAGGGCTCCTTGATCCTGGAATCCAACGGCAAGCATGTGCTCACCGATGTGTGGACCAGTCTCGGGGCCATCATCGGCCTCGCGCTCGTCGCCCTGACCGGCTGGCACAGTTGGGATTCCATCTGCGGCCTCTTGATGGCCGGGAACATCATCTGGACCGGCTATGGCCTCATGCGTCAAAGTGTTGGCGGCCTCATGGACACCGCCGATCCGCAGCTCAATGCCGCGCTCGACGCCGCCCTGCGCCGCGAAACCGAAAAGCATGGCCTGCATTTCCACGCCCTGCGTCACCGCGACGCGGGAGAGATGCACTACGTCGAAGTCCATCTTCTTTTCAGCGACGACATCTTTCTTCGCGACGCGCACCGCATCGCCACCGAGATCGAGCAGGCCGTGGAGGCCAGCGTGGACCGGCCCGTACTCATCACCACGCATCTCGAGTGCCAGGGAGACCACGACGAGCTCCACCAACACGGCGAAGCCAGCGACCCAAAACGCATCCGCGCATGATCCCGCTCGAAGCTGACCGATTGCATGACGATTCCGCACCGTGGCACATCACAGTGCTCGATGAGGTCGGCTCGACCAGCGACTGGCTGAAATCAAACGCCCAGACACTTCCCGCAAACACCGTCGTCTTCGCAGAATCCCAAACCGCCGGTCGCGGACGCCGCGACAACCGCTGGATCGCTCCGCGGGGCAAGGATTTGATGTTCTCCCTGCTCCTCCAGCCCGCAGCGCCGTTCGAAAAATGGCCACGCATAACCACGCTGGCCGCACTCGCCATCTGCAAAGCCATCGAGGCCGAGTTGCCCCTCCAGCCACGCATCAAATGGCCCAACGACGTCTATTTGAACGACCGCAAGATCAGCGGCCTGCTGGCCGAGACCGTTTCAACGCCGAACGGCCTGCACCTCGTGCTCGGCATCGGTTTGAACGTCAACACGCTCGATTTCCCGCCCGATCTGCCCGCCACCTCGCTCCTGAAACAGCTTTCTTCACAAGTTCTCCACGAGATCGACCGCAACGCGCTCGCGGCACGCCTGCTCGGCACGCTGCACGCGGAAATCCAACGCATCGACGACGACTTCGCCGTCGCCATCGCCGAAGTCCGCGAGCGAAGCTGGTTCCTCGGCCGACAAATCCGCGCCCGAGCCCCGCAAGGTGAGGTTTTCGGCCGTGTCCTCGATCTGAACGAAGAAGGCCACCTCATCCTCGAATTCCCCGACGGCAGCACCCACACGCTGACCAGCGCGGACGAGGTGCGCCGGGTGTAATTCGCCATTCGACATTCGGATTTCGTCATTCACTATCCGCTCCCCATGTTCCGCGCCCTGCTCACGTCCCGTCTTCAAGCCACTTTCACTGCGGCGGGCATCGAATTGCCCGCTGGCTTCACGCCGAATGTCGTCATCGCCTCCGACACGCGCTATGGCGACTACCAGAGCAATGCAGCGATGGTTTTGGCGAAGCAGCTCAAGTCGAACCCGCGTGCCCTGGCCCAGCAGATCGTGGACAAGCTCGACGTCGCTGACCTTTGTGAAAAGACCAGCATCGACGGCCCAGGCTTCCTCAATTTCACGCTCAGCGCCGCCGCGTTGGCGCAACGGCTCGCGGTGATCGTTTCGGACGACAAAGTCGGCGTTCCAGCCGTCGCGCAGCCGAAGACCATCACCGTCGATTTTTCCGCGCCGAACATCGCCAAGCCGATGCACGTCGGCCACATCCGCAGCACCTTCATCGGCGACTCGCTGGCCCGCGTGGCACGCTTCATCGGCCACCAAGTCATCACCGACAACCACGTCGGCGACTGGGGCACCCAGTTTGGCATGATCATCCACGGCTGGAAGACGCAGCTCGATCAGGCGAAGCTCAAAGCCGATCCGATTCACGAACTCGTCAGCGTTTACAAAGCCGTCAACGCCGCCACGAAGGCCGATGAGAGCGTCTTGGAGACCTGCAAAGCCGAGCTCGTGAAGCTCCAGCAGGGCGATGCCGAAAACCTCGGCATCTGGAAGGAATGCGTGCGCCTCACGCTTGAGCAGCTCGAAAAGGTGTACAGCACACTCGACATCAAGTTCGACCACTACCTCGGCGAGAGCTTCTACAACGACGCCTTGGCCCCGCTGGTGGCCGACATGCTCGAAAAAGGCATCGCGACCATCAGCGATGGCGCGACGGTTGTGTTCAGCAACGGCAGCGTGAAGCCGGAGAACGATCCCTTCCTCATCAAAGAGAAGGACGAGTGGAAAGCCGCCCCGTGCATCATCCGCAAGGGCGATGGCGGCTTCCTCTACGCCACCACGGACCTCGCCACGATCGACTACCGCGTGAAGGAATGGAAAGCTGACGAGATCTTGTATGTCGTCGGTGCGCCGCAGCAGCTCCACTTCCGCCAGGTCTTCGCTGCGGCGCAGCGTCGCGGTGTGACCACCAAAATGACCCACATCGCCTTCGGCAGCATTTTGGGACCGGACGGCAAGATGTTCAAAACCCGCAGCGGCGAGACCGTGGGCCTGCTCGAAGTCATCGACGAGGCCATCGAGCGCGCCCGCGCCGCCGCCGATGAAAAAGAGCAAGGCTTCACCGCCGAAGAGAAAGACGAGATCGCCCGCATCATCGGCTCTGGAGCCGTGAAATACGCCGAACTCAGCCAGAATCGCCTCACCGACTACAAATTCAGTTGGGACAAAATGCTGAGCCTGCAAGGCAACACCGCGCCCTACCTGCTCAACGCCTACGTCCGCACTCGCGCCATCTTCCGCAAGCTCGACGGTGCTGTCACGCTGACGCCTGATCTCGCGATCACCGAGCCCGCTGAGCGTGCTTTGGCGATGAAACTGGCCCAGTTCGCCGAAAACGCGCACGACATCCTCGACGACCATCGCCCGAACCTGCTCGCGAACTACCTCTACGAACTCGCGAACACCTACCACAGCTTCTACGAAGCCTGTCCCGTGCTCCGCGCCGAAGGCACCGCTCGCAACACGCGTCTCACGCTTTGCGAAGCCACCAGCCGCGTGCTGAAGACCGGTCTCGGCCTCCTCGGCATCCAGACGACGGAGCGGATGTAGCTGGCCTTTTCGTCATTCATCATTACTCATTCGTCATTCTCCTCCGCCATGCCAGTACCACTCCTTGACGTCAACGCCCAGAACCTGCCTCTCGAATCCGAACTCCAGGCCGCCTTCACGCAGGTGCTGCAGCATGGGCGTTTTATCATGGGGCCGGAAATGGAGACGTTTGAGCAGGAAGTGGCGGCCATGACGGGCGCGAAGCATGCGCTCTCGGTTTCCTCTGGCACGGACGCGCTGCTACTCGCGCTGATGGCCCTGGACATCAAACCCGGCGACGAGGTGCTGTGCCCGGCGTTCACGTTCTTCGCCACGGCGGGTGCGGTTTCACGCCTCGGAGCGATTCCGGTGTTCACCGATGTCTGCCCAATCTGCTTCAACATGGACGTGAACGACGCGCGGAAGAAGATCACCTCCAAAACGAAGGTGATCATACCGGTGCATCTGTTCGGACAATGCGCGGACATGGATCCGATCCTAACTTTGGCGAAGGAACACGGCTTGAAAGTCATCGAGGACACGGCGCAGTCGATCGGAGCGCAATACAAGGGCCGCCAGGCCGGCACGATGGCCGAATTCGGGACCTACAGCTTCTTCCCGAGCAAAAATCTCGGCGGATTCGGAGATGGCGGCATGCTGGTGACGAATGACGACGCTTTGGCCGAGTATGCCCGCGTGCTGCGTGTTCACGGCGGCAAGCCCAAGTATTACCATCACTACGTCGGTGGCAATTTCCGCATGGACACACTGCAATGCGCGCTGCTGAGCGTGAAGGTGAAGCGTTACGCGCAATACACCGCCGACCGTCAACGCAATGCGGCCCATTACATCGCCGAACTGTCGAAACTGCCCGGCGTCGTCCAGGCGAACCCCGCGCACTGCAAGTGTGTGAACGCACAGGACGACTGGCTGGCCGCCCAGAACGCGAAGATCGTTTTGCCCGTGTCCTACGCGCACAATTCGCATATCTGGAACCAGTTCACGCTGCGCGTGCTCGGTGGCCAACGCGACGCACTGCGCGATCATCTCGTGGCGAAGAAGATCGGCTGCGACATCTACTATCCGGTCACGCTCGACCAGCAGAAATGCTTCGCGAACCTGCCGGAAAGCTCACGCGCGGGCTGCGATGTGTCGCATCGCGTCGCGGGCGAAGTGCTGAGCATTCCTATTTACGGCGAACTGACCGAGGCGCAGCGCAACGAGGTGATCGCGGTGATCGGCGAGTGGCTTTAGCCGGGGTTTTTCATCCCCGCAGACTGCAAAACGTCGCTCAAGTCCTTTGGGAGCGGTGCTTTCACAGTGAGCATCTGGCCGGACGCGGGGTGCTTTAGACGCAGTTCATGCGCATGCAGGAACAAACGGCGTGCGCCGAGGCTCTGGCGGAGTTTGCGGTTCAAATCGAACGAGCCATAGACGTCATCACCGACCAGCGGCAGATGCCGTGACGTGGCCTGGACGCGGATTTGATGCGTTTTGCCGGTGATCAGCTCGATTTCGACGAGCGAGAGTCGATGCGCCGCCGAGTAATCGACCAAACGATAGCGTGCCTCCGCATTTGGACGCGGCCCATGTCGCACCGTGGTGCGCACTTGATGCCGTTCATGCGACGTGATGAGGTGATCGAGCCACACGCCTTCGCTTTTGAGTCCGCCACCCGCGCAGAGCGCGAGGTAGGTTTTTCGCACAGCCTCGGCTTCAAAGGCTTCGCGGCATGCGGCGGCGGTTTTTTCGTCCTTCGCAGCCAGCAGCACGCCGGAGGTGTCTTGATCAAGGCGATGAATGAGCCAGACTTTTCCCGCCGCACTGGTGAAACAGCGGCGATCCGCATCATAACGGCCTTCAAACGCTGCGGACTGTGGTTTGGCGGATTTTGGATTCGGATGCGAGAGCACGCCATGCGGCTTGTTCACCACGAGAAGGAAGCGATCCTCGTGCAAAACCTCGCAGTGGGTGATGGCAACCTCCGAACTCATTTGGTCTGATATTTGGCCGTGAGGTAATCCTCCAGCGCCGTGCTCCAGTTGCGAATCTCGCGGCCGAGCAGCGTCTGAAGCTTTTCGTTGCTCATCACTGTCTGCAAAGGCCGCGCTGCCTTGAGCTGCGTGAGCTCGGCGAGCTGGATCGGACGCACCGCCGTCGTTTTTACTGGCAGACCAATCCAGGAGGCAATGCCGAGCGCGGACTCGGCCCACGAGTGCCACGAGGCGATGCCGCTGTTGCAAAGATGCAGCACACCGGTGGCCGGATGCTCGATGAGATGCGCGATCCATTCGCAGATGTCCGTCGTGCTGGTGGGCACGGAGACCTTGTCAGCGACGGCGCTAAGATCATCGGTTTGTAGCGCACGCTCGATCATCTGATCGGGATGGCTAGGTTTGTCGGGGCCGAAGAGCCAGGAAACGCGTGCCACCAGCGCGTCCGGGCTTGCCTTGAGCACGGCCAGCTCGCCTTCGCGCTTGGTGCGGCCATAGACATTGACCGGCCGTGTCTCATCGTGCTCCCGCCAGAGATCGTGCGGCTCGCCGCTGAAGACATAATCGGTGCTGAAGTGGATCAAGCGTGCTCCGCGTGCCTGGCAGGTTTCTGCGAGTGCCTGCGGGCCGTCAACGTTAGCCAGCCGGGCTTTTTCCGGCTGCGCCTCGCACACATCGGGGCTGGTGAGGCCGGCGGGATTGAGCAGCACGTCAAAATCATGCTCCGCGAGCGAATGCGCGATTCCCTCCGGATTTTCCAAATCGAGATCGCTCCGCGTGAAAGCCGTGACCGCGTGTTTGCCCGACAAATGCCGCACCAAGGCACGCCCAAGGCCGCCGGTGGAGCCTGTGATGAGGATGCGGAGCGCTGGCATGGCGCATGTTGCCAAGCCTCCCGCGCTTGCAAAGCCAAAAGGCTTGCCCAACAGTGGGTGCAGGACGTTTTTGGATGATTGACGCACAAGCCAGGATTGTGATTGTCGGCGCCGGCCTCGCAGGGCTGGCGTGTGCGCGTGTGCTGGCGGCGGCAGGACGGAAGTTCACGATCCTGGAGGCCTCGAACGCGGTCGGCGGCCGGGTGCGCACAGATCAAGTCGAAGGTTTCCTGCTCGACCGCGGCTTCCAGGTCTTCCTGCCGGCTTACCCGGAGGCGCGGCGGGTGCTGGATTACGACGAGCTCGACCTGAGGCCGATTTATCGTGGCGCGGACGTGTTTGTGAAGAACCGCTTCCATCGCATGGCCGATCCGCTGGCCCATCCGCTGACGGCGATCAAAAACTTCCGCGATGAGATCATCACGCTGCGCGACAAATGGACGACGCTGCTGCTGCGCAAGGAAGTCTTCGGCCTGCGCCAGCCGCCGCGTGACGTGGGGGACATGGAGACGGAGGATTACCTGCGCGATTTCGGCTTTTCCGAGACGATGATCGACCGCTTTTTCCGCCCGTTCTTCGGCGGCATCTTCCTGGAGAAGGATCTACGCACCAGCGCGTCCATGCTGCAGTTCCTCTTCGCCATGTTTGACCGCGGCGGCAGTGCGCTGCCCGCGCACGGCATGCAGGCCATCCCAAACCAACTCGCCGTGGCGCTGCCCCCGGGCAGCCTGCGCCTGAACGCGCCGGTGTCCGGCGTGCGCGCCGGGGAGGTCACACTCGACAGCGGCGAGGTGCTGCATGCAGATCATGTCATCGTGGCAGTGAGCGAGGAGACGGCCTACCGCCTGCTGCCGCAAACCGGCATGCCCGCGCCTTTACCCAGCCGTTCAACGACCTGCATGTATTTTGCCGCGGATGAACTGCCGCAAGGTGATCCGATCCTGCACCTCGATGGCGATGGACGCGGCCCGGTGAACAGCGTGACAGTGCTTTCCCGCATCTCGCCGCATTACGCGCCACCCGGGCAGCATTTGATCTCCGCCTCGATCATCGGCTCACCTTCGAGCACGGAGCTCGAACAGGTCGTGCGTGAGCAAATGCGGCGCTGGTTTGGAGAAAACACCGTCGCGAAGTGGCGGCACCTGCGCACCTACCAAATCCGCCATGCGCAGCCGGAAGGCCGGCAGTTGAGACTCAGATCGGGGCCTGTGGCTGCGGTGATCGAGCCGGGATTGTATCGCTGCGGCGACTGGTGCGAAGATGTCTCCATCAACGGGGCGCTGCTCAGCGGCCGGAAGGCAGGAGAGGCGGTAATGAGAGCGTTGGGAGAGCCGATCCAGGATTGACGGTGGAGGGATCCGACTGCGTGGGCAGGGAGAAGGGATTGATCGTGGGCGCGGCATTCTGCAGCCGCACTTCGACCTTCGTGGGACCGAACTTCCCCGGCTGTTTCTCCGCGATCGTGCGGAATTCCTGGGCCACGGTTTCGACATTGGCACGGTCGGTGAGTTCCTTGATGATCACCGTGGTGAAGCCGGCACCGGGCTGCACCTCGATTTTCCGCTGCGGCACGCCCATGTCCACATGGATGAGCTTTTCCCATGCGCTAGCATGCTGCAGGTCTGGGATGAGCACGAGGCCGGCTTTGTGCAGGCGCTCCTCTTCCTTCAAATCACGACCGGCCATCGGGTCAGGCGGCTTAGTCTGACAGGCGGCGACGAAAAAGATGGGCAGAAGGCAAAAACGCGGGATCACAGCTTGAGAAAGGCTTTTTGCCGATACAGCCAGAAACACACGAGCCAAAGCACAAACAACACGCCGCAGCGCTCGATCACCGGCTCCCAGCCGGGCACAAATGCCGCCTCCGGCAGGTGCTTGTGCAGATTTTCGCGAATCCAGCCTCCGCAGAGGCTGTGCAGCAGATAAATCGTGATGCTGTTCATGCCGACGACGACCAGCGGAAACACCAACCGGCGCATGCCCGCGATCTCGACGAGCCAGTAGAAGATTGAGAGGAGTATGAGCACCCAGCCGCCACTGAGGACGGCCCACGAGGGCGTCCAGATGCGCTTCACCACTGGAAGCACGGTGAGATGATCCAGTTTCGCTCCGATGATTGGGAGGATTTTCAAATCGAGTCCGGTGCCCACCAGCACAAGGATAAGCCCGGCGATGAACAGCGTGGCGCACTTCCGCTTTTCCGAATGCAGGCTGCGGATGAGAAAGTCTCCCGTCACGGCTCCACCGAGCATCGTGGCCAGCGCGGGAATGAAATTCAGCGTCTGGTAGCCGCCAAGATTGTAGTCGAAGGGCTTCGCCTGCGGCAGTTGATTCAAAAACCAGCGGTCAAAGTCCGCCGCCGCGTTGGTGTGGATGTTCCAGTGGCCGGAGAAGCCCGGTAAGAGCGCACCCTCCGTGCCTTTCATGCCCGCGATGGCCGCCAGTTGCTCGGCGGATGGGAGCGGATGATTGATGAAAAACCAGGTGTAACCCACGAGGATCAAAATGATGGCGGACACCATGTATTCCCAGCCCATGCGGGAGAGGATGAACAAGAAGAAGTAACCGAGCCCGATCTGCGCCAGCACATTGGTGAAAAGAAACACCGTGTGCTTGTCTCCCGAATGCGTCGCCAGCATTACGCCTAGCCCCACAAGCAGAATGGAACGCGTCAGCGCATGCCAGCCCATGCCGAGGAACGACTGGCCGTGCTCCCGCCGCTTCATGCACGAAAACGGCACCGCGATGCCGACCATGAACATGAAGCTCGGCTGGATCAGATCCCACAGCGAGCAGCCCTGCCACGCCTGATGCGCGAACTGCGGCTGGATGAACTCCCAGAACGATCCCGGCTGCGCCGCCGCCATCTGCACGACCCCAAAGCCCGAGGAGGCCATCAGCAGCATGATGAAACCTCGATACGCGTCGAGGGAGAGAAGGCGTGTGTTGGTGGTGGTTGGTTCCATGGCGGGAACCAGAACGCCGCAGACCGGGCCGGGCTATCGGAGCTGAAAATGACGAATGAGGAATTCTGAATGACGAATGAAACCCAAATGATCAAAGTTCTCGAAAGGGCATCCTTTCGTCATTCCTCATTCTGGTTTCGTCATTGCCGCCTCACGCGGCCAGCACCTCGTGCGTGTGAATCGCCGGATTCACGATGTCGCGCACGAATTGCGACGGCTCAGCGCCCTCGCCAAAAACATAGATTCGGGTGCGCAGCGTGAGCTTTTTGAGCTCGAAGCCGGGATTCGGCATGCCGCGGTAATAATTGAGGATCATTTCCTTCTCCAAGTCGAGCGCCGCGCCCTTCATGCCGTATTCCAGCACGAACGCGGCCTTCTCAAACGCCGGCTGGCCGCCGGTGCGGGCTTCCTGGCTGATGGAGTCGATCAAAACCTTCCCCACGAAGCTTTTCAGCGCCGCCTCGTCGCCCTCGAACTCGATTTTATACACCCGGCCTTCGCGATACTTCAGCGGCAGCGGATGCGGGGCGTAGAGCAGCTTGTGGCAGTCGCTTTCAGTGTCGAATTTGCCGAGGATTTCAAAGACTTGGGTCACAGGGAGGCAGGGGATGGTTCCGGTCCTTCCTAGCGAGAACCCCTGTCCGCGCAAGCCCGTGAATCCCCCTTGCCACCCCTGCCCCGACCTGCTAAAAAACTCCCCGCTATGCCTCGAATCCAATTCACCACCCCAGATGGTGCCTCCGGCGCTCTCGAACTCGACGCCGAACGCATGTCCCTCGGCCGCGCCGACGACAACCAGCTCATCATCGTCGATGAATCCGTGTCCAGCCATCACGGCGAGGTTTCCTTCGACGGCAGTTCCTGGACCCTGACCGACCTCGGCTCCACCAACGGCACCAAAGTCGGAGGTTCCCGCGTCGAAACCGTGGCCTTAGCTCCCGGCGCGTCCTTCCAACTCGGCAATGTAAAATGCGTGTTTGTCGGTGATGGCGAGGAGGCTGCTGAGTCGGCCCCCACCATGACCGTCAGCACACCGTCCGCCTCCGGATACGGCGCACATCCCTACGACCGGAGCCTTCGTCAAGGATTCGGCCCCAAGGCCAAAGAAAAGAGCTCTGGTGGTGGACTGCTCACCCTCCTCGGCATCGTGGCTCTCCTGGCCTGCGGTGCGGCCGTGTACTTCGCCTCGCAAATGGGAGCTTCCTGACCAGCCTCCCCGCGTGCTCGCGACGCCAGCTTCGTTTGACCGGAGCCCTCTTGCGGCCTGAAACGGCCGCGCTCGTGTCACTTGTGCGCCCATCCCAACCCCTTCCGGCCTGTCGTGCCGCGATCAGAAAGAAAAGAATCCCATGTCCAATACCATCGTTGTCGGCGCCCAGTGGGGCGATGAAGGAAAAGGCAAAATCGTCGATTTCCTCACGGAAAAAACAGACGTCGTCGTGCGTGCCGCGGGCGGCAGCAACGCCGGCCACACCGTCATCAGCAACGGACAGAAATACATCCTGCACCTCATCCCCAGCGGCATTCTTTGGGAAGAAAAGCTCTGCGTCATCGGCAACGGCGTCGTGCTCGACCCCATCGGCCTGCTCGAAGAGATGGCCAAGCTGCGCGGCCAGGGCGTGAAGATCACCGCGCAGAACCTGCGCATCAGCGAGACCTGCCACCTCGTCATGCCTTATCACAAAGCGCTCGACCGCGCCCGTGAGGCACGTCGCGGCAAGAACGCCATCGGCACCACCGGTCGCGGCATCGGCCCGGCTTATGCCGACAAGGTGGAGCGCAACGGCCTGCGCGCGATTTTGCTCACCCAGCCGGAGAAACTCGCCGCCGCCTTGCGTGAGCGCATCGCGAGCAACAACGAATTCATCGTCGCCTCCGGCATCGAGGCCGTGCCCGTCGAGGAAACGGTCGAAAAAATCCTCGCCGCTGCGAAGGAACTCGCCCCGCACATCACCAACACCACCGTCGTCTGCCACGAGGCCATCAAGGCTGGCAAAAGCCTGCTCTTTGAAGGCGCGCAGGGCACCTACCTCGACATCGACCACGGCACCTATCCCTTCGTCACCAGCTCGAACACCACCACCGGCGGTGCCTGCACCGGTTCCGGCGTGCCGCCGCGGATGATCGACAAAGTTGTCGCCGTCTGCAAAGCCTACACCACCCGCGTCGGCAGCGGCCCCTTCGTCACCGAGAATGACGACATCGGCGACATGCTCCACAACATGGGCCGCGAATTTGGCGCCACCACCGGACGTGCCCGGCGCTGCGGCTGGCTGGACGCCGTGCTGCTGCGTTACGCCGTCATGGTCAATGGGGCGGACGAACTCGCCATCACCAACCTCGACGGCCTCGACGGCCTCGACGAAGTGCAGATTTGCACCGCCTACAAGCTGCGCGGTCAGACCCTCCAGTATCCGCCGAGCACGGTGGAGGACATCGAGGCCTGCGAGCCCGTCTATGAAACCCACCAGGGCTGGAAGCAGGACCTGAGTGGCATCACCCGCTTCGCCGACCTGCCCCCGCTCGCCAAAGCCTACCTGAAGCGTGTGGAGGAACTCACTGGAGCCAAGATCAGCCTCCTCGGCATCGGTCCGGCCCGCGAGCAAACCTTGGTGGCCTGACCACCCGCGGAGAACCGTGACGGGCGAACCGAGAGCCGGGGCGAAGCGCCCTACATTCCTGTTGACGCCCGCCTTCCTGCCCCTACTTTCGCGCCCCTTTTCCCACCACCCCCCAAACCTGATATGACCGAAGTTCAAATCCGCAAAGGCGAACCTGTTGACCGCGCCCTCAAGCGTCTCAAAACCCGTCTCGAAATGGACGGCATCCTTGAGGAAGTTCGCCGCCTGCGCGCCCACGAAACGCCGAAAGAGCGCACCAAGCGCAAGGCCCGTGCCGCCGCCAAACGTGGCAAGATCCGTTTTCGCTTCACCATGCCGAAGGCACCCGCCGCTGCTGGCGACGCTGCTCCTGCCGCCTGATCCAAAGCGTTGGGAAAAGACCAAATTCCAAAAGGGCGGCCTCAAAGCCGCCCTTTTTCGTGCCCGGATCGCTCAAACAACCGTCACCATTCCAGCACCCCTCGCCTCATCGGGCACAGGGGCAGACTGAGGAGCGATTGCGGTGCCCGTTGATCGTCTAAACGTCCACGCCACCAGCGACAGCGTACAGAGCGAGCTCAGCGGCATCAAAATCGCCGCCGCCAGCGGACTCAAATGCCCCATCAGCCCCGCGACCGCCGTGATGAGGTTGTAGCTCACCGAAAACGCGAAAACGCGCCGTGTGGCACGCCGGTGCAAACGCGCCACATGCATCAGTCCGCTCACAAAACGCAGGCTGTGGCCCAGGAAGAAGAAATCCGCCTTCTGTTCGAGAAAACTGCGTCCTGTGACCGGACTGCCCGCGCACAAGGCCGCGTCGAAGGCGAGGCTGTCATTCGCCCCGTCGCCCACATAGAGTGTGTCATCGCGATTGCGCTCCCGCAGCCACTCCGCCTTCGCTTCCGGCGTGAGTTCGGCCTTCCAGCACGATTCCGGCAACTCAAGCTTGCGTGCGATCTCCTCCACCTTGCGCTCGCGGTCACCACTGAGCACACAAACCTGAACATCGCGTTCATGCAGTTGCCGCACCTCCTGCACCGACTCCGCACGCAGCTCATCGCGAAAGCGGAATGCCGCCAGCACCACGCCATCACGCGCCAGCACCGCGTCACCGGCCGTTCCTGCCTCCGGACGCCCCAGACGCCATTCATGGTCATTCGCATCGTGGAAGGCCAGCCCTTGCCCGACCGACTCCTTGACCATGCAGCTTTCAAAAAGTCGTGAGTCGCCCTCAAACGCCACGGCATCATACAAACTGCGGCTCACAGGGTGCAGATTGCCCGTCACCAGATGGCGCAATGCCGCGCGCGATTCCGCATTCAAAGTGCGCAGCGCCTCGGAATTCTCCAAAACCGGGTTCTCCAGCGTTAGCGTGCCCGTTTTGTCGAAGACCACCCGTTTCACGCGCATCAGCAGCTTCCACAGCCCAAGGGAGCGCACAAAGACGCCCAGCTTCTCCGCTCTCGACGCCGCCATCTCCTCCGCCAGCGGCACCGCCACGCCCAAAGCACACGGACAGGACACCACAAAGATCGAAATCATCACCTGGAGCGCCTCTGCGATGCCGGAGCCATGACTCCACCACCAGATCGCGCCCGCGAAGCCCACGATGACCACTACGGCGAGATAACCGCGCAGGAGCTTCTCTAGCCGCACATCGCGAAACTCCGCCTCACGCCGCGCATCGAGCAAACGACGCAGCGTCGAGTCTTCCCACGTCTCCACGGCTTCCACGGCCAGCGCCTGTGTGCCGATATTCAACGCGCCCGACGGCACCAACTGTCCTTCTTCCCGATTCTGCGCCTCGCTCTCGCCATTGATCCACTCCAGGCTCACCGACGCGCTCTCGCTCACCAGCTTGGCGGCCACAGGCACGGTCTGCCCCGGCTTCACGACAAACTGCACGCCCGCCTTCAAGTTCGCCACCGGCTGCGACTCGTCCCTGCCGGCGTCATTGATCACATTCACCGTTTCGGGGATCGACGTGTCGCGCATCAAACGTCTGCGATTGCGCTCCACCGCCGCCTGCTGCGCCCAGCGGCCTGTCAGCATGAGAAAGATGAAGATCGCAACGAAGTCGAAGTACTTCAGCCCTTCCACCCCCGCGATCCAGCCGCCCATCGATCCCACATACGCCGCCGTCACGCCCAGCGCGATCGGTGTATCGATGTGCAACACACCAGCTCTCAGGCTGCGTAGCGAGCGTTCGATGAAATAGCTTCCGCCCACCGCCATCGCGAGCGTCGCGGAAAAGGCCGCGATCAGGTCAAACCAGTCCGCGAAGGCAAAATCACGCGGCATGCCGAAGTAGGCTGGCAGCGAGAACGCCATCGCATTCATCGCAAACGCCCCGCAAACGCCCATGCGGCGCGCCAAGCCTGAAGATTCCTTCTTCTCGCCGCCTTGCAGCGGCGGACCGAGCAGGTAGCCAAAGCTTTGCAGATCTCGCGCCAACGCCACGGCATCAAACTGCCCGCGCTGCCACGTCAGCCGCACTTCGCCATGCACCACGTCCACATTCACCCGCAGAGCACCCGCATGTCGTGAGAACAGCCGCTCGATCAACCACACGCAGCCCACACACGAGAGCCCCTGCACCGCCAGCCGCAATTCCACGGCATCCGCTTCACTCACACGCTCCGCCTCAGCGCTGAGAAGCGTCAACCAGTCGTAATCCCGCTCTCGCAAGGCCTGCGGAGCCACGGGCGGCAGCGCTGCATTGCCCTTGAGGTCGTAGAAGTGATCCAAGCCCTCCTGGTGCAGGAGATCATGCACGTAGCTGCATCCAGCGCAGCAAAACCCATCGTCACGGCCCGCCGGCACCGGCGAACCACAATGAGTGCAATGATGTTGAGTGTGAGGCGCGTTCATCACGCCCGCACTATTCACCATTTGCCGCCATCCTCTTGTCGCGGCTTGGCATAGACCTAGCCTTCCTTGCGGCGTTACGACTCCCTCGCCCCGCTTGCGGGGAGGTGGCTGGCCGGATCTCTACCTCCCCAGCCCCGAGCAGGAGCGCGATCCCCAGAAAGCAACGAAAGCGCATGGAGATGACAAAACTCGCGGGGTGGAATCCTTCCTGCAGTTCGTTCTGTTCATCGTCAGGCAATGCTGTTATGCCTGACATGCCTCCCTTTCTTCCTCATGAAACTCAAACTCGACCTCGACGACTTTCGCGTGCCCGATGGCAAACCGTTTCGCATCAAGAAGGCGAAGACCAAGGTGAAGGACGTCTATCAGGATGACGCGCATTACGAGGCACTTATCGCCGAGTTCCGCACGGAGATCGACGATCTCCAGCAGAAAATGTACGCGCAGAACCGCCAGGGCCTCCTGCTCGTGTTTCAGGCCATGGACGCCGCTGGCAAGGACAGCACGATCAAGCATGTGATGAGCGGCGTGAACACGCAGGGCGTCGAGGTGCATGCCTTCAAGCGGCCCACGGACGACGAGTTGGACCATGACTTCCTCTGGCGCACCACCAAGGTCATGCCCCCGCGAGGACGCATCGGCATTTTCAACCGCAGTTACTACGAGGAGGTGCTCGTCTGCCGCGTGCATCCGGAGATCGTCACGAAAATCCAGCGCCTCCCCGCCGAAACGACCAAGGACCTCAAGAAGCTCTTCGCCGACCGTCTCAAAGACATCCGCAATCTCGAAAGCTACTGCCACCGCAACGGCATCCGGGTGGTGAAATTCTTCCTCCACGTCTCCAAGGCGGAGCAGAAGAAGCGCTTCCTCATGCGCATCGACACGCCGAGCAAGAACTGGAAGTTCGAGGAGGGCGACGTGCGCGAACGTGGTCACTGGAAGGAGTACATGAATGCCTATGAGGACGCCATCCGCGCCACGGCCACCGAGGATTGCCCGTGGTATGTCGTGCCTGCGGACGACAAGAAAAACATGCGCCTCATCGTCAGCGCCGCAATCCTGGCCGAGATGAAGACGATGAAGCTGAAGTACCCCGAACTGCCGGAGGAGCAGAACAAGCACCTCCAGGCCGCGAAGCGGTTTCTGCTGGGGGAGGGCAAACAAGGTTAGAAGTGATGTGTCATGGGCTTCTGGCCTCATCACCTTGCCCCTTTGCTCCTAACCCTTAACGCTTAACTCCCGCACTCACTTCAAACTCCTCAGCCACGCAACAAGGTCGAGCAACTCACCCTCCGGCAGCGTCTGATCGAGGCCCATCGGCATGAGGCTGGTGGTGAGGGTGGTGTCGCCGGTGATGGTTTGATGGGGGATGTTTTTCTCCTGGCCGGCGATGTCGAGGACGAGGAGGCCTTCGGCGGTGTGGGATTTGATGACGCCGAGGGTTTGCTGGCCGTCGCTGGTTTCGATGATGTGGGCCTCGTAGTCGCGGGCGAGGGTGTTCGACGGGAAGAGGATGCTTTCGAGCAGGTCACGCTCAGTGCGAATGGCGCCGATGTGGGAGAGATCCGGGCCGATGGCGCGACCGGTGTCGCCGATCTTGTGGCAGGCGATGCAGGTGCCTTTGCCGGCTTTGAAGTGTTTTTCACCGTTCGCGGCGTTGCCGCTGGCGATCACTTTGTCGGCGAGGGGGCCAAGCTGGCGTTTTTTGGCCTCGGTGGCGGCCACGGCGGTGTTGTAGGCAGGCAGGATGATCGTCTCAAAGATCTCCGTCGGCAGGTCGGCGAGCGCGGTGCGGTATAAACTCTCCTGCTGGCTGGCGATGGCCGGATTCTTCGCAATCTCGCGGGCGAGCAGCTTCGCGCTCTCGGCGTCTTTGTGGCGCTTGAGCAGCGGCACCAGCGTTTTGAGCTCCACCGGACCCACGGTGGCCAGCAGCGGGGCGATTTGCGACATCTGCTCCTTCGCGATGGGCGCGGTGGCGAGCATGCCTGCGGCTTGAATCTTCGCCGCGGAGGACGACGCGGCATCGGCGAGGACGTTTTTGACCATGTCGAAGGTGTCGCCGGTGAGCTTGACGGATTTGGCGGAGTCGAGAGCCTTCAAGCGGATGGAAAGCGGGCGCTTCGTGTTGCTGGCGATGGCTTGGAGGGCGGCATCGAAGTGCGGCGACTTCAGTTTCTTGATCGCGTCGAGAACAAGCGGCGTGGGAGCCTCGGCGAGCTGTTTGTCGAGAAGCGGGAGCCAGGCGTCGTTGCTCACGCCCGCAGTTTGGGAGGCGAGGATGCCCAGCGCAGTCGCACGCACCTCGGCGGAGGTGTGGGAGAGCATCGTGGTGACGAGTTTCTGTGTTTCGGGCTTCGTAATGAGCGCCGAGCAGAAGCCGTTGAGGGCTTTGATGCGCGGAGGTTTTACCTTTGACGCTTTTAGCCATTGAGTGAGTTCAGTGGCAAACAACACCCCTGATTCCGGAGATGATATGAGCTTTGACAATGCAACCTGAGCCAGTTGATCATCGGCACAATCCAGATATCTCGACGCTAGTGAACTGAGCGCGAGTTGAGATGCATGGTCCTTGGGTTCAAACCACTGAATCAGTCTTCTCAGCACGGACAAGTCAGCAGAAGAGCCGGTCGATGTCTCATCGATAATCTGTATATCACGGAGGCTGATGGCACTCAGCTTCTTGGAGAGTGCATTTGCTGAGTGTTCCTCCGAAGGATCGAGTTTTTTGCTCACATAAGCTCGCACGGCTTGCTTGACGGCATGGGATTCATCCGAGCTCTCTGTGATTAGATTGGCATTCATGTTTATCCACTCCAGTGCTTGGCGGCGTGTGTGTGCATCGTCGGATTTTAACGCTGTGATTTGGGATTGGATATCGGCTTTGCGGGCGGCGGCATCCGCGCTCCTGAAGGCGAGCGACGCAGCTTGGGGCTTCTTCGGCTTGATGCGATACACCGCACCAAGAAGATCCGATTTCGCCATTAGGGAGCTCGGGCAGCCGATGCGGAACCAGCCGCCGGTGTCGATGAGGAGGAGGGAGCCGTCGCGTGGGTCCTCCATCACGTCGGTGAGGTGGATGTCGGGGCTGTCGTGGAATTTGAGGAACTCGTTTTCGACGGCCTTGTAGGTGCTGCCGCTGGGTGTGAGCTCCATGCGCACGAGGCGCTGGGTGTTGAAGTGGGTCACCAAGAGGTTCTCGGTTCGCTGTTCTCGGTTCTCGGTTGGATAGCTCTTCCAGAAGCAGCAGCCGCTGACGGCGACGTGGCCGAAGTTGTACATGACGGGCATGGTTTCGAGCGTGCGCGGGAGATGGGCGATGGCCTTGAGCTGGTCGCTACGCTCATAGACGCCGCCATAGAGCCAGTGGACGATCGTGTCCCCGCGTGGGTTGGAGTAATAGAGGTTTTGCACGCCGATGATGTCGCCGCTGCGGGTGAAATCGACCTCGACGGGGTTGTCGCCGCAGCCGAGCGAGTGCCAGGCGACGTCGCTGCCGTCCGGTTTGCAGCTCCAGATGCCGCAGGCGAGCGAGGCATCGACGGGCGTGCCGTCCTTCTGCTTCACGTCGTGGCCTTTGCGGCCGTGGCACCAGTAAAGACGGCCGTTGGGATGCAAAAACGGGCCGTGGATGTCGGCGGCATTGCCGGTGTAGTCGAAGCCGGTGACGATCTCCTCGCGCTTGTCGGCCACGCCGTCGTTGTCGGTGTCCGTGAGCTTCCAAATCGACGGCGGCGAGCCGACGTAGAGGCTGCCATCGAGCCAGCAAGCGCCTTGAGGAAAGGTCATCTTGTCGGCAAAGAGGGTGCTCTTGTCGAAAGCGCCGTCCTTGTCGGTGTCTTCGAGCATGAGGACACGGTTCGGCGGATTCTCTTCGAGCTGCTTCTTGTTCCAATTCACGCCTGTGGCATCGCCGACAAATAGCCGGCCCTTGTCATCGAGGCAGCCCATGATCGGATGCGTGACAAGCGGCGCGGCGGCGGCCACTTCGAGCGTGTAGCCGTCTTGCAGAGCGTGTTTCGGCAAAACGAGCGTTGATTTGCCGGTGACTACGACGGGGCGCTTGGCGCTGTCAGGAATGGTGTTGCCTTGGTCCGGCGGCAGATCGGCGGCGAGGGCTGGAACGGCTAGGAGAAGAAGGAAACGGCGCATGAGGCAATTACGCGGCGAAGGGCGCGCTTGTGTCGAGACGGGGAAGGAGAAGGTGATTGACAAAGATTTGGCGAAGCAGCAAAGCGACTGAATGGAGTTCAATCCGTACGCCGCGCCAAAGTCCGAAGTCCTTCAATCCACGCCTCAGGCTGAGTTGGAACGCATGCAGCACATCCACACGGAGGCAACGATCAAGTCGGTTGGCATCCTATATTATCTCGGAGCTTTTGCGCTGATTCTGCTGGGAGTGACCGGACTTACCGGCCGTGATTTGGAAGAGGGCGTGCCACCTCAGCTCATGGGGGCCATTTTCATCACCTTGGGAGCCGGACAAGGAGTCATCGGCTACGGACTGCGCAGACTGCAACGCTGGGCTCGAATTCCGACCGTGATTTTTTCGTGCATCGGCCTGCTGGGCTTTCCGATCGGCACGCTGATCAACGCCTACATCTTGGTGAAGGTGCTGGGTAAACAAGGTCAGTTTGTGCTGACGCCTGAATATCAGCAGATCATCGCGGCGACTCCGCATGTGAAGCGGAAGACTTCGATCGTGGTATGGGTGCTGCTGATCGTGCTGCTCATCATACTGATCGGAATCATCGCGGCCATTGCGACCGGGAATTGACACCTGTGAGCTACAAACGCCGGACTTCCTGCACTTCGAGGCCGGTGAGCTTCCATTCGCCTCTGTTCGGTGTGATGGCGACGCGGGCGTTGTAGATGTTCACACGGGGATGGCTGTGGCCCCAGTGGCCGACGATGCCGCGGGCCATCCAGTTGCAATCAGCCACAAACCCTTCGCCCTTGGGATTCAACTCCACCTTGTCCACCGTGGCGGAGAATTCGGCAATGGTGACGCGGGTGCCCTCACGTCCCTCAAGGGTGAGCGCCTGGATGGTTTCAAGATAGAGCTTGCGCAGCAACTCGCCATCGACGCTACGGGCGAGCACGTCATAAACGTCGGACTCGACGTGATGATCGAAGGCGCGGTAAACATTCCGCAGCAGCGGCGAGACGATTTTTTGTGCGTCCTCGACCTGCGCGATCCTCGGGCTTGCGGAGCCCGCCTGCACAGGAATCACCAACAACTGGCTCATGAGCACGGCCCCCAGCAACCAGACGGCTACGAACGGCAGGCTGCCACCGGGGAGCTTGTGATCGGTGATCTTGAGGTAAAGGTAAAACACAAGCCCGGCGAGCAGCCAGAGGATACCTCCGAGCGGCACACGCATGGGCGCGGGCACCTCGAACTGCGGCACGGCAGCCAAAGGAGCGGGACGTGGCAAGCGACCGTGATTGCGCCAACGGTAAGTTTTGACGGCAGAATGGATTTCTCCCGTTTCGCTCAGCGGGCCGAAGAACGCACGCACCGGCAGCACCTTGAGGTTGTTCACCCAGCCCTTCCAGGTGAAGTTCAGTTCCTCGGGACCGGGCGGCGTGGCGAATTCCCAGATGAAACCGAGCATCGCCTGGTTCAGCGGAACGTCCTCGTCGTCCTTCAGCGGCAACGTGTTTCCCGGCAGCCCTTTGATGATCGCAACGATAGGCAGAGGAATTGGCAGCGACTCACCCGCAGTGCTGAGGGCGCACCATTCGGTGGCACGCAGCGCTGCGGCATCGCTCAACTGCTTCTGCTTCTCCGGTGTGAGCGTGGCGGACGCCTGTTCCCCCGGTGTGAGCCACTGCTGCATGGTGGCGGCGTCAAAGAGCACCTCGAAGCGGGTCTGGTAGGGCTCCACGTAAAGATAAGCTTGTGCCAGTGGACCGGTGATCACCGTGGGGGCACCAGCAGGCAACGGCGGCGGCTCCACTCGCGGCGCTGGTGCGGGTGAAGATGTGGGTGCCGGTGCGGGTGTTGGTGCAGGCGACTCCACCTTCGGCACCGCCGGAGGTGGGCTCATCGAAGCCGAGGGCGAAAGCGAGGGCAGGCTCTCCAGTGGCTTGAGCGGGCCGATCTTGATGGTTTCCGGCGGCTGCGAGTCCTGCGCGAACGACGAGCCGAGCAAGGCGAGAGCAAGCGCGCATGACAAAGCTCCGCGCGCACGCAGACGGCGTCCTCTGTCATGGGGGCCTTGTTTCTCCTTGGTCATGCAGACTTCAAGTTTTCACATCAGACGATCACAAGGTCCACGGCTTGCGCCACTCCTTGGAGAGCAACTTGGATGCCGCGACGTTGTCGGCGATGGTTTCCGTTTTCGGATCCCATTTCAAAGCGGTGCTGCCGCTGCGCAGGGCGACATTCGCCAGATGGGCGATGCTGATGCTGCGGTGCGAGACTTCGATAGGCGTGGCGGTCGGTTTGCCGTCGTAGATGCAGGACAGGAAGTTGTCCGTGTGGTCCTTGCTCTCGTAGAGGTGGATCTCGTTGTTGCCAGCCTTGTCGCGGAGGATTTCCGGATTGCTGGCGGTGATCTTGCCGCGGTTGACGTAGATCCACTTGCCCTCGTCTCCTTCAAACATGACACCAACGTGGTCGAACGGCTTTTTCGCATTCGGAGCGTTCAACGCGACCTCGACTTCAGGCATGAGCTTGTGATCCGGGCTTGCAACGTGCATGACGACACCATTTTCATACACGCACTCGAAGGTGAACGCGGTGGCGGTGTTGTAGAGCGCGTCCTTGTTCATCGTGCCGGAGACGTTTTTGATCTCGATGGGGCCGGTCAGGTCCGTGCCCATGCCCCACTGGGCGATGTCGATGTGATGCGCTCCGAAATCGGTGATCATGCCGCCGGAGAAGTTGAAGTTGTGGCGCCAGTTCAGCGGCAGCAAAGCGGGGCGATAATCGGTCTGCTCCGCAGGGCCGAGCCACAATTCGTAATCGAAGTCGGCGGGCAACGGCGCGGGATTGATCTGGTCGGCCATGCCATTCCAGTTGGAATGACCGCCGGGCAGACCGACGCGCACGCGCTTGAGTTTGCCGATACGGCCATTGCGCACCTGCTCGCAGGCGAGACGGAAATACACATCGCTGCGCTGCTGGCTGCCGGTCTGCCAGGTAATGCCGGCCTTCGCGACTTCATCACTCATGAGGCGGCCTTCGGCGATGTTCAGCGCCAGCGGCTTCTGACCGTAGATGTGCTTGCCTTTGCGGGCGGCATAGACGGCCATGTAAGCGTGCCAATGGTCGGGCGTGGAGACCTGCACGGCGTCGAGGTCTTCCTTTTCCATCATCTCGCGAAAATCGGCATACGCGGAGCAGACCTTGGCCGGTTTGTTCGCCGCTTTCGAGTAATGCTCATCGATGATCTTCTTTCCGGCTTCGCGACCGCCGGTTTCCTTCCCATCGTAGCCATAGTGGCCGTATTCCTTCATTGGATCGGCCACGGCGATGACCTGGCACTTGTCGTTGTTCAAAAACGAAGGTGTCCAGTCCCCGGCGATGGTGCCCCAGCCAATCGCACCGACGGTGATGCGCTCCGAAGGTGCCGGGCGACCGCCTTTACCGAGCGCGGTGGCCGGAATGATCGTGGGAAAGCCCAACGCGGCAGCGCTGGCGGTGAGAAAACGACGGCGGGAGAAGGCTGGCTGGCTGGACATGGCGCTTGGTCTATAAGCGGGCTTGGAATGTGGAGCAAGCGTGGTGTGCCACCGATCCCCCGACGCCCAAGGTTGACCAACCACCACCGCTTCGCACTCTGCGCGCATGCCGCGCATCCCGGAGGAGACCATCCAGCAAGTGCTTGCCGCCACGGACATCGTGGCGCTGGTGGGGCGTTCTGTGAAGCTGCGCAAGGCGGGCACGAACTACCTCGGCCTGTGTCCGTTTCACAACGAACGCACACCGTCCTTCAACGTCAGTCCTTCACGCGGCACCTATCACTGCTTCGGCTGCGGAGCCGGCGGTTCGGCGATCCGCTTTGTGATGGAGCACGACGGCATGTCGTTCATGGAAGCGGTGAAGCGCCTCGCAGACGCGGCCGGCATCCGCATCGTCGAAGAAGTGTGGGATGCAAACGCCGAAGCCGAGGCGAAACAACGTTCGCTTCTGCTGCGGGCGAATCGTGAGGCGGCGGAGTGGTTTCACCTGCTGCTGATGAAGCACCAGCTCGCCGCGCCCGCGCGCGATTATCTCAAATCACGCGGCATCAACGCGGAGATGGCCAAACGCTGGCAGATGGGCTACGCGCCGCAAAGCACCACGTTTTACCGCGAGTGGATGGCGCAGCAAAAACTGCCGGAGCGCACCATGGTCGAGGCCGGCATCTTCATCCAGCCCACCGAGGACGAAAACGGCCAGATCGGCCGTTCCTACGCCCGCTGGCGGCACCGGCTGATGTTTCCGATCCGCAACGACAATGGCGATGTGATCGCCTTCAGCGGCCGCATCCTCGACAAGGACCAAAAAGGCGGGAAATACGTCAATTCGCCCGAAACGCCGGTCTTCACGAAAAGCCGCGTGCTGTTTGGGTTCGACAAGTCGAAGCGCTTTATCTCGAAAGCCGACCAGGCGATCATCTGCGAGGGCCAGATCGACATGATCATGGTCTTCGAGGCCGGTTTGCAAAACGTCGTGGCTGGCCAAGGCACCGCCTTCACCGAACTGCATGCCAAAATGCTCAAACGCGTCTGCAACGAGGTCGTTCTCTGCTACGACAGCGACAACGCCGGCCGTGAGGCCACCGAGAAAGCCTTCCGCATCCTCTCGCCGCAAGGCATCAATGTCCGCGTCGCCGCCTTACCGCAGGGGGAAGACCCCGACTCGCTCATTCGCAAGGAAGGCGCGGACGCGCTGCGCGCCATCGTCGCCGAAGCGCCTGAATTTCTGGAGCATCAGATCCGCGCCCTGCGTTCCAGCGCCAAAGGCAACAGCATGGTGGAGCGCGTGCGCATGGCCGAGCAGGTCGCCGGGGCGATCAGCATCTTCACCGGCGTGGCGCAGCGCATCGCCGCCGTGAACAAGGTGGCCAAGATGCTGGAAATTTCCGAGGAACAGCTCAACGCGATGGTCAAACGGGCGGCGGCGGAGCAAAAGAACGACGCCAAAGGTCCCGATGCGAAAGATGGGCCTGTGAACGTGACCGACGAGGCGAAGAAGCTGCTCGCCTACCAGCACAAGACCGCCGTTCTGCTCTGTCAGATGGCCTTGAACGACTCCGAGGTGCTGCACTGGCTGCGCGAGGCGGATTGCGAGGACATGCTGCGCGAGGTGCCCGGAACGGAGCTGCTCGCCCTTCTGGCACGCAGCCGTTACAACCCGCTCGATGAGACTTCACAGCTCGTTTTCATGTCCGGACTGCAAAAGCATGAGGAGGCGGCCTTCGCGCAGCTTCAGGCACGCGCACGCCCGCCTGGAGGGTTGGACGACGCGAAGCAGGCGCTTTACGCTCTGGAGCTCGCCCGGTTGCAAAACATGATTCAGAGCACCCAGTCCAGACTGCGGCAGCCAGGGTTGTCCGAAGCCGAAATGGAACGTCTTCAACAGCAGGTCGTTGAACTCATCGCTCTGAGGAAAGAATGCCTTGACCGTACCAAAGGCTCTCCGAATAGTTCCGTGCTCTGACCGACGCAGCTCCCGGACCCCCCCACCGAGGCATGTATGGCCGTCTCTAAAAACCATCACAACGGATCTCATTCTCACAGTGCCGCGCCGCAGTCGGCGGCCGTCGCTGATGTTCCGGTGAAACGCGGACGCGGCAGACCGCGCATCCATCCGCCGAAGGAGAAGCCCGCCATTGTCCTGGGCCCCGACGGTCAGCCATTGAAGCGACGCCGGGGCAGGCCGCCGAAGAACGGCTATGGCGGCGGCATCGCTCAGTACGCGAACACGACGCACGATGACATCCACTCGCCCGAGGTGCAGGCGCGTCTGCGCAATCTCATCCGCACCGCGAAGGAGCAGGATCATCTGACCTGGGATGACATCAACGAAGCTCTGCCCTCCGGTTTCGTCACGCCCGACCTCATGGACGCGCTCATCACGCGGCTGCGTGCAATGGAGATCAAGATCACCGAGGACGCGGATGTCGATGGTGTGGCTGCGCGCCATGCCGCCGCCCGCGAGCGCCTCAACGCGGAGCGCGACGCCGCCTCCGCGAAGCTGGATGTCTTCGACGACCCCGTGCGCATGTACTTGCGTCAGATGGGCCAGGTGCCGCTGCTCACCCGCGAGCAGGAGATCCAAATCTCCAAGCGCATCGAGAAGGCCGATCTCAGCCTGCGCCAGTGCCTGCACACCATCGGCTTCATCGGTCAGGCTTATCTCCAGTTCGCCGAGGCGCTGTGCAGCGGAGTGGAGCGCTTCGACCGCATTGTCAGCGACCGGAAGGCCGACGAGCGCGACGCCTACTTCAAAAAGCTCAAGCCGCTGCTGGATCAGGCGCGTGAAACGCACGGGAAGGCCGCCAAGGCGTTCGAGGCGCTTCGCGAGGCCGGTCCGCGCAAGAAAGCCGCCTGCCAGGAGGCGTTTGAAGGCCTGCGAACTACTTTCTTCCGCCAGTGCGAAAAATTTTACTTCAAGTCGAAGGTCACCGAGGATTTTGTCTCCCTTCTCCAGCAGCGACTGGTCGATCTCGACGGCCTGGAGCGGAATTTGCGCGAGCATCCGCGCCAGGAGGCCGCGAAAGAGGCCGTGCGCGGCTTCGAGCGTGACGCCTGGATGGCGGCGGCAGACTATCGCGGCCTGATCACCGACACGCTCAAGCATGTGAGCGACTCCACGCGTGCGAAGACCGAAATGATCGAGGCGAATCTGCGCCTGGTCATTTCCATCGCCAAAAAATACACGAACCGCGGACTTTCCTTCCTCGACCTCATTCAAGAAGGCAACATGGGCCTGATGCGCGCCGTGGAGAAGTTCGAGTACCAGCGCGGCTACAAGTTCAGCACCTACGCCACCTGGTGGATCCGCCAGGCCATCACCCGCAGCATCGCCGACCAGGCGCGAACCATCCGCATCCCGGTCCACATGATCGAGACGATCAACAAGCTCATGCGCGTGCACAAGCAACTGCTGCTGGAGCTTGGCCGTGATCCGACTCCGGAGGAAATCGCCGAGGAGATCCATCTTCCCGTCGAGCGCGTGAATGCGGTGCTACGACTCTCCCAGCAGCCCGTCTCCATGCAGGCAAAGGTCGGCGAAACCGACGGCGATAACGAGCTCGGCGATTTCATCGAGGACAAGGAGGCGCGCGACCCCATGGAGCTCACGGCCATGAATTTGCTCCGTGACAAGCTCCGCGATGTCCTCGACACGCTCAATCCACGCGAACGCGAGGTGCTGGAGCAACGCTTCGGCCTCGGCGACGGCGCTGGACGCACGCTGGAGGAAGTGGGCAAACAATTCCAAGTCACCCGCGAGCGCATTCGCCAAATCGAGGCCAAGGCGCTGCGCAAGCTGCGTCATCCGACCCGCATTCGGAAACTCGGCGGCTTCTTCGGCGCGGGCTGAATTTTGTCGTGGCCGATTTTTTTCAAAAATCGAGCCAGAGCGCGATTTTCAAAGAAAGTCGGCCACGCCTCACCAACACCCACCCACATCCGGTCTGCCGCTGACATCGCGCAAATACAAGTAGCCTTCGACACGCTGTCCTTCGAGTTCGAGCGGCACACGCTCGTATTCACCGCCTTCGATGTCTTCCAGCACATCGAGTCGCGCCAGACCGCTCTCATCGACCTCCCAGATTTCGCCTTCGACGGCCACGCCGTTCTCATCGCGGATCATACCAGGATAGCCACCCATGTCGTAAAGCCGATACAGGGGCCGCGTGCGCGCCTCGGTGATGAATCGCTGCCCGGCGAGCCAGTGATGGTTCTCACGGCCTCGTTTCAGCGTCCCATACACAAACACGAGCTTGCTCACAGCAAGTCCTCCCTCTCGTCGAGCCATTGCGGCAGCGAGTAACGCTTTTCCACGAGTTCGTGGGCGCGCTCGGCGATGCGCAGCGGGAGTTCCTCCACCTGCGTCACGTCTTTTGCCAAAACTCCCGCCCACTCCCGCCAAAAACCTGGTTGGACAACCACCTGCTGCACGCTGCCCTGATGCAGCAGACCGAGTTTTCCGCGCCGCTGACCCGCGCCGGCGATTTTCACTTTTCCACGCACCACGTCATGCAGCGCGGGCGCAACAAAGCAGAACGGGTTCTCGATCAAATCTTCCGGCCCGGCGAGACGACAGCCGCTGAATCCTGCGGACACCAGCGCCTCCGCCAAAGAGGCATGGATGAGCCGGTAGCTGTCCAGCGGTCGTGTCTCCGCCCACGGATGACCGCCGGGAACGATGACGGAGTACGTTTTGTCATTTTCGTGCAGAACGACACCGCCGCCAGTCCAGCGCCGCACCACCGGCCAGCCGGGCAATGCCTCACCGAGTCTCGCCAGGTTCTGCGCGTAGCCGATCGTCACTGTGGACGCGTCCCAGTCATAAACTCGCAGCACAGGCGTGTCGGAGAGTTCCAGCCAGGCCTGATCCACGGCCATGTTCCAAGCTCCGTCGTGCGGGGAGGTATCGATATGCAGCGTCAGGCGGTCAAACAGGCTCATTTCTTGTCCGCGCAAGATGACGCGTGTTTTTAGGCTTGCACGTTCGTTGTCAGGTGCGTTCAATATCCACAACTAGCCCTTCCCCCATGGCAGCCCCCGTCACCGAACTCCAAAAGCTGGTCAGCGAGCAGCCTGAAAACTGGGACGCCCGCCTCGCGCTCGCTGACGCCCTTGTCGAGGATGGTCGCGCCGACATGGCGGCGATGATCGTCTCCCTCGCGCCAGTGCAGCCCTCCAGTCCGGATCACCTCACACTCGCGGGCCGTCATCTGCTGCCCATTCATCCGGCAGAGGCTCTGACTTTCGCCATGAAAGCCATGATGGCCGATGAAATGAACGCGCAAGCTGCCCTCCTCGCGGCGGAAGCCTGCCGCGCCCTCGGTGACGGTGACGAGGCGGAGAAGCATTACCTTGTGGCGATGGAACTCGACCCGTCACTCGAACCCGGCGCATTGGAATTGAAGGAATGGATCGACGGCAACACCACCAGCTTCGCCTCCAAGGCGACCGTGCCGATCAACGTGAAGCCGTTGAGGCAAAGCGCACTCCCGCCGCCCTCAGCCGACGCGGAACCTGTCGCCATAGCCGTGATCGAAGAGGACGACGGTGAGTCCGCGACTCCCGTGGCTGTCGCGCTTCCCGCGCCCAGCCTCACGTATCTTCCCGCACCGAGCCACACTTCCCTTCCCCCGCCCGATCTGCCTGCCGCCGCCCCCGTCGCTGCCGCACACGTCGTGGATGACCTAATCGAAACACGGCCAAAACAGCGCCGCCTGCTTGGGCCCAAGCTCGCCGCCGCGACCACCGCCATCCTCGTGCATGCCGCGTTGTTCGCCCTGCTCGGCGTGCTGGTGATCGTCCTGCCGGAGTCTCCCGTGGCAGAGATCACCGCCACCGCCGCGACCGAACAGGTGCAGGAGAAGCCGGAGACGAAAAAAATCGTCGTCCCGCAGCCCACCCCCGCCACCGCCGCGGTCGCACGGCCCACCACCTCCGCGATGACCGCCGCAGGCGTCTCCGCCATCGCGCTGCCGGATTTTGATTTCAAAGCGCCCACCGAGGCTGTCGCCGAAGTGGCCACCACGGACCTGGGATCGAGCTTCTCCATGGCATTCCAGCCCAAAGGCACCGTGCAGGTGAACTTTTTCGGCATCAAGTCGAAGGGCCGCCGCATCGCCTTTCTCATCGAAGCGGAGCGCTACATGCTCACCGACCCGAAAGGCGGCATCCCTGCGTATCAGATCGTCAAAGAGGAGATCGCCAGCATGATCGGCAAGTTTGGCGTCAGCACCGCCTTCAACGTGCTCATGTTCGACCACTTCCACCTTTCCGCTTTCAGCGAAAAACTTGTCCCAGGCACGACCGCGAACGTGAATGCCATGAAGGACTGGCTCTACCCCGTGAACCGCGAGTTTGAAAAAATCGGCCTCGCCGCCATGAAGTATCCGCCACTCAAAGCCGCGCAGGAGATCGAGCCCATTCGCCCGCGGCTCCTTCAGGGCTACATGCTCGCCATCCAGTATGCGCTGGAGAGCGATGTGGACACGGTCTTCATCATCACCAGCGGCTGGCGGCACATGGCCCGCTACGAGACCAAGGAGGAACTCGACGCCTATCTCAAGGAAATGCGCTGGACTGAGAAGAACGAGAAAGAATGGCAGGAGGCCGTGCTCAAGGCGCAAGCCTGGCTCAAAGAGGAAAATGAGAAGCGCAAGGCCAAGGGCGTCCCGCAGCGCGTCATCCGCAGCATCCATGAGGTCATAGCCGAGATGAACATCAACGTCCGTCACAAGCCCGGCCCGAACATCGACGCCGAGGAGCGTGAGAAACAGGTCATCAACGCCATCCGCGCCATTTATTCCAGCCAGGGCAAGACCAAGCCGCAGATCAACTTCGTGCTCTTCGTCGGCAAGGACGAGAAAAACATCCCGATGCAGGAGCACTTCGACGAGATCGCCTCCCGTGCCCGCGGCGGCAAAGTGCGCGTTCTGCAAGGCATGGCCGCGCTGAAGAACGTGACCGGCAGGAAGTAGCGCAACGCACGGCTTCGCCCTCCTGAATTCCCAAAAAGCATTTCGCCCACAGGACAGGACACGAGATTTGCGACGTTTGAATGACACTGTGAGCAGTTTCCGCCTCAGACCACGCTTTTCGCACACGCTCGACCTCTCCATGGAGGACATGCGGGACAAAATCGTGCATCAGGCCCACGAAGATGGCGACCGCTGCGAGGTGAAGTGCTTTCCCGGCTACCTCACGCTGCGCATCCCGGATGCGGACCAGCACTACTGGTCACCGCAGTTGAATCTAAGCCTTGAGAGCGACGCGCCGGGAAAAACCCGCGTCGCTGGCACCTACGGCCCAAACACCAGCGTTTGGTCCGCCTATCTTTACGCCTACCTGCTCGTCGGAACGGCGGGGATTTTCGCCGGCATCTTTGGCGCATGCCAGTGGTTCATCGGCGAGACAGCCTGGGGGCTGGCCGTCTTCGCCGTCATGGTCGCGCTCATCATCGGACTCTACATCCTGGCCCAGTTTGGTCAGAAGCTCGCCGCCCAGCAGACGTTTCTCCTCCATCGTGTCTATGAGGACGCGGTGGGGCATGCGGTTGTGGTGAACTAAAATTCACCTCCTCATTTTTTCTCCTTCTCCGGCTTGCACTTGCACAGCCATTCAGGGGCTTTGCACTCCTCGCAGGTCGCCGTGTTGTATTCAAAGCGAGCGGTGACGGTCTTCGCGTCCGCATGGTCCTTGTAGCGCAGGATCAGCCACTCGCCGGGCTTCACGACGGGCATGACAAAGCCCTTCGCGTCCTTCGTGACCTCCAGCTTCACCGGCTTCGCACGATCACCCGTCGTCGCGGTGAGGGTTTGTGCGGCAACCGCCACGGGTTTCATGTCCTTGTCGAGCACCGCGATGTGAAACTGATCACCTTTGACCGTGACTTCGCCGTGCATCGTTTCGTTGTCGCTGAATTCGAGGATGCGGCCGCCATTGGGGCCGAGTTCGACGCCTTCATGAGCGAAGGCGAGGCTGGTGAGCAGTGTGATGAGGAGGATGAGTTTGGTTTTCATGGGTTGGTTTGAGTTGGTTGTTTGCCGAAGAGAAAAAAGACCGCGGGAGTGACCATCAGGTCCAGCAGCGTGCTGCTGACGAGGCCGCCGGCGATCACGACGGCCACGGGATGGAGGATTTCTTTGCCCGGCTCGTTCGCGGCGAGCAGCAGCGGGATCAGGGCGATGCCAGCGCTCAGCGCGGTCATCAAAACCGGCACCAGTCGCTCCAGCGTGCCGCGCACGATCATCGCCCGCGTGAAGCCCTCGCCCTCGTGCTTCATGAGGTGGAGGTAATGACTGATCATCATGATGCCATTTCGCGCCGCCACGCCGCCGACCGCGATGAAACCGACGATGGTGGCGATGCTGATGTTCCCCACGAGCCACCATGTCAGCGCGAGGCCGCCCATGAGCGCCAGCGGGATGTTCAGCATCACCTGGAGCGCCAGCGAGAGGCTGCGGAAGTAGCTGAAGAGCAGCACGATCACCGCCACGAGCACCAGCGCGAAGTAAAACGCGATCCGCTTCGCCGCGGCCTGCTGCGCCTGAAATTCGCCCTCGAAACGCGGGAAGTAGCCCTCGGGGAACTTCACCTGCTCCTTCACCGCGGCTTCCCAGCGTCGCACGACGCCTTCCAGGTCGCGCTCGCTCGTGTTGGCGCTGATGACGATGCGCCGCTGCGTGTTTTCGCGGTTGATGACGTTCGGCCCTAGGCTCTCGCGGATGTCCGCCACGAGCCGCAACGGAATGCGGCGGCCTTGATCGGCCTCGATGAGCAACTCGCCGATCTTTTCCGGCGAATCCCGCCACGTCTCCGGTAGTCGCAGCACGAGATCGAGCGTGCGCTGCCCCTCGCGCAGCTCCGCGAGCACCTTGCCGCCAATGAGCGCGGAGACTTGTTCGTTGAGTGATCCCGGTTGCACACCGTAGGCGACGGCACGCTCGCGATTCACTTCGATCTTGATCTGCGGAATCGGCACCTGCGGCTCCAGCATCACATCCGTCAATCCGGGGATCGACTTCGCGAGGTCGCGGATCTGCTCGCCTTTCTCGCGCAGCACCGCCAAATCGGGACCGAAGACCTTCACCGCGATCTTTGCCGACACGCCGCTGAGCATGTGGCTCAAACGATGCCCGATGGGCTGACCGATGTTCAAAAAGGTGCCGGGGATCTTCCCGAGCTTCGCGCGAATCTCCGCAAACACGACCTCACGCGGCCTTCCGCCTTCATCAAACTCAACATCGAACTCATTCACGCTCACCGGCATCACATGATCATCGCGCTCTGCACGGCCGGCACGTCTGCCGACACTTTTCACACCATCAATGTCCAGCAACAGCCTCACCGCTGCATCGCCGATCTCATTCGTCTGCATCAACGAGGTCCCTGGAGCACTAGCGAGCGAAATCGTGGCGCTGCCTTCATTGAACGCGGGCAAAAATTCCTGCCCCATGCGCGGATACAGCATCAGCGACGCGATCAAGAGCATGCCCACCAGCGCCAAAACGACCGCCGGGGCTCCAAGCGCCATTTTGAGGAAAGTGCGCTCCACGAGCCATTTCATCGCTTTCACGACAAAACCGTCGCCATGAGCCTTTTCGCCCGTTTTGAGCAAAAAAGAGCACAAAACCGGAATCACCGTCAGAGATACCACAAACGACGCCGCCATGCTTGTGATCGTCGCGATGGCAATCGGCGTGAAAAGCCGTCCTTCGATGCCTTCGAGGCCAAACAGCGGCATGAAGACCAAAATCACCAGCGCCGTGGCATAAAGGATCGAATTCCGCACCTCGCTGGATGCCGTGGCGATGATATCGAGCTGGATCTTGGATGGACTCTCACGCAAACGCCGCCACACGTTCTCCACATCGACGATCGCGTCATCCACCACCATGCCGATGGCCACGGCGAGGCCGCCGAGCGTCATGGAGTTCACACTCACGCCGAAGGCTTTGAAGGTGAGAATCGTCACCGCAAAGGACAACGGCATCGCCATCAGCGTGATGAAAGTGGTGCGTGCATTCAGCAGGAACAGGAACAGGATGATCGCGACCATGATCGCGCCATCGCGGATGGCTTCCTGGAGGTTGTGAATGGCATGCTCGATGAAATCGCCCTGCCGGAAGAGGATTTCAGCCGTCACGCCGGCTGGTAGCGTCGGCTTGAGTTCTTCAAGGGCTGTTTCGATCTGCTTGGAGAGCTTCAGCGTGTCAAAACCGGGCGCTTTGTCGATGCTGAGGATCACGCCGGGGGTGCCGTTCACGCTCGCATCGCCGCGCATCGGCTGGATGCCGTGTTTCACCTCCGCCACGTCGCTGATGAGCACCGGACGGTCGCCCACGGTCTTGATGACGGTCTGCGCGATGTCCTCCAGCCGCGTCGTCATGCCGAGATTTCGCACCATGATCTCTCGCGGCCCGGCTTGCAGGTAACCGCTCGTTGCATTGCCGGAAGCACGCGCCACCGCGGCCTCGATTTCCTCAAAACTCGTCCCATGCGCCGCGAGACGGTTCGGATCCGGCTGCACCTGAATCTGCTGCACACCGCCGCCAATCGTCAGCACCTCCGCCACGCCGCTGAGGCTCTGCAAACGCCGCCGAATCGTCCAATCCGCCAGTGTGCGCAGCTCTGGTGGCGTCATTTTGCCATCCGTGCTCTTCAAGCCAACCAGCAGAATCTCACCCATCAGCGATGAAACCGGCGTCATGCCTGATTTCGCATTTTCGGGCAGTTTAACGGCCTGCATGCGCTCCTGCACGAGCTGGCGAGCGCGATAAATGTCCGTTCCCCAACCAAACTCGGCAAAGACGAGCGAAAGCCCCACATCCGAGTTCGAGCGCAAGCGATCGAGCCCGCCGACGCCCTGCACTGCGTTTTCAATTGGCTGCGTCACCAGCGTCTCGACTTCCTCCGGCGCGAGACCGGGTGCCTCCGTGAGAATGGTCACCGTCGGCTTTGTCATGTCCGGCAGCACTTCGACCGGTAGTTGGGTGAGTGTTTGTGCGCCAAACAGCATCACCACCAGCGCTATCATCAAAACGAGCGCCCGGTGATGCAGTGAGAAGCGGATGAGGGCGTTTAGCATGGGGCGAAGCAAAGTAGCCCTCTCGCTCCGTCGAGAGGAGCAAAGGGTGTGTGAAACAGAGGGCGGCAGCAAAGTTTGTGCCCGTTGGCTGATGGCGGAGTCCTCGGCTCATCTCGCGGAGCGAGATGGCTACTTTGCTGGCGCGTCATACGACTACCTCCCGGCGCTTGAAGCCTGTGAGCATCAAGAGCACTAGCAACAGCCCGCTCGTGCTGGCAAAGAAGATGGTGAGCGTGTTCCACTCGTTTTGATCATGCTCGTGATCGTGGTCCTCGTGGGCGGCCTGCTGTTCCTTCGTCATTTCGGTGCCGTCTTCGTTGTGCGCGTGGCCGTGGGCGGCATCGAGGGCTTCTTTGAGGCTCACGCTGCCTTTTCCGGCAAAGGCGAGCGCGTAGGCACCGCGCGTGACGACTTCATCGCCGGGCAGCAGGCCGCTGATGACTTCGACAAAGCGGTCGTTTTGTGCGCCGAGCACGACGGGAGCCTTCACGAAGGCGTTTTTGAGCTCGAAGTCCTTCACATAGACGAATCGCTGCGCGGGATCGCCCTGCACGGCGCTGCGAGGGATGGACATGACGTTTTCACGCTGGCTCACGACGATGCTGAACTCCGCTTTCATGCCGGGCCGCAGCAAGCGCTCGGGATTGGCGACGTGAAACGCGGCTTCGATGGTGCCGGTCGTTTCATCGGCCTCGACAGCGAGGTGGACGAGTTTGGACTCAAACACCTTCTCTGGCAGCGCGTGCAGGCGGATGTGGGCTTTTTGGCCGAGCTTCAATTTGCCCGCGAGATGCTGCGGCACATGCGCCACGGCCTCGACGGTGCTCAGATCGTAGATTTCGATCAACGCGTCATCCGGTGACACGGGCTGCCCTTGTGCGATGCTGACCTTCGACACGAATCCAGCAATCGGAGCCTCCAATTTGATCACCGGCGGCGGATCGCCCGGCTGGCGGCTTTCGATCCACGCGACCTCCGCGCCCGCATCGACCTCCTGATGCGGAATGACGAGCACCGACGCGGCGCGTCCCGGAATGCGGCTGCTGACGACGGCTTTCTTGCCCGGAAGCACCTCGATGTGCCCGAGTGAGAAGATGGTCTCCTCGAAAGAGTTTTCCTCCGCCTCGGCGAATTCGAGGTTCATGTGAGACACGGCAATGTCATCGAGGATGATGTCGGGTTTCGCTGCGACGAGGTGAGACGTGAGAAGTAAGAAGTAGCAAAGGTGTTTCATGGCAGCGTGGCTCCGGTGGCGGATTCGTAGCGGATGCGGGCGAGGTGAAAGTCGCGGATGGCGTCGAGCGTGGCGGATTCGAGCTGAAGGCGCTGATCGCGAGCGCGGAGGACGGTCATGAGGTCGGTCTGGCCGCTCTCGTAGGCTTTTTCGAGCTTCGTGGTCTGCTCAATGACGAGCGGCAGCAGTTTTTCGCGTGTTTCGCGCGCCAGATCGGCGTTGGACTGCATCTCGCGGCGTGCGGTGTCGGCCTCGCTGGCGATTTGTTTGCCCAAAGCCTCGGCTTCAAGGCGCTGGCGCTCGGCGGCGGCGTCTTTTTCGGCGATCTCGCCCTGGTTGCGATTCCAGAACGGCAGCGGGATGGAGATGCGGAAGCCGACGAAGCCGGTGTCCTCGCGCCGGCCATCGGGCTGGCCTTGATTCTCGCGTGAGGCGAAGAATCCGGCGCTGACATCCTGCATGCGCTTGGATTTTGCGAGCGCGGCGTCAGTCTGCGCGGCTTCTGTTTTGGTCCGGGCCATCTGGTAATCGGCGCGTTGCTGCCACGGTGAGATGCCGGGCATCACGAGCGCGGGCAGATCACCGCTGATGACGCAGGATTCGCCCGGCGAGAGGCCGAGCATCGGTTTCAGCATGCCGAGCACGCTGACAAGCTCGGTCTGAAGGCGCCGGGCTTCGAGCAGAAGGCGCTGAGCATCGACCTGCGCCTGCGAGGCGTCGAGCGGCGAAAGCTCGCCCTTGTCCGCACGACTTTTGGCAAACGCGGAAAGCTTGTGCGCGAGATCCGTCTGTTGCTGGCGGAGGGCGCGCTGCTTTTCGAGCGCGAGGATTTTAACCGCGTGAGCGCGGGCTTCGGCGGCAAAACGCCGCTCCACGTCACGCACCTCCAGTTCTGCGGCAGTGACGAGCTGTGCGGTGAGCTGCTTCTCCAGACTCAGCCGTTTCGTCAGCGGAAATGACTGATCGATGCCGAAGAGAAGCGTGCGTGGGCTGACGCGGCTTTCGTTTTGGAAACTGGACTCCAGCGTGGGATTCGCGAGCCTGCCGGAGCCAAGCTGGCGGCCACGAGCCTCCTCGACCGCGAGACGCGCAGCCTTGAGCATGGGATGATGCGTGCGGACACGGGCGGCGATGCCGGACAGCGAAAACTCGGCGGCAAGGCCGAGGGAGGGCATGAGGAGGAAAAACAACAAACGAGACATGGGAACAACGGGCTGAGGATGGATGCATGCGGGCATGGCAGTCACGCGATGGACGCGGATGCGCCAACAGGGCCGGAAATCGTGTCCGGCGGCCAGATGCCTCAAATCCTCAACGCGATGGCCTGCGCAAGTCTGCGCGGCCATTCATGCGCGTCCCGACTTCGTCGAGGTGGCTCCTGCGTCATCATTTGCGCGCGCAGGACGGGCGGGCTGTCAAAAACGAACGCATCCACGCTGACTGGCGGCGTCTGCGGAGCCATGAGAGCCGCCGAGGCATCGTGCTGCATGGCGAGCAGCGAATCGACGACTGCGGCATGCTGATGAGTGTCGCCATCATCCTCATCGTGGTGATGCGGGATGGAATGATCCTCGTTTTCATGCCTGGCGGTGGAATGCAGGCCATGACAGTGATCCACCTGGGTCAGCTCCATCTCACCGCAGCAATCGCACTCGCACATGTAGCCACGATGAATGCCGACGGCCTGTGCCCAGCCGACCGCAAGAAATGCGACGAGACCGATAACAAGGCGGATGGAGCGCGCTGGCTTCATGAACGCCCCAAGTGAAGTCGACAGAGGCGAAATCGTCAAGCGGAGGCTTTGCCGCGCTGCTTGAGTTCGACCAAAGCGTTGAGTATCTTCACGCGGCTCATCTCGTGCACTTCGATCTTCTCACCGATCTTCGGAACGAGCGTGACGGTCAATTCGCCGCCGAGGTGCTCGCGAAATTCTTCGAGGCCTTCGAGGATGGCGGGTTCGCCGCTGCGGCCGTTGTCCATGAGGTGCGCGGAATAGGTGGCGAAGCCGATGCGCTCGATGAGCTGGATCACGCGTTCACAGGTTTCGGCATCGAGAATGCCGGTCATGCGCGAATAGACGAGATCGACGGCCATGCCGATGGCGACGGCCTCGCCGTGGCTGACGGCGAACTTGGAAATCTGTTCCAGCTTGTGCGCGGCCCAGTGACCGAAGTCGAGCGGGCGTGCTGAGCCGAGCTCAAAGGGATCGCCGCCGGTGGCGATGTGTTCGACGTGCAGTTCGGCGCTGCGCTGGACGACTTTTTCGAGCGCGTCCTGCTTCAACGCGGCAAGATCGTCGGCCATGGCCTCGATTTGCTCAAAGAAAGCACCGTCACGGATGAGCGAGACCTTGATGGCCTCGATGATGCCGTTGCGGCGTTCGCGTTTCGGCAGTGATTCGAGGAAGGCGAAGTCATTCACCACGGCGAAGGGCACGGAGAAGCTGCCGATCCAGTTCTTCTTGCCGAAGTAGTTCACGCCGTTCTTCACACCGACACCGCCGTCGCCCTGCGACAGCGTGGTGGTGGGAAAACGCACATGACGGATGCCGCGGTGCGCCGTGGAGGCGGCGAAGCAGACGAGATCGAGCACCGCCCCGCCACCGATGACGAAGACGTAGCTGTGACGATCGAGCGCGGCCTCATTGATGGCATCCCAGCAGCATTCGACGAGGCGGAGGTCGTTTTTGCACGATTCACCGCCGGGAATGACGATGGGAGAGTCCGCGAGCGTAAAAGCCTCCGCGTGCGCCTCGCCATAGGCCACGATGTCATCGAGCAGATCGCGATTCGCGTTGGCGACGGCTTCATCGACAAAGACGAGCACCCGCGGCAGCTTGTGCGGTTGATCGAGCGTGACGAGATCGCGGATGGTGTTGTTCCGGGCCGCGAAAACCTCCCGCGTGAAAAGAATGCGGTGCGTGTGTTCGAGCCTGATGGTTTTCTCCAGCATTGACGGGGCAAAAGAGGGCGGTTCTGTGCCGCTGTCCGGGGTTTTGGTCAACGGGGAAAGGAGAACATGAGATCGGAGCGTTTTCTGTCGGACAAACGGGCAAATGACGAATGTCGAAACCCGAATGCCGAATCCCCGGGCTCAAGTCGCGGCGATCCAGCGCTGCCAGACACGCAGCAGAGGAGCCAGGGCCACAAAAATGAGGGCGACGGCGGGATTTGTGGTGCAAACCGCCAGAGCGTCGGCAATGACGAAGCCGGCGAGCAAAAGCCCCACGGCGGCATCAATTCGCGAATGCTTCAACCGAACGAGGGCGCTGGCGACAAGCAGGACAAATGCTGCGGGAACCACAAACAATGCCAGAGGCGCAGCCGTCTCCAAACTGAGCACCATTCCCTTCCCCGCCAAAAAACTCACCGCAGGCGCCCAAATCAACCAGCGAACGCCGCTTTTGCCGCCCGAACGAGCCGCGACGCTCAAAGCCACGGTGTAGATGCCCACGGCGCAGGCATGCAGCAGAACCAGACCAGGCATGAAGCCAAGAGCATCCCAGCCAAAGCGATAAAATGAAGAAACAAGCCAACCGGCTTCCGTCGCAGTGTCGGCCAGACGGGCAGAACCGGCCATGCAGATCAGAAAAGCACGACAGGCTCCCATCACGACGACCGAACCAGCCCAGGGTTTGTGGTAAAGATCGTAAAACAGAATGCAGGCGATCAATCCCGCGATGAACAGCGGATGCGTAGCTCCGAACGCCAAGGCCAGCCAGGCACCGAGCAGAAGCATGCTGATTCCCACGATCCATGCGGCCTTCAAACTCACCTGCCCGGCCGGAATGGGCCGTTCTTTGCGATGCTCGCGGTCGAATTTCACATCCGCAGCATCGTTGAGGATCATGCCGCCGGTGTAGAGCAGCGATCCAGCGAGAATGAGCCAGTAAAGACGCGCATCCTCGAAAGCACCGCCCGCGAGCAGCCATGCGGCGGTGACGTTGGTCCAGACCGTCGGCAGATTGGAGATGCGGGCGAGGTGGAGCCAAGGTTTCATCGGTTCGCTGTTCTCCGTTCGCGGTTCGCAGTTTGCAACAGAGAACTGAGAACCGGGAACGGCGAACCGTCACTTCAGCATGGCACGCACGAGCGGGAACATGGTGGAGTAGAGGGTGCTGCCGTGGAAGCGGGAGAGCTGCTCGCTGACGAGCTCGGCGTCGCTGTCCACATCGGCAGGGAGGAGGTCTTTGTGCTCGTGCTGGCCGCAGGAGGTGCAGACGTGGATGAAGGAGGAATCGCAGTCTCGGCGCACCTCGCCACGAACGCCATCGCCTTCGAGCACGAGGCTGTGGAGGGCGGGGCCGCTGTCTTTTTCGATCAATTCGAGCTCCAGCGTGGTTTTGAGGCGCTGATTGATCCACACGGCGAGGAGCAGCGCGGTGGTGCGCTGGCCTTTGAGGTGGGTGATACGGATGGTTTTGAGCTTGGCGAGGTTTTGCAGCGCCGCGGCGTCCTGAAAGCAACTGGCGAGCGCGGTGCGCATGAAGTGCGAACGCGTCCAGGCGAGATCGCGCACGTCGAAATCGACGTTCTCGGCGCGCATGGCGGCGAGAAGGGCGTCAAACTGCCGCGCGGGATCGCTCCAGCGGCTGGAGTCGATGATGAGGGTGTCGATGCGTGAGTAGAAGCGCTCCTCGAAGTTCTGCGTGAGATCGGCCTGCCACCAGACGACGAGCGGCAAATCCGAGTCGAGCTGCGCGAAGACGATGTTTTGCACCTGCGCGGCATCACCGCCTTCGAGCACAAAGCTGATCTGCTCGCTGCACACGGCCTGCTTTCCTTGGTAAGGACGGCACAGGGCCTGAATCCAGGCGCGGGCACGCGGCGGCTGGGACTCTGGCAAGGCCAAGATGAGAAGCGCACGACAGGCATGCTCGGCGGCGACGTGATCGAGCAAGTCGTTGTCCGAGGCCAAAGTGGAGCTGTCCTCGGTGTAGATGGAGAAATTGATCAAAGAGGCGCGTGTCTTCGCCTCATCGTTTTCCCAGAGCTGCTTCAAGGCGCGGTCAATGCGCGAAATGGGCGTCTCGATGCCGAGGCGGGCGAGGTCGGATTCGTTGAGCGTGGCGGGCATGGGTGGCTTCATCGCTAAAGATCAAAGCAGACGCCATTCGCGACCGTCGGCGCGGAGCAGATCGTCGGCTTCCTTCGGGCCCCAGCTTCCGGCGGGATATTCGTGCATCATCGGAGGCGCGTCGGACTTGTGCCAGGCCTTCTCGATCTCGTCGATGAACTTCCAAGCGTTCTCAACCTCGTCGCGGCGGGCAAAGAGCGTGGCATCGCCGGCCATCGCATCGAGCAGGAGGCGCTCGTAGGCCTCAGGGCTGGCTTTGCCAAAGCTAGAGGAGTAGCGGAAGTCCATCTTCACCTGCTGCATGTTCATGGCCTGGCCGGGCTGTTTGCACAGGATGCGCAGGGCGATGCCTTCATCCGGCTGGATGCGGATGACGAGGGTGTTTTCGCTGTTTTTGATGAGCTTCGAGGTCGCGAAAGGCACTTGTGGCGGCTTTTTGAAGTGCACGCTGATCTCGGTGGCCTTTTTCGGCAGTTGCTTGCCGACACGGATGTAAAACGGCACGCCCTGCCAGCGCCAGGTGTCGATGAAGAGCCGCAAAGCCACGTAGGGCTCCGTCTTCGACTCGGGATTCACGCGATCCTCCTGCCGGTAGCCGACGCGGGCGACGCCATCGACGCTGCCGGCCGTGTATTGCGCACGAATGACGTTTTTGCCGACAGCCTCGGGTCCGATGAGCGGACGCAGAGCACGGATGACCTTCACTTTCTCGTCACGCACGGAATCGGCACTCAAATCGGTCGGCGGCTCCATCGCGACGAGCGTGAGGAGCTGGAAGAGGTGATTCTGCACCATGTCACGCAGCGCACCGGCGGTGTCGTAGTAACCGCCGCGGCCACCCTCCATGCCGAGGTTCTCGGCGCAGGTGATCTGCACGTGGTCGATGTAGCGGCTATTCCAGTTCGGTTCGAAGATGGAGTTCGCAAAACGCAGCACCATGATGTTCTGCGCGGTTTCTTTGCCGAGATAGTGGTCGATGCGGTAGGTGTCCGCCTCGTCGAAGGTCGCGTTCACCACATCATTGAGACCGCGGGCAGTGGCCAGATCCTTGCCGAAGGGCTTTTCGCAGACAACACGCGCCCATTTGCCACCGACGCCTTCATTGAGGCCGGCGGCGCGTAGCATCTCCAGGATCGGTTTGAAAGCCTCAGGCGCGGAAGCGAGGTAAAAGAGGCGATTTGCGGGTGTGCCGCGTTCCTTGTCGAATTCATCAAGCAGGAGCTTGAGCTTCACATAGCCCGCCGGGTCTTCGAACTCGCTGCGGTGATAATGGATGCACTGGGCGAAACTGCCCCACAGCTCGTCGTTGTGGCCTTGGCGGCTGTTTTTGCGATTTCCAGCCTCGAGTTCGGCCCGGAAGACCTCGTCGGTCTTTTCACGACGTGCAAAGCCCACCACCTTGAACTGCGGTGGCAGGTCACCGGCGGCGGCGATGTTGTAGAAGGCGGGGATGAGCTTGCGGTTCGTCAGGTCGCCGGTGGCGCCAAAAATGACCACGGTGCAGGGCTCCGCACGATGACGTGAGAGGAGGGTTTCTTGGAAGGGGTTTTCCAGTTCGGGCATGGTTTTGAAGCAGAAATGAGGCCGCAAATGCGGCATGGGGAGGCCAGACTAGCCCGCCACCCCTTGATGGCAACCCATCATGAGCCGTCCGCGGTCCAGGTTGAATGAAATGGCTTCATCCACCTCATGAACGCCTCCCTTCGCGCCCCCGCCGCAAAAGCTAGGGCTCTATCGCCAAAATTCGGCGCGTCCAAAGGGCTTCAATGGTTTGACATGGGCTCTCATCCGCTGACAATCAGCCCGCGATGAGCAAGAACGCTCCAGAACCCGAGATTCAGGTCCCGGAAGAAGTCAAAAAAGAGAAAGGCTTGTGGGAGAAGACCCGCAAAAGCCTGATCGAGCGCTTGAACAACTGGGAAGACCAGAAGACATGGAATGAATTCTACCAGACCTATTGGAGGCTGATTTTTTCCGTGGCCTCAAAGGCCGGACTGACCCGTGAGGAGGCCTTTGATGTCATCCAGGAGACAATCATCGCCATCGCCCGCCAGGTGCAGAAGGGGCAGTATGACCCGCGTGCCGGCTCGTTTAAGGCTTGGCTGCTGCAAATGACCCGCTGGCGCATTTTGGATGTCTTCCGCGCCCGCAAGCGCCAGCCTTCGCTCGCCGACCAGGGCAACGCGGACAGCGAGGACACCAGCACGCAGATCGTGGACCGCCTGTCGCAGGACAAGGACAACATGCTGGAGAAAATCTGGGACCGTGAGTGGCGGGACAACATCACCGCTGCGGCGCTCGAGCGTGTGAAGGCCAAGGTCTCGCCGCGGCAGTTTCAGATTTTCGACTGCTACGTCATGAAGGGCTGGGGGGTCAAAAAGACCTCCGAAGCCCTCGGCATCAATGCCGCGCAGGTTTATCTCGCCAAGCACCGGGTCGGGGCGCTGGTGAAGAAAGAAGTGCAGGGGCTTGAGAATACGATGCTTTAGTGGGAGATTTCCGGGCGTTTGAGCCGGTCCGTGACGGACGGGCTCCGCAGATACCGTCCCTCCACGCCAGCCTCATGAGCGATCCTTCCACATTGCCGCCACCGTCCGAGATCGCGGACAAGGACGGCGTTGTGCTTGTGGAAAACGAGGAATCCGAGGCCGAATCGGCAGAACCCATCAGCATGGAACTGCCAGCGCCGCCGATCGCGCCGCCAACGGAGAAGCCCAAAAAACGGCAAAAAGACGGCCCACCGTCGCACCGCGACGACATCGTCATTCCCGACTACACGCTCATCAAACGCATCGGTTCCGGCGCTTACGGCGAGGTGTGGCTGGCGCAGAGTGTCACCGGTGCCTTGCGTGCGGTGAAGATCGTCTGGCGCGAGGATTTCGAGCTCACGCGCACGTTTCATCGCGAGTTCCAGGGCATCCAGCAGTTTGAGCCGATCTCACGCGGTCATCCGTGTCTCGTGCACATTTTGCACGTCGGCTGGAATGAGCAGCGCGGCTTCTACTACTGCGTGATGGAGCTGGCGGACGACGCGGAGGAGGGCGCAAACATCTCCAATGTGCAGACCTATGTGCCGCGCACGCTTGGCACCGACATGAAGCGCCACGGGCGGCTTGATCCGTTCTTCTGCCGCGATGCAGGTGTGTACATGGCCGACGCGCTGCACTACATGCACAACCACGGTCTCACGCACCGTGACATCAAGCCCTCAAACATCATTTTCGTCGGCGGCGTGTGCAAACTGGCCGACATCGGCCTCGTCGCGGCGTTTGGCGAGCGCACGTTCGTGGGCACGGAGGGTTTCGTTCCACCGGAAGGTCCTGGCACACCGCAGGCGGACATCTACAGTCTCGGCAAGGTGCTCTACGAAATGAGCAGCGGGAAGGACCGCATGGAATTCCCCGAGGTGCCGGACAATCTCTCCGACGAAGAGTGGCCCTTCTGGCTCGACCTCAACCGCGTCGTCTGCCAGGCCTGTGAATGCGATCTCGACCGCCGCTTTGCCACGGCATCGGATTTTGCCGAGGCACTGCAGCATGTCGGTGACAAAAGACCGGAGAGCTTCGTGCGTCGCTTCAGTCGTGCGGCGGTCCTCACCACGCTCGGCTCTTTCCTCGTCGCCAGCGGCATCGTGATGGCGAAGCATCAGCGTGAATGGGCTTATGACATTCCCGTGCCTGTGAAGCCACCGCCAGTGCTGCCCGTGCGCCCGCAGCCGCCCACGCCCGGCAAACCTTGGCAGAACCGCGACAAGCAATGGTTCACCTACAAGCAGGACCGTCACGTGGCAGACCTGCCGCTGGCTGCCGACCACTTCCGCGCCTTCCTCGAAGCCACGTATGGCGCTGCCGAGTACGGTGTCATGCCCATCACCCTGCCAGACAAGACGACTCTGTATGCCGCAGTGATTGCCAAGGACGAAGCCGACGCCTTCTGCGCCTGGATGACCGCGATGGACCGCCGAAGCGGTCATCTCGGTCTCAATCACGAGTATGCATGGCACCCGGCCAATCTTCCCGCCATACCTGGAGCCACGAAGCCAAAACCCGGCCACAGTGCCATCCGCTCCGAGATCATCGGCGTGAAATTTGGCAGCCTGAACATCGCCAGCACGCCGGCCGGTGCGGAGGTGTTCGATGGTGAGCGCCTCCTCGGCCGCACTCCGCTGGCCCTGCCCAAGGTACGCGCCGACGCCTTCAATTACGAAGTGCGCCTGCCCGGCTACAAGCCCGAGGCCGCCACGGGCAAACTCAAGGAAGGTCAAAGCGTCAGCTTCAACCTTCGCCTCAAGGCGACCGGCTCGGTCGTGTTCGGCAAGCCGTGGCAGAACAGCCTCGGCGTGAAATTTGTCCCGCTCGGCAAGGCCATGCTCGCCAGCACCGAGACGCGGCGGAAGGACTTCGCCGAATTCGCCAAGGCCACGAATCAACCGCCGGTCGAAGGCCGTGTGCTCGATGCCGAGCCCGACCTGCCTGCCACCATGGTCAATCGCTCCGAGGCGGAGCAGTTCTGCCGCTGGCTCACCGATCGTGAACGCGCTCAGGGCCTGCTCGAACCCGACCAGGAATACCGCCTGCCCTCGGACGACGAATGGAGCATGGCTGCCTACCTTTCCCGCGAGGTGGGCAAGACTCCGGCTGATCGTAGCCTGAAAATCGAGGGCATTTATCCTTGGGGCTTCATCTGGCCGCCGCCAGCCCGGTCCGGCAACTACCTCGACCTGAGTGCGGACAAGTCCGGCAAACAGGCCATCCCTTCCTACACGGACGGCATGGCCGGGGCCGCACCCGTCGCCTCCTTCCGTCCTGACGGCCGCGGATTGCATGATCTGTCTGGAAATGTCTGGGAATGGGTCTCCGACTCGTGGAAGGAAATGCCCGATCAGGGTGTGCTGCGCGGCGGTTCATTCACCACGGCCGAGCGGCAGGAGTTGCTCGCCTCCTTCCGCCGTCAGGCCAACGCCGCCGACCGCCATCCGGACGCCGGCTTCCGCATGCTGCTCTGGAACATCGGCCAGATGGCACGCGAGGACGACGATTGAAGCCGCATTTTCAGGGAATACGCAATCTTCGCATCTCCTCCCACGTATCAGCAGACCCCAACGCCATGAAACTTCGCCTCGCCCTCTTTTCCGTCCTCGCCGCCGCCTTCTGCATCGTAAATGCAGAAGACAAACCCACATCAGACCCCAAAGCCATGCCCAAGCCCGACGTTGTGAAATCCGAGGATGACTGGAAGAAGCTGCTCACGCTCGAACAGTTCGAGGTGACACGTCAACGCGGCACCGAGCGGCCCTTCGGCCACATCTACGAGGAATTCGAAAAACAAGGCGAGGGCACCTACTACTGCGTGTGCTGCGGCGCGGAGCTCTTCACCTCCAAGGAAAAATTCCACTCCGGCTGCGGCTGGCCTTCCTTCTACGATTCGTCCAAAGCCAAGGGCGTCCTTGAAAAACCTGACAACAGCCACGGCATGCGCCGCATCGAGACCGTCTGCAAACGCTGCGACGCGCATCTCGGCCACGTGTTTGAAGGCGAGGGCTTCAAGACCCCCACCGATCGTCGCTTCTGCATCAACGGCGTCGCGCTGAAATTCGTCCCCAAAGGCGGCGAAGCACCGAAGCTCCTCGAAGTCAGCTCCGAGACCGTGCAGAAGAAGAAAGACGAAGTCGCCAAGGAAGGCGGCGTCGAGCCGAAGAAGTAAGGGCCTCGCGTTTCAAGTTTAAGGTTCCAAGTTTCAGACAGCTTCATGCAACTTGAAACTTGAAACCTGGAACTTCAAACCTTCCCCGACTTCACGAAGTCGATGATCTTGCGGTCATCGTCGCCCGCAGCCCACGTCACACGCAGGAAATCCGCCGGATGAATCCTGTGCTCGCGGAAAAAGGCACGGTCGCCACCGCAGCCGAACATCGTGTCCGGGTCCATCTCACCCTTCAGCTTCGCACGCGCCTTCACGATCAGACGCGGCAGCCAGGGAATGCCGTCCACCATCGCCGGTTTGGGTGGCAACGCCGACGGCGGCACCGTTTTGCCGCTGAACTTGCCCCCCATCACCACCTTGAAATAATCGCGTCGCACCGCGGCGACGAGCAGCGCCGTCTCCTGCGTCGGTCCTTCCGCACCGTAGCGGCAGTGATCGTCCACAAAGTCGAAAAACTCCTGCGCCGTGTGGCCGATGGCCTGCAGGAAGGCCTTGTCGGCCTCGGTGAACCATTTTTCAGCCCGTGTGTCGCCTGCGCGGTGCAGTTTGGCACAGCGTTCGAAGAGTTCGTGGAAAGTTGTGTCCCAGGTTTGATCGTTCATCGCCGCCGATGCTAGCGGCGGCTCCACGTGCGTCAAACATTCGCGTGAAACCATTCCACGCCGCCTGTGTTTACAGCGCTCATGTTCACCGCTAGCATGGCGGCACCCTTCCCCGTCTTTCGAATGCCTGAACCGGAACGGAACGCCGCAACCAACCCCACGTCCACCGCCCTGGACGCGGTGGACGAGTCGTCGGACCAGGAGAGCGTGCGCCTCATGCTTCGTGTGAAGGAAGGCGACGTGAAGGCCTTTGAAAAACTCGTCGAACTGCATCAAAACGCCATCATCGGCACCTGCGCCCGCATGTTGAACAATGTGGACGACGCGCACGACATCGCCCAGCAGGTTTTCATCCGCGTCTGGCGCAGCGCGCCGCGATACGAGCCCACCGCGAAATTCACCACCTGGCTCTTCACCATCACCCGGAATCTGGTCTTCAACGAAACCCGCCGCCGCTCCCGCCGCAAAGAAGTCAGCATGGAGCAGGAAAACGAGGACGATCCACCAAAGCACTTCGCCGACCACAGCGTCCCCGGTGCCGATGAAAACCTCGCGAAGGCCGAATTTCACGATGCGCTCGACAAAGCCATCGCAGCCCTACCCGAGAAGCAGCGCATGGCCGTCATCCTTCGTGGCCGCAAAGACCTGCCCTACGAGGAGATTTGCGCCATTTTGAAGATGTCCCTTCCCGCCTTGAAAAGCCTCCTCTTCCGCGCCCGCAACGACCTGCGCAAACACCTCGCCACCTTCCTTGGCGAAGAGGTGGAGTAACCTGGGAGTGCGGCTCTTCGCAGCTGCCGTTCAGCGCTTTCGAATCACGATAGCGGCCCTTCCATGCCTGCGTACTTTCGTCCTCCCGCATGAAACTCATCTTGCTCGCTCTCCTCGCTCCGACACTCGCCCTCGCCGCGCCGAAGCCTCTCTTCCGTTCGCCGGTCATCGACACCAAAACGCCCAACCACAGCGTGGCCATCGACGTCTCCCTCGAAGGTGCCAAAGAGCTCTTCCTCGTCGTCACCGACGGCGGAAACGGCTTCACCGCCGATTGGGCCGACTGGGCGGAGCCGCGTCTGATCTTGGCCGACGGCTCCGAACAGAAACTCACCGAGATCGAGTGGAAATCCGCCCAGTCTCTCTGGGGTGAAGTGCGCGTGAACTCCAACTGCGAAGGTCAGACCCTGCGCAGCGCCGGAAAGACCATCGAATACGGCATCGGCACCCACGCGAACAGCGTCATCGCCTTCAACCTGCCTGCGGGCGTGAAACGCTTCAAAGCACGCGGCGCTCTCGATGAAGGCGGCACGAAGCAAGGAGACAGCACCAGCGTCACCTTCGCCGTTTACACCGAAAATCCCGGCCCCATCACCGCCAGCGATGGAAATGCCGCCGCACACGAGCCCGAAGCCGCCGCCGACCAGCTCGAGGTGCATCCCGAACTCATCGTGCAGCTCTTCGCCAGCGAGCCGATGATGCTCTCGCCCGCTAGCATCGACATCGACCATCGCGGCCGCGTGTGGGTGTGCGAAGTCGTCAACTACCGCGGCCACCGAAACGACCGCCCCGAGGGCGACCGCATCCTCATCCTCGAAGACACCGATGGCGACGCGAAGGCCGACAAATCCACCGTCTTCCACCAGGGGCGCGATGTGGACAGCGCCCACGGCATCTGCGTGCTCGGCAACAAAGCCCTCATCTCCTGCGGCGACGACGTTTTCTGGCTCATCGACGACAACGGCGACGACAAAGCCGACCGCAAAGAGCTCATGTTCACGAAGATCGGCGGCGCGCAGCACGACCACGGCATCCACGCCTTCCACTTCGGCCCCGATGGCCGCCTCTACTTCAATTTCGGCAACGCCGGCAAGCAGCTCTGCGACAAAAACGGCAACCTCATCACCGACATCCACGGCGTGAAGTGCACCAATCAAAACAATCGCCCCTACCAGCAGGGCATGGTCTTCCGCTGCGAACTCGATGGCAGCGGAGTCGAGGTGCTCGCCTGGAACTTCCGCAACAACTGGGAAGTCGCCGTCGATAGCTTCGGCACGATGTGGCAGTCCGACAACGACGACGACGGCAACAAAGGCGTGCGCATCAACTACGTCATGGAGTTCGGCAACTATGGCTACGCCGACGAAATGACCGGCGCAGGCTGGCAGACGCCGCGCATCGGCTGGGAAAGCGAGATCCCGCAGCGTCACTGGCATCAAAACGATCCCGGCGTCGTCCCGAACATGCTTCTCACCGGCGCAGGAAGCCCCACCGGCATGCAGGTCTATGAAGGCGATCTTTTGCCCAGCATCTTCCACGGCCAGCCCCTCCACTGCGACGCCGGACCGAACGTCGTCCGCAGCTACATCACCCAGCCCGACGGCGCTGGCTACAAAGCCGAAATCGTCAACCTCCTCGACGGCACCCACAACCGCTGGTTCCGCCCCAGCGACGTCGCCGTCGCCCCCGATGGCAGTTTGATCGTCGCCGACTGGTATGACCCCGGCGTTGGTGGACATGGGATGGGTGATGTGACACGGGGAAGGTTGTTTCGCGTGACGACGAAGGCGGCGGAGAAGTTTCAGGTTCCAAGTTTCAAGATGGAGACTGTTGAAGGCGCTGTGGCTGCTTTGAAGTCACCGAATGAAGAGGCGCGGTATCTCGCGTGGCAGGCGTTGAAGAAGCTGGATGGCAAAAAGGAGCTTCAAAAGCTCTTCGAAGACACCAAAGCCCTCCCTCAGCATCGAGCGCGTGCGCTGTGGGCCGTAGCTTGGCTCTCCAGAGCCGAGGAAGAGCGTCCCCAGGCCTCCGCCAGTCCCAAACTCGGCTCTGGAGAGCCAAGCTACCTCCAAGCCGCCCTCACCGACAACGATCCGAACATCCGCATCACCGCCCTCCGTGCCGCCCGCCAGCTCTGGCAGCAAAAACAGCCCGAAAAGCTCCGCGAAGTCATCGCCAAGGTCGTCACCGACCCATCACCCGCCGTGCGCCGCGAAGCGGCGATTGCGTTGAGGTTTGATGACCATGCGGAAGCACATAATGAGTGGGCTAAAGTCGCCTTTGCTTCCGAGTCGGCAGATCGCTGGCTTATAGAAGCAGTGGGTATCGGAGCCGATTTGTTCTCTGATGCTCGGCTCACCGTCGCGAACAAGTTTGAATCGCCGCCAGTAGTGCCCTCGAATGAGCTGCTTGCGGAGCTCATTTGGAGAGTGCGCGTTCCCCGTTGTGCTGGCGTTTTCGCAGATTACCTCAATGGCGAAGCTTCACTCGGAAGAGGAAGTGTGGCAAGCGAGGCTCCCAAAGATAAAGGTAGATTCCTCCGCGCCCTCCAACTCCTCTCCTACCACCACCGCGAGGAAGTCGCCAAAGCCGCTTTGACCATCTTCCTCAAAGCCGATGCCGAAACAGCCCTCGCAGCCACCGCGCTGCTGGACCGCAATACCATCACCTCGAATCCTGAAGCGAAAGCGCGGCTCGATTCGCTTTTGAAGCCGGTGGTCGGCAAACCGGAGTTTGTGGCGCTGGTCGAAAAGCTGAACCTGACGGGCTTTGAGAAGGAACTGCTCGATTTCATCAGCGCGAACCCGAACGCGCCGGAGTCGGTGAACGCGGCGCGGCTCATCGCGGCGAACCGGGATGGTGCGTTGCGCTTTTTGAAGGATGCGGACGCGAAATCGGCCAAGGCGCTCATCGCGGCGCTCGGTCGCGTGAGTGATCGCGCGGCGGTGGCGGTCATGAACCAGCATTTCTGGCCGGAGAAGCGCGAGGACGTGCGCCGCGTGCTCATCGACGCTCTCGCGCTCAGCGGCGAAGGCGGTCGCGCCATCCTGAAATGGCAGTCGGAAGGCAAATTGCCGCCCCAATTCAAAGATCAGGCCGCCCTCGCGCTCAGTCGCAGCACCGATGCCGGTCTGCGCGATCAAGCCGTCCGCGAGCTCCCGCTGCCCGCGGCGCAAGGCTTGGCCAATTTCCCCAAACTGCCCGAACTCCTGAAGCTGAAGGGCGATGCCACCAAAGGTCAGGCCATGTTCATGCAGGCCGGTTGCGTGGCCTGCCACCGCGTCAAAGGCCAGTTCATCGACTTCGGCCCCGATCTCACCCAAATCGGCGCGAAGCTCAGCCAAGACGGCCTCTTCACCGCCATCCTCTACCCCAGCGCCGCCATCGAACACAGCTTCGTCGGCCAAAACGTGACCACGAAGGAAGGGCAAACGGTCATGGGCTATGTGGTGAGTGAGACGGATGCGGAGTTGACGCTGCGCATGGCGGGTGGGGCATCCACCACCGTCAAAAAGGTCAATATCGTCAAGAAGGAGGAACTGAAGGACTCGCTGATGCCACCCGGACTTGCGGGCGCGATTGGGCCGCAGGGCTTGGCGGACCTCGTGGCGTGGTTGATGACGCTGAAGTGATGCGAAGCGCTCTGGAGTGGCGACGACTCGTCGCCATAGAACTTCTGGCTGGGCGACGAGTCGTCGCCACTCCATGGCCGCAACTTCTCCCCCTCTCCATCGTTTCACCAGCACCATGCGCTTCCTCCTTCCGCTGCTCCTCGCCCTCTCGCTTCCCGCTGTCGCCCAAAAGGCTGGCAAAACGAAATCCACGACCAAACTGACCGACGCCGAAGTCGCGACGAAAGACATCGTCTTTAAAGTCACGCCGCAGGGCGAGCTGAAGCTGCATGTCTTCTCACCCAAAGGCGAAGTGCAGATCGCAGCCCTTCGCCCCTGTGCGGTGTTCTTCTTCGGCGGCGGCTGGAAGAGCGGCTCTTACCTGCAATTCGTCCCGCACGCCGAATATCTTGCCAGTCGGGGCATCATCGCGATCAGCGCGGATTACCGCATTCTGAACACGCACAAGACCACGCCGGACAAGGCGGTGGAGGACGCCAAAAGCGCCATTCGCTGGGTTCGCGGGCATGCGACGGAGCTTGGCATTGATCCTGACAAGATCATCGCGGGTGGCGGGTCCGCCGGTGGACATCTCGCGGCGTGCACGGCGCTGGTGAAAGCCTACGACGCCGAATCCGACGATAAATCCATCTCCGCCGTGCCGAACGCGATGGTGCTCTTCAATCCGGCGATGAATATCGCGACACTCTTCAAACAACGCGACACGGGCGATAGCCCGATCAACCTGGAGATGGCCGAGGCCATCACGCCGAACAGCTTTGTCGCCAAGGACACACCGCCGGCCATTCTCTTCTTCGGCACCGCCGACAAACTCAAGGCGGGCGGCGATGAATACGTGAAAAAGGCACGCGAAATCGGCTTGCGTGCCGAAATGTGGACCGCTGCCGACATGCCGCACGGTTTCTTCAACCGTGAACCGTGGATTCAGGTCACGACACGGAAGATGGACGAGTATCTCATCTCCCTCGGCTATCTCGGCGGCGATCCGCTGGTGAAACTTCCAGAGAACGCACCCGAGTTGAAAGCCGAGTAGCAGCGGCTCCTTATGGAGTGGCGACGATTCGTCGCCCCACCTCATCCCATGCTCACCGACTCCTCACGCGCTGCCGATTTCCCCAGCCTGAAAGGCATCCATTACCTCAACACGGCCGCGGAGAGCATCCCTCCGCTCTGCGTGAACGAGGCGGTGGCCGAATACATGCACCACAAGTCGCTCGGCATGCGCGGGCGCGATTTCCACTTCCCACGCGTCGAGGCATGCCGCGAGATCACCGCGAAGCATCTCGGCCTGACCCCGGAAGAGGTTTCCTTCTGCTCGTGCAGCTCCGAGGCTTACAATCTGCTCGCGTCGGCACTCGATTTGACACCCAAAGATGAGGTCGTCGTCACGGATCTCGATTTCCCCGCCGGTGCCACACCCTGGCTCACCGCACCGGACCATTCACGCCCTGTCTCGCGGCTTTGGCAGAGTCGCGATGGTGCGCTGAACCTCGTCGATCTCGCCTCGCTGCTGAATGAACGCACGAAACTCGTGCAGGTCAGCCTCGTGAGCTTCTACAACGGGCACCGCATCGGCTACGCGAAGCTGCGTGACATGGTGCGCCTGCTCGCGCCGAACGCCGTGCTCGCCGTGGATGTCACGCAGGCGCTCGGACGTGTCGTGCTCGACTGCCAGGATGCGGACATCCTCATCTCCAGCACACACAAATGGACGCTCGGCATCCATGGCGGCGGCGTCATCGGCATTCCAAAGAAGTCTGCCGCGCGCCTCACCACGAAGGCAGGTGGATGGTATCACTTGAACAACGCGTTCGACGCCGACCGCTTCGAAAACGCCCGCGTTAAGCCCGGTGCGCTCAGTTTCTCCGTCGGCATGCCGAGTTTTGCCGCGCTGTATGCGCTGAACGCGTCGCTGCGCTATCTGGATCAAATCGGCGTCGCAAAAATCGCCGCGCATGCCGATCCGCTCGTGGCGCAGGTGCATGCGGGATTGAAGGAACTCGGCATCGCGCCGCTGTGCTCGGCCCAACCGGACAACCCGAGCGGCATCGTCGCCTTCCGGCACGAAAACACGACGAAGATCAATGAGGCGCTTCTGGCGCACAACATCCACGTCATGCACCAGGTCGGCCGCATCCGCATCGCCCTCCACGGCTACAACACGGCGGAGGATGTCGAGAAGCTGCTGGCGGCACTGCGAAGCGCGCTCTAGAAGTGATTCGGGCACTGCCCTGAATCGAAAACCTGACCTTGGACTGGGAATCACCAAAACTTCTCCTGCTCATCCTGCCAGCACTCGCGCTGCTGCTGTGGATCGAATCACGTTCATCACATCCGATGTCGGGTCTGCGGAAACGGCTGCTGTTGGTGACGCGTGCCCTCGCTGTGATGCTGGCCATCGCCGCTCTGGCAGGACCGGCTCGCGTGACCCAGACGGGCCGCAAGGCGCTAGGCATCATCATCGACGCCAGCCAGAGCATGGGTGCGGAAGGACTCGAGAAAGTCACCGCCGAGGCTAGGCGCGTGCAGCAGTCCCTCGGCGGCGACATCGACTCCTTTATCGTGCAACTCGGGGCGCAGCCAGAATTGATGCCTGAAGCGAGCACGACCGCGATGCAGGCCGAGTGGCAGAGGAAAAACGGCGGAGACAGTCATTACGCCGCCGCAGTCGAGTATGCGGAGGCGATGTTTCCTCCCGGCGTGAGCCGGAACATCCTCATCATTGGCGACGGGCACGAAACACGCGGCAGTTTGCCCGCCGCCGCACAGGAAGCGGCCGTTTCCGGCATCAAACTGCACGTACTTCCGGTATCGGGGCCACGCCGACCGGATGCGCGCATGATTGCACTCACGCCGAACCGCACGCGTTTGTTTGAAGGTGCCAGTTTGAGCCTGAAGGCCGTGTTTGAGAGCACCATCGCGAGCAGCGGCACGCTGAAGCTCTACGAGAACGGCATCGAAGTCGAAAAGCGGCCCGTGACTCTGAAACCCGGCACGACGCAGGAGATCACCTTCACACGCACGCCTTCGACGCGAAACACGTTCCAATACCGCGCCGTGCTCGAAGGCATCCAGGGTGACACTTTGCCAGGAAACGACAGTGCCCTAGCCATTGTCGATGTGCGCGGTCGTTTGCGGCTGCTTTACATCGAATCCGATGCCAGCGAGGCGCGCTATCTGATGCAGGCGATGGAAAAAGAGGGCATCGAGCTCGACCTGCGCCAGCCGGGCAATCTGGCGATCACCTTCGACCAGCTCAGCGGCTACGACGGCGTGATTCTCTCCGACGTTCCCGCGCATCAACTTGGCGATCCGCTGATGAATGCACTGCGTGATTATGTCGATAAGCTCGGCGGTGGTCTCGTGATGCTCGGCGGACCGGGCTCGTTCGGCGTGGGCGGTTACTATCGCACGCCGATTGAGGAACTGCTGCCCGTGCGGCTCAAAGCACCCGATGAGGAGGAGAAACAAAGCGCCGCTGTCGCTCTCGTGATTGACCGTTCTGGCTCGATGGCCGGAGAAAAGCTCGAAATGGCCAAGAGCGCCGCGATCGCGACTGCGGAAGTGCTTGGACACAACGACTCGCTCGGCGTGTGGGCCTTTGACTCCGAAGCGCATGTCGTCGCGCCAATGACGCGGCTCACCTCGACGAATGCGGTCACGGGACAGATCGCCGCGGTCGCTTCCGGTGGCGGCACCAACTTGCTCCCGGCATTCCAGCTCGCCCGCGAAGCCCTGCTACGCACGAAGGCGCGTGTGAAGCACATGATCATTCTCACGGATGGCCAGACTGCCGGTTCAGGCTACGAGGAGTTCGCGACGCAATGCCGCGGTGAAGGGATGACGATTTCCACCGTGGCGATCGGTGAAGGCTCCCACGTGGCGCTGCTGCAAGCAATCGCCTCCAGCGGCGACGGACAAAGCTACACGACGCTCGATGCCAGTGGCATCACGCGCATCTTCACGCAGGACACGCTCATGCACACGGGACGCATGATTCGCGAGGAGCCGTTCACCCCGGAACTGAGAGAGAAACAGCCCATTCTCGCAGGATTCGAGACATGGGACTCCCCTACCCTGCTTGGCTATGTGAAGACGACACGACGCACCTCCGCGCAGGTGCCGCTCGTCACTGAAACGGGCGATCCACTGCTCGCGCACTGGCGATTCGGCCTTGGCAAGGCCACTGCGTTCACTTCAGACGCGAAAAGCCGCTGGGCGTCGCTCTGGATTGCCAAGTGGAAGGATTACGGCCGCTTCTGGTCGCAGGTGCTGCGTGAAACTGCCCGCGCCCCCCAGGGACGGCTGATGGATTTGTCCACACGCATGGACGGCGATGACGCGCTCATCAGCGTCGATCTGCTCGCGGATGCCGGCACACGGGCCAACAACGCCGTCGTCGAAGCGGAGGTGTTTCACGTGGCTGCTGACGCGCTCGGCGCGGCGATGAAACCTGTGCAAAAACTCACGCTGCGCCAGTCTGCCCCGGGAACGTATGAGAGCAGCTTCCAACCGACCCAGGCCGGCATTTACCTCGTCCGTGCTCAATCCGGCGCTGAAATGGTCACGACTGGCCTCGTTCACAATCCCTCCTCCGAGGCCAGCCTCGGCACGGTGAATGAATCGTTGTTGCAAGAGGCCGCGAAGATCACGGGTGGCGATTATCTGACCGATTCCAAGCGCCTGCCGAACCTGGAAACGACGAAGGCCATCCAGCACGAAGAGCTGTGGCCCTCGCTGCTCGTGCTGCTGCTGCTCATCTTCCTTGTTGATACCTGCATCCGCCGCTGGGAGCACGTGGTCGGCCTGTGGCAATTGATTCCGCTGAAGAAGGCCTGATTCACCTCAGCAGCGGCTCCACGCTGGCTTGGATGAGTTCGATGAGCGCCGGATCCATGAATTCGTAATCGTCCGGAATGTCCAGCACCTCGACACGAAGCTCATGAAAGACCTCTGGAAAGTCTTCCCGCAGCTTCTTTTTGTGCGAGGCCTCCATCACGAGCACGAGATCCGCCCAGAGCAGCAGCTTCTCCGACACCCGCCGCCTGGCCGAGGCGCTCACGCCGGCACTGCACACCTCCACCCGCGGATCATTTTGATACACCGCCTCCGCTGTTGGGCTGCGCCAGTGATTGCGGGAGCAGAGGAAGAGGAGTTTCATTTTGAAGCAGTCTCCGCTCCGAATGGACACCACTCAAATTTGATGTCGTCAGCTTCAATCAGCCAGCGACCTCCGTCTGCCCATTCGATTTCGTGTAGCAGGTGCCCCCTATTGGAAAGACGAAACTCGTCGTAAAGCCAGTCTCCCACCCCATGCTCACAGTCTGAGGACTGAATGTTGTAGCCAAACAATCGAGGATAGCGGAGACAAATGATCCCATCCTGGAAACCGCCGCGTAGTTTCACCTCGAGACTGCAATAACAAGGATCGGGGCCTCCCGGATTCGGATCAAGTTCGATGATCCGACATTCCTCCAACTTTGAATCGTGAGGGCAAGAATGAGCGGAGAAATCATACCACTCTTGCGATAGCGCAAGTTTCAACGCGCCCAGAGGCATTCTGTCGCGAACCGATTCGATGTATTTTTCATATCGCTTCCAACAACCGAAGCGGTCGATCTCTCGATTTTCTGACAACAGGAACGACATACAAAATCCCGATCACTGGCGCATGAGCAAGCTCTTCCCCGTCATCTCCGCCGGCTGTTTCACGCCGAGCATGTCGAGCAGTGTGGGCGCGATGTCGGCGAGGATGCCGTTGCGGACGGTGTAGTTCGCGGCGTCGGCGGCGACGTAGATGCCGTGGACGAGGTTCGTGGTGTGGGCGGTGTGGGGGGAGCCATCGGCGTTGCGCATTTGCTCGCAGTTGCCGTGGTCGGCGGTGATGAAGAGCTTGCCGCCGAGTTCGAGCACCTTCTCGACGATGAGCTTCACGCCGAAGTCGATGGTCTCACAGGCATGCACGCCGGCCTCGACGACGCCCGTGTGGCCGACCATGTCGGGATTGGCGTAGTTCATGATGACGGCGTCGTATTTCTCCAAACGACGCAGCACTTCGAAGGTGAGGTCCGGAGCGCTCATCTGCGGCTTCTTGTCGTAGGTGGGCACTTCTTTGGGCGAAATGGCCAAATAACGATCCTCGCCGGGATTCGGCTCCTCGACGCCGCTGTTGAAGAAGAAGGTGACGTGCGGGTATTTTTCCGTTTCAGCCGCGCGGAGCTGCGTGAGGCCCGCACCGGCGATGATTTGCCCGAGGTTGTTGCTGAGGCTCTCAGTGCCGAAAATCACGCGAGCGCCGAGATCGACGTAGGTCGCGTCATACTCGGTAAGCGTGTAGTAACCGGTCTTCGGCGTCACTTCGCGGTCAAAGCCGGCGAAATCGGCCTTGAGGAAAGCCTCGCTGAGCTGGCGGGCTCGGTCGGCGCGGAAATTGAACCACAGGATGACGTCGCCATCGCGGATGCGCTGCTCGTTGGCGTTCGAGAAGATCATCGGCTGCATGAATTCGTCTCCGCGCGGGTCTTTCGGATACGCGGCCTGCACGGCGGCGCTCGGCAGATCGGTGCGCACTTCACCGCGACCGAGCACGATGGCATCCCAGGCGAGCTTGTTGCGCTCCCAGCGCTTGTCGCGGTCCATGGCGTAGTAGCGACCGATCACGGTGGCGATTTTTGCGCCGCTCGGCTTCAAATCGGCCTCCAGCTTCGCCATGTAGGCCGCGCCGCCGGTTGGCGAGGTATCGCGACCATCGGTGATGGCATGCACCATCAAGTCAGTGACGCCCGCGGCCTTCGCGGCATCGCAAAGCGCGGCGAGGTGGTCCTGATGCGAATGCACGCCGCCATCGCTGATGAGGCCGAGGAAGTGCAGGCGCTTGCCTTTCGCTTTCTCAAAGGCCTCGACGAGCACGGGCATCTTCGCCAGTTCGCCATCGCGGATGCTCTTGTTGATGCGGGTGAGGTCCTGATAGACGATGCGGCCGGCACCGAGGTTGAGGTGACCCACTTCGCTGTTGCCCATCTGGCCTTCCGGCAGGCCCACGTCCTCGCCGCTGGCGCTGACGGTGCCGCGCGGGTAGGTGGCGTAGAGATGATCATGAAACGGCGTCTTCGCGAGCAGCGTGGCATCGCCATTGGCTTGAGCTTGAGCTTTGCCGCCGGGGTTGATGCCCCAGCCGTCGCGGATGATGAGAACAACAGGTTTTTTGGCCATAAATGGGATTCTGTCAGCGCTCCTTGTGCCAAATCGCCTTGAGAATCAAGGGCAGGAAAGGTCGAGATGCTCAGAACGTTTGCGCTCGGGTCCGACTCGGACTATAGACCCCTGCTTTTTCCACGTTTCGCCGTCATTCCCGTCATGACTCCCGGACTGCACCTCAAACTCCCCCAGGCTGTTGTCGCCGCTCTCGCATTGAGTGTGACATTCGCGTCACTCACCACGGTCCACGCGGAGGAGAGCAAACCGGGATTCTTCAAAAAGCTCTTTGGAGGCGGTGGCAAGGAAGAGACGCCGCCTGCTCCGGCCGCGAAACCTGCTCCAGCCGCGAAACCTGCTCCGGCAAAGCCCCCAGCCAAGGCGACGGAAACCGGCAGACCACCGCGTGTCATCATCACCACGACCGGTGGCTCGAAGAAGAAGGTCGAGCTGAACAAGCCCGCGACCTCCGCGCCCGCCAAAACAGTAACGCCCAAGCCTCAGCCAAAACCGGAGTCCATTCAGGACGTGACGAAGTCCGTGGCCAAGGACAACGAGGGGCCGACAAAGGGCGAGTTCAAGGAAGACACCGATGACAAGCCGTCCTCGTCCGAGGCCGTGACCGTGCTCCCCTCCAAGGATGGCTGGGACATCGTGAAGATCGGCGGACGCGATTATGTGACTGCGGAAAGCATCCGCAATTTTTACAACCCCGTCTATGGCTTCACCACCTTCCGGCTCCAGGGCAATCATTTCTGGCTCGGCTCCTCGAAGCTCATCCTGAAGGCTCAGGTCGGCTCGCAGGAGATGCTGATCAACAACATCAAGTTCATCCTCAGTTTCCCGGTGCAATCCTACAACGGCAAGGTGCTCTTCTCACGCCTCGACCTGTGCAAGTTGATCGACCCGGTACTCTATCCCAGCCACATCCAGAACGCGGAGTATTTTGACACCGTGGTCATCGACGCCGGCCATGGTGGCCACGACGCTGGCGCGCGCGGCATTTACGGCTACGAGAAGGATTTCGCGCTGAAGATGGCCACGGCCGTCGGCGCGGCGTGCAAAGCACGCGGCTTCAAGGTGGTTTACACCCGCAGCACGGACACGTTCCTCACCCTTGGTGGCCGCGTGGCCATCGCCAACCAGACTCCGAAGAGCATCTTCCTGAGCTTCCACTTCAACTCAGGCGGCTCTGCGGCGTCCGGCATCGAAACGTGGGCGCTCACGCCGCAAAGCGCGGCGGCCACCATCGCTCGCGGCGGCGGCTACAACGTGAACGGCGTCACCGGCAACAAGCAGGACTCGGCCAACATCGCGCTGGCCACCGCAGTGCATGCGAGTGTGATCAGTCGCTTCAAATTTGTCGATCGCGGCATCAAGCGTGCGCAGTGGAGCGTGCTCACCGGCTGCAAACGGCCCGGCATCCTCTTTGAAGGCGGTTTCGTAACCAACGCGAAGGAGTGCCTGCTCGTGGCCTCCGACACCTACCGTCAGCAAGTTTCGGCAGCCATCGGCGATGCCGTGGTGAACTACCGCAAGGCGCTGGAAACAGCGATGGCGAAGCGTTAAACGGCTGGAAGTTGGATTTCCAACAATGACGCGAGACGCGTCGTGTCCTCCAGTGTGAACTCCGCCTTCACTTTCGGCTCGTGGTGGCTCAGAATGCGGATCGTGCGCGGCACACCGGCGTTGATGGCCATTTGAATGTCGCGGTCGTGGTCGCCGACGAGCCAGCTTCGCGACAAATCGAGGCCGTGGTCCTTTTGCGCTTCAAAAATCATCTCCGGACTCGGTTTGCGGCGATTACCGGTGCCAGCGAGATCCGTGCAGGCGTAGATGCCGTCGAACGCAGCATGATGGGCCGCTAGGTCGGCTTGCATGCGCGCATGGATGTCATCCAGCACGGCCTGCGTCATGAGCCCTTTGCCGACACCCTGCTGGCTGGTGACGAGGATCGTCGCGTAGCCGCGTGACCGGCAGAGAGCGAGCGTCTCGATGATTCCAGGTGCGAAATGAAAATCCTCCCAGCGCAGCACATAGCCATCTCCAGGAGAGACATTGACCACGCCATCGCGGTCAAAAAATACAGTGGGACGGCTGACAGCGCTCATGTTCGGGATTCGGTCTGATCCGGCCAAATCGGGAAGCCATGCACCAGCACGTTGTCGCCCATCGGCCGAATGGAGACACGGTCGAGCGCGATGGACTGTGGTAGCGCTTGGCCAGCGAGCGAGGGGCGGCCACCGCCGCAGAGAATCGGCGCGATGTACCAGTAAACCTCGTCCACAAGCCGCTCTCGAAAGGCCTGGCCTAGAATGATGCCGCCGCCTTCGATGAGAACCGAGAGCACTCCGCGTTTGCCGAGATCCTTGAGCACATCCGCCAAGTCGATGCCGTGCAAGATGAGTGTGCGATCCTTGAACTCGTCCGTGAGAATGCGCGAGTGCGGCGGGATCTCGCCGCTGCGGGTGAGGACGACACGCCAAGGCTGGAGTTTGCCGCTGCCCGCGCTGCCCTCACGCAGGGTGAGCTGCGGGTTGTCCTTCCGCACCGTTTCGGCACCGACGATGATCGCGTCCACACGCACGCGCAGCCTGCGGCCGTGTGACCGGGCCGCATCGCTGGTGAGCCACTGGCTTTCACCCGTTGGACGCGTCAGGCGGCCGTCGAGGCTCTGGCCTGCCTTTGCAATGACATAGGGCATGCCGGTGGAGATCCACTTTGAGAATGGCCGGATCATCGCCTTGCATTCAGCCTCAAGCACGCCGGCGGTGACTTCGATGCCGGCGAGCATAAAGATGTCGCGACAGCGCCCCGCATGCTTCGGATTCGGATCATGCGCACCGAAGACGACGCGCTTGATGCCCGCGGCCTTGATCGCCTCCGTGCAGGGCGGCGTGCGTCCGTGCGTGCAGCAGGGTTCGAGCGTGACGAAAATCGTGGAGCCGGGCAGCAGTTTCGGATTTTTCTGCTGCGCGTCGCGGATCGCCTCCACCTCGGCGTGCGGTTCGCCGGCTTTGCGATGAAATCCCTGCCCGATGACCTTCTCCTGCGCCACGATGACCGCGCCCACCGGCGGATTCGGGCTGGTCAGGCCGACACCGCGCTGCGCCTGGTCGAGCGCAAGATGCATCCAGCGCTGGTCGGGAGTTTCGTTCTTGTCATGAGAAGACGGCATGCGGAGGTCGCGATGATAGACGCTGCGACAGCGGTGAGAAGCACGAAGTTTATGCTGGCCGCGATTGCTGGCGCGGCGTTACTTTGCCACCCTCCATGAAACTGTCCGAAAAAGCGCTCCTCTACCGCGAACTGGCGAAGCTGGTGGGCGCGGACTTTCATCTCGACCGCTCGATTCAACTGCTCCTGAACCAAAATCCCTCCCATGCGCGCCGCACCTGGCTCTCAGGCCTCCAACGTGGTCTGGCGGAGCGCAAAAACATCACGGAGTCGCTCACCACGCATTGCGGGTCCTTCACCGGCACGCTGGAATTGGCGCTGATCGACGCGGGTGAGCGCAGCGGACGGCTGGCCGACGGTTTCCGGCACTTGGCACGTTATTTTGAGGCGTGGGACATGGCCGTGCGGCAGGCCTTGGGCGCGATCATTTACCCGCTCGTGCTCGCTCATCTGGGCATCGTGTTGCCGGAGCTTCCAGCGATGGTGACGGCGTCCATGCAGGGAGAAAACTGGTCTCTGCGCAGCATGCTGATGCCGCTAGCCGTGCTTTGGCTGATTTTGCTCAGTTCGTTCCTGCTGTGGCGCTGGTTGTCGCGCTTGGGGGCGACGTCGGCAACGGTGGACGCATGGCTGGGGCGCATCCCGCTCATCGGCGGCGTGCGCAGGCACTGGTCGCTGGCACGTTTCTCGCAGGTGTTTCATGCCTGCCTGCTCGCCTCGATGCGGATGACCGAGTGCATGACGCTCGCAGGCGCGGCCTCGCACAGCGGCCTGTTGAAGCGAGCATCGCAGGACGCAGCGCGGCGCATCGCGGCGGGTGAAACGATTGCCGGCGCGATGGCGGACGTGCATGGCTTCCCGCTCGTGTTTGTGCATGGCACCGCCACGGCGGAGGAAACAGGCACGCTTGATCACGAAATGAACCGCTGGGCCGCCGCCGAGACCATTGAGGCCGGTGAGGCCGTGCAGCGGGCCGCTCAATGGCTGCCCAAGATCGGCTACGGCATCGTTGTGCTCTACGTCGCCTACCGCATCATCGCCATGATGAGCGGTTATTATGGCGGGATGCTGAAGTCGCTCGAAGGCGTCTGATCGGGCCGGTTTGAGCCGCATGGGTCAAATAAATCACGCTCCGGCGGTAAAAGTGCTTTACGGCACCTTTGAAATGCGCTTTCTGTTCGCCCGAACAGCTTTTTATTCACTCCAACAACATCCGACCATGGCCCGCCCCCCCAAAGAATCCTCCGAAACCGCCGCCCCGAAGATCGACAAGATCGCCGAGGCTCGTGGCCGCAATCTCGACCTCGCCATCCAGCAGATTCAGAAAGACTACGGCGAGGGAGCCATTCTGCGCATGGGGGAGGAACATAAAGCGGACATCGCCGTCATCCCCACCGGCAACCTCCTGATCGACCAAGCGCTCGGCGTCGGCGGCTTTGCCCGCGGCCGCATCATCGAAGTCTACGGCCCGGAATCGTCCGGTAAAACCACCCTCACCCTCACCTGCGTGGCCCAAGCGCAAAAAGCCGGCGGTCTCGCGGCCTTCATCGATGTGGAGCACGCCCTTGATCCAAACTACGCCCGCCGCCTCGGCGTCAAAATGGACGAATTGCTCGTCTCGCAGCCCAGTTCGGGTGAGGAAGCCCTGCGCATCTGCGAAACCCTCGTGCGCTCGAACGCGCTCGACGTCGTCGTCATCGACTCCGTGGCCGCGCTGGTCACCCGCCAGGAACTTGAGGGCGAGATTGGCGACAGCACCGTCGGTGCCCAGGCCCGCCTCATGAGCGCCGCGCTGCGCAAACTCACCGCCATCATCTCCAAGGCACGCACCTGCGTCATCTTTACCAATCAGATCCGTGAAAAGATCGGCGTCATGTTCGGCAACCCCGAAACGACCCCAGGCGGCAAAGCACTCAAATTCTACGCTAGCGTGCGCGTGGACATCCGCCGCATCGGCGCGATCAAGACCACCGACGGCACCGTCACTGGCAACCGCACCAAGGTCAAAGTCGTGAAAAACAAGCTCGCACCGCCCTACACCGAGGCTGAGTTCGACATTATGTACAATGAAGGCATCAGCAATGTCGGCTCCCTGCTCGATCTGGCGATGGACTTCGACATCCTGCAAAAACGCGGCTCTTGGATCAGCTACAAGGGCACCCAACTCGCCCAGGGTCGAGACGCCGCCAAAGAAGTGCTGCGCAACGATGCCTCGGTTTATGCCGAGATCGAGACCGCCGTGAAGCAGAAGCTCGCCGAGAAAAAGGGCGAGTTGCCAGCGAAGAGCAGTTCCTCCGGCTCAGACGAGTGACCGCGGCGTGATTTTAGCCGGTTAAGCTGCTCTTCACCGCTCTTGGAGAGGTGAACGCCTCGTCGTTTGACTTTTCCTGTCGCGTGCGCCTCCTTCTGGGGTCAATCCGCGTCTCGTATGGCTAAACACGGCCAGCACCAACAGGAAAACTCCGCGAACGATGCTCAGTCGAAACGCGGCAGCGGACAGGCTATCGTCGAGCTCTGTGAAATTTCCGCCTGCGGCCTCGTCTTCTGGTCGCGGCGTCGTTTTGAGATCAGCGCGGAAGTGCAGGTGCGCATCCATCGTTCCGCCCTGCCCGTGTCCGCGCATGGCGGAGCCGTCACGCATGCCAAGTGGGTCACCTTGAAGGGCTTTGTGGTCGCCTGTCCGAAACATCGCCGCCAGGACGGTTCCTCCGGATTCCAAGTTTCCCTGCTCATCGAGCACATGGCCTGCGCCGAGAGGCCGAAATTCCGCTCCCGCATGCGCTGGATCAAAACCAGCCTGCCATGGATGCGGCGTTTCGGCCTGAACTGACCTGATTTGACGCGGGCGCAAAAAGGGTGAGACAGACACTCTTGTCTGTCTGTAGTCGGCTTGTTTGCCTGGTGACGCTTGTGCAGACAGGAGTGTCTGCATCACGACCTGCTGACTTCTTGCGCCTGCGTCTGATCAGGCCAGCTCAAGGCCAAAAAAGTCGAGCATGACCTGCCGATAGACGGCGCGCTTGAACTTCGGCACCCACTCCATTTGAAATTCGGATGGTTTGATCCACTTGAAGCTGGCGAATTCGCGGTGCGTGGCATCCAGGTTGAAATCCTTGTCTTCACCGAGGAAACGGCAGAGAAAGTACGTCTGCTCCTGCCCGCCGTAGATGCCGTATTTCAGCCGTCCCTTCGCAAACGCATAGCGGTAGCCTTCCCGAATCTGCGCGACCTCCAGCAGCTCGCGTTTCACGCCGATTTCCTCCTCCAGTTCGCGGAACAACGCCTGTTCGGCGTTCTCACCGTCATCAATGCCCCCCTGCGGGAACTGCCATGCGCCTTTGATGTTGATGCGCTCGGCCACAAAGATGTCACCGTTCGCCCGCTGCAAAATGGCGGCGACGTTCGGACGATAGACAATGGCTTCGGCGGGAAACATGAGCTTAAAGACCGGCGGGATGACGCATGGTGTAGCCTTTCGTCGGTCGCGAGCGGCTGCTCCAGCGGGGGCCGTCGCTGTCAGCGTCGCTGTAACCCGTGTCGAGCCGCAAACCGGCGACTGTCATAAACACATGGCCCTTGCGCGCATAAACGGTGATCCATTTTCCCTCGCCACTGCGCCCGTAGCTGCGAAATGCGCCCGAAACCGTCGGCTCGTCGAGTTTTCCCGCCGCATGCAGCACGTAGGACACCGTGCCGGAGCAGTCATAGGCGCTGTCCTCAAACTTCGCATGACCGCCGCCACGCCGGTAGGGCATCGTGCAGATGCGGTTGCCTGCGGAGATCGCACGCATCACATCCGCCGGTGCGTTCGCGGGTGGCACGGCCTTGCCGTCGATCACGATCGCCGTCTTGCCCGGTGAATATTTGTAGTTCCAGCGGCTCCCCGCGCTGGAACCGCACTGGCAGAGCAGAAGGCAAAGGGTTAGAAACAAAGTGAGGGCGAAAAAGCGGGGCATTGGCCTCCATCGTAAACAAGGCCCGGGAAATGACAAGGTGCGCAACGGTGTCTTGCCTTGTTTTCAAACTTCCGCCAGAATCGCCGCTCCATGTTCAAACGACTCGCCGCCCCCCTGCTCGTGGCCACCGCAGTTTGCGTCGCCGCCTTCTCCGCCGCGCCAACCAAGCGCAAGATTCTCTTCTTCTCGAAATCCAGCGGCTTCGAGCACAGCGTCATCTCGTGGAAGAACGGCCAGCCCAGCCACTCGGAGAAAGTGCTGCTGGAACTCGGTGCCAAGCACGGCTGGGACTTCGAGTTCTCCAAAGACGGCTCAAAGTTCAGCAAGGACTACCTAGCGCAGTTCGACGCCGTGTTTTTCTACACCACCGGCGATCTGTGCAGCGAAGGCACCGACAAGCAGCCCCCCATGTCTTCCGAGGGCAAGCAGGCGCTCTTTGATTATGTGAAGGCCGGCAAGGGCTTCGTCGGCACGCATTCCGCCAGCGACACCTTCCACACCAACAATGAGGCGCAGAAAGGCCCGGACCGTTATGTGAACCACGGCGACAAGGCCGACGCGTATGTGCGCTTCCTCGGCGGCGAATTCATCAAGCACGGCAAACAGCAGGACGCGAAGAACACCGTCACCAACCCAAAATTCCCCGGCTTTGAAAAAGTGGGACCGACCTACGGCTTCATGGAGGAATGGTACTCGCTGAAGGACTTCACACCTGACATCCATGTGCTCAGCGTGATCAACGCGCCCCCCATGGAGGGCAAGGAATACGAACGTCCAGCCTATCCGAGCACCTGGGCGCGCAAGGAAGGCGCCGGCCGCGTTTGGTACACCGCCATGGGCCATCGTGAGGACGTTTGGACCAATCCCATCTTCCAGGACATCCTCGTCGGTGGCGTGAAATGGGCGCTGGGCGATGTGCAAGCCGATATCACCCCGAACCTGAAGGAAACCGCGCCTGAGGCGATGACCAACCCGCCTTACGTCGCCCCACCGCCACCGAAGCCGACCAAGGCCGAGAAGAAGTAACTGCGAACAGAGAACCCAGAACAGCGAACTGACCACCGCCATGCCCAAAGCACTGAAATTCCTCATCTGGACCGCCATCTCCCTGCTTGGAGCCGGTGCGGTCGCCGTTTCCGCCCTGCACAAGGGGGAAACCATCAACGCCCTGTGGCTCGTCGTGGCCGGGGTCTGCGCGTTTGCTGTCAGCTACCGTTTTTACAGCGCCTGGCTCATGGCCAAGGTGCTGACCGTTGACGAACTTCGTGCGCCACCGGCGATCACCAAGGCGGATGGCAAAGATTTCGTGCCAACGAACAAATGGGTCGTTTTCGGCCATCACTTCGCGGCCATCGCCGGTCCTGGACCTCTCGTCGGCCCGGTGCTCGCGGCGCAATTCGGCTACCTGCCGGGCATGCTGTGGATTTTGGTCGGCGCCACACTCGGCGGCGGCGTGCACGACTCGGTGGTGTTGTTCGCTTCGATGCGTCGTGGCGGCAAATCGCTCGGCCAGATGCTCAAGGAAGAGGTGAATCCCTTCGTCGGCATCGTGGCGATGCTAAGCCTGCTGGCGATCATGACGATCCTGCTGGCCGTTTTGGGCCTCGTGGTCGTCAAAGCACTCGCTGAAAGCCCCTGGGGCCTGTTTACCATCGCCATGACGATTCCCATCGCGTTGATCATGGGCTTTGCGCATCAACTTGGCCGCGTGAGCGTCGTCAATGTGTCGATCTTCGGCGTCATCGCGCTGCTGGCGGCGGTCTGGGGCGGCAAATACCTGTCCCCTGAATGGATGGCCGCGCTGACCTGGGCTCCTGACAAACTGGCCTGGGCGATCATGATTTATGGCTTCGCCGCTTCCGTGCTGCCGGTTTGGATGCTGCTCGCTCCCCGCGACTACCTCAGCACCTTCATGAAACTCGGCACTGTGGCCGTGCTGGGACTCTTCATCATCATCATCGGGCCAGAATTGAAAATGCCCGCGCTGACGAAATTCATCGACGGCAGCGGTTGGGTCGTGCCGGGGCCGGTTTTCCCGTTTGTCTTCATCACCATCGCCTGCGGAGCTGTTTCCGGCTTC